>Ga0105238_10006916_pt1 | contig 11333 bp, 10 predicted proteins | sample KBSC34metaG_FD_81526 | JGI IMG/M metagenome (GOLD analysis project Ga0105238, IMG submission 81526) | Corn rhizosphere microbial communities from Kellogg Biological Station, Michigan, USA - KBS C3-4 metaG | ecosystem: Host-associated > Plants > Roots > Rhizosphere > Soil | place: Michigan, USA...
GGTGTCACGTCTCCCATACCGGCGGATCTTCCACCATGGCGATTACAGTCGAGTTGCCGACAACGATCTCCCGCTTGCGGGTGCGTTCCTTGCCCATGCCCCACCAGGATATGATTGGGAAGTAGCGTGCGGCCAGCAGGTAGGTCAGCACGAACATCGCCGCGAGGCCGCCGAAGACTGTCACGCTGGCGACGCTCGGCAGCAGAGCTGCTAATGGATACCGTGGTGCGAATGTCGGCACGGTGTCCAGGTAGCGCTGTACGGCAATTCCGATCAACACGAATACGCTTACGATGCACAGTCCGGCCGGGCTTGTGCGAATGCGGTTGATCATGCATCCGAAGACCGGAGCGATAAAGCAGCCGAATACCATCAGTCCGGCCAAAATTGGGAAGGCCAGGACACGGTTATTCTGAATTGCCCATTCTTCCGGAACATGTCCGTACCAGGCTGTGAGGTAATCGCACCAGCGGAAGTAGAACCAAACCAGGCCGAGGCCGAGCATGAAGCGGCCCAGATTATCGTAAACACGAGTCTCGAAGAGCTCCGGAGTTCTGCGCGGCAGGACGCGGCGCACAACGGTCATTACGAGGGTGGTCATTGCCAGGGCGCTTAGCAATGAGCCAACGGTATACAGCGGGGCAAAGATGCTTGAGTCCCAGTCGCGGGCAGAGGCAAGCTGGAAGTCCCAGCCGAGCACGGTCTGCGATGCCACAAAGCTGATCAGCACACCGACAACCATGACGCCTTCCACCAGCCGCATCTCTCGCCACTGCCGGTCAGCTCCGTTCCAGAACCCGGCAATGCGCTCGTAGAAGGCGCGCTGTTTGCTGCCTTCTGCGGCCCGGTCACGCAGCATGGCGAAATCCGGCAGCGATGTGAGGTAGAGCATTGCCCATCCCGCCGCATAGGCGATGCCTACAGTGAGGGCATCGAAGAATGTCGATCCGGCGACGCGCCATACACTGTCGCGATAGGGAGATGAGCCAAGATCGTAGATGCGCTGGCGCGCCACCACGAGCAGAGGCAGCAGAGCGCAGACCCAGAGACCGAATAGGGAGCCGATATCCAGGATGCGTGTTATCGGGTATCGCCAGGATGCATGTGAAACGCGAAGGATCGCGGAAACAGCCATCATTCCCTGGGATACGGACAGCCAGAAGAGCATTGCGACCAGCGAGACGTGCCAGAAGCCCGGATTGCCCTGCTGAGTTCGATAGCCCCATATCCAGACAATCAAACCGGCAATGACGACAAGAGCCGTACAGAGCAATGTCAGCGCGATGAGCTTGCGCCGGCGCGCTGCCTGCGGTTTTTCCAGCACAAGCTGCAGCACAGCCTGAGCTTCCGGTTCACCGGCGTACTCCTTTGGCGAACTAAGAATGTCCTTCCACAGGTTCATAGCGGCTATATTTCCCCGGCGTCCTCTTCGTCGATCGCCTTGAGATAGACGACTGCCGGCGATGTCCCCAGTTCTTCGAGGAGGCGCATTCGGCGCGGATCATTCCAGAGCTTGGAAACGGCAGATTTCGAATCCTTGATATTGCCCCAGGTTATTGCCTTTGGCGGACATGCCTGCGCGCACGCTGTGGTGAACTCATCGATATTGAGGTCCCGTCCCTCAGCATCGGCCTTTTCTTCGGCGCGGCGAATGCGCTGGATACAGAAGGAACACTTCTCCATCACGCCCTTCTCACGGACGGTGACATCGGGATTGAGCTGCTGGTTGAGCGGTTCTTCCCAGACCGGCTGATGCCAGTTGAATTGCCGGACACTGTATGGGCAGTTATTGCCGCAGTAGCGTGTGCCGACACACCTGTTATAGGCCATGGCGCTCAGGCCCTCAGGATTATGGTAGGTGGCATATACCGGACAGACCGGTTCGCAAGGGGCGTTATCGCAGTGCTGGCAGAGGATCGGCATGAACCGCGCTTTAACATTCGGATACGCGCCCTCCCAGTAGCGTTCCACACGGATCCACTGGTGCGCGCGCCCGTGATGGGCTTCCTGCGGGCCGACTGTCGGGATATTGTTCTCGGCATAGCATGCAGCCTCACAGGCGTGGCAGCCCGTGCAGCGGTCGAGATCGATGACCATGGCCCATTTGCGCTCGTAAGGCGTCGCCTGCTTTTCAAGAGCGCCATCCTGAGATTCACCGATCCCGGTGACTGAGTTCCGCAGATCCTGTTCCCGCTTCTCTGATAGGGGCATTACTGCGTTCCTCCCACTGCTTTCGCCTCGCGCCATTCGCGCGCCGTCGTATGGATGAGATCCTTTACGGCTTCCGGCTCCTGTCCACGCGGTCTGTCTTCAAGAACGACAAGCGTGTCCGGCCAGTAGCCAGTCTGCGCGCTTTTGACTTTTTCAATGCGCGCGATCGTTCCGTTGTACGTGATGGATTTTGTTACCGCATCGATCCCGCTTTCCGCGATTGACAACGGATTGACGCCGCGACCGCTGTGGCCCTGTCCAATAGGTATGGCGATTGCGGATGGATGCATGCCGGGGTAGGGCACCGCAGGAGCCTCAATGCTGCCATGCGTGGTTGTGATCCGCACGATGTCTCCCGTGCGAATGCCAAGTTCATGAGCGACTGAGGCATTGATCTCTACCCAGTTGTTCCAGATCGCCATGCTCATTGGGTCGGGTATCTCCTGCAGCCAGGGCAGATTGGCATGGCGGCCGTCCGCCCAGTAGATGTGCGGGTAGAGCTGCAGGGCGAATGTGCCCGGCTCAGGCGGCGTCTGCGGCCCGCCGAATTCGGCAGGAGGCAGGGCGCGCGCGATGAAGGGCGCCGGCGGATTGACCTGCAGGCTGTAACTTCCGCCGCGTCCAAGGGCGTCGCGCCGTGCCTCCGGAGACCAGTCTGGCAGCTGATTTTCGAAGGCAGCGGGCTGCGCTGCGGCTGGCGGTTGGGAGCTGATACGGCCCGCCAGGTCGGAAAGGACATCTATCAGAGGCCGAGTATCCATCCATTGCTGCGGCGAAATCCCCGGCCCCTGCGTCGCGACGAACTTCGGGTCGATGATCGGCTGATGAAGCCCGGTGATCGCGCTGCCCTCTGGGACGATGAGTGGCAGGCGATCGCCCCAAGTTTCCAAGAATGTGCGGGTAGGAAGAAGGATGTCCGCATGGGCCGTCGTCTCATCCTCGAAGGGCGTCAAGGCGGCTATGAACGGCACACGATCGAGCGTAGTGGCGATCTCTGCTCCATTGGGGAGCGTGAATACGGGATTGGGTTCGCCGAGGACCAGTAAAGCTTCGACCGTGCCGGAATCTATCGATGCTTTCAGGTCTGCGATCCGTCCTGGAAGAGCCTCCGGCTTCGGCGGCGAAGCCATGCCGAAGCCGACACACCGGCTCTTGATACAGGCGTTCAGCGATTCCACGGCCGTGAACGCAGCGGTCGCGCCTGGCTGCGCGATCAGGCCGTCGCCGCCGACGGCAACGGCGCGCTTTCCGGCGGATGCGAAACGGCGCGCAATGGCGGCGATATTATCCTCGGAAACACCGGAGATTGCTGCTGCCTGTGCGGCCGGAATGCCGCTGCCGCCCAGAGCCGTCAGTATGCCAAGGGCAACCGCGCCCTCTGTGCCGGGATTGCAGGGGATCCAGCGATCCGCCTTTGCGGCCGTCATGCTCATGCGCGGGCCGATGTAGATGAAGCGCCCATGCTCTCCCGGAGAACGCCTTGGTCCCTGGCGGAAATCGCCAAAGAGGCGTCCGTAGTAGACAGGAGATGGCCATGCCTCCAGAAAATTGCCCCCGAACGACACGATCACATCGGCTTCGTCGAGGCTGTAGGCTGGAAGCTGATCGCGGCCGTACACGTTTTTTGCTGCCGCTCTCCAGGGAGCATCGTCGATCAGTGAGTGCGAATACAACGTCGCGCCTGCTGTCTTTGCGAATAATTGGATCGCGCTCATCGCGGCTGGAGCATTGCCGAACTCCATGCCGTCAAGAAGGATCGCGATTTTTCCCCGGTTGGTCTGCAGAACTGCTGCAACCTGGGACAGTGCATTTTCCCAATCCACAACGGCGGCGGCTCTATTGCGGGCCGGGCGCACGGCGGGGAAACGCATGCGGTTTGGGTTATAGAGGCGCTGCAGCGAAGCCTGGCCCCGGGCGCATGTTTTGCCTTGGTTGACCGGATGCGCCGGATTGCCCTCGACTTTGATTGCGCGCCCCCCCATCGTCCGCACCAGCAGGCCGCATCCGGCCGGACACATGGCGCAGGTCGTGGCGAACCACTGCGGCACACCGTCCGTCATTCCTTCAGGTTGGTTGACGTAAGGACGCAAGCGGCTGTTATAGCCGCCGTATTGCCCCCGGGCCTCCTCAGGATTGTCGCATCCGGAAGCCAGCCCGGCATAGGCAGCCGCGCCGCTGAGGACCGATAACTGTATAAATGTGCGCCGCGTGATCTCGGTCATATTGTTTCCGGAGCGATCAATAGTGACAGGTCAAAGGCCAGCGGTTGAAACCGCGCCTAATAAGTTCACCAAGTCGGCCTTCGCCGACTCAGAATGGAAACCATCAGTTTCCTTCTGCAGTGTCCGAAGGGACACTCTGTGACCTTATTAGCCGTGACTTTAGTCGCCGGGCAAAGGGACACTTCGTGACCTTGCCAGCCCGTGAATTTATTCGCCTGGGCAACATGTGTTGGCGATTAAAGCTTAATAGTGACAGGTATAGCAGTCGACTGCGGCCTGTTTTGGATGGAACTGGGTCTCGCGCTGGCGGTGGCAGGCAACGCACCAGCCCATGTTCATTTCTACGGGCGCGTAAACTTGGTACATCTTGGAGACATCTCCATGACACTGCGCGCAAGGGATGTCTGCGGCGACATGGGTGGAATGCACGAAGTGCACATATTCCGGCTGCTGGTTTACGCGTACCCAGGGAATGGGTGTCCCGCTCAGGTAGTACTGGCGCACTTTGGCAATTTCCGGGTGCGTGATCGAGATGTCCTTATGGCATCCCCAGCAAACGTCGAGTGGCGGAATGTTGGCGTCGCGAGATGTTGCTGCAGTCCAGTGGCAGTAGGCGCAGGGAATATGGAGTTCATCAACATGAACGTGATGATAGAAGGCCACCGGCTGCACCGGGCCGGGCACGCCAACCCATCCCATTTTGCGTTCGTGGGTCGTTTCGGGCCAATAAAAGGCCATACACAGCGCCGCGATGAACGCTGCCGATGTCAAGAGGCCGACAGTTCTCCGCAAGCGACGTGACAAGCGAGCCATCTTTCTTAGTTCAATCGATCTGCCGGTGTGAAATCATGCCCAACTTACCCAGCGGCTCACGGTCGCAAACCGAAACTTTGCTTAGGAAGTTCACATATAGTGAACCTGGATAACGATGTTTGCCATGCATTCCGGAGGGGTAGTGTGTTGAGGTATGACTGGACAATTCATCACCTCGCTTGTCGGTATCTTGTTCGGCCTCATCGGGCTTTCCGCCTTGATGTGGGCCATTTCGCAGCGGCAGTTCCGTGCTGCCGAAGCGACTCGCTATGCCGTGAGAGAGGATGAACCGGACTACTCGAATCGTACGCCGGCTTCACGATGGTCGCGCCGGATTTCGATGGCGGTATTAGCCGTCATTTTCACCACGATCTTCCTGTCGCCCCTGATCACGGTGGTGGCGGCAATGTCGGCCGGCCCGCATCCGGCGGCCGGAACCGGCGCAGCTAAGTGTCCATTTTCGTTTGGGAAGTAGTTCCGGATAAATCCAAAGATATAGATCTAAATATGTATAGAGGAGGCGGCCATAATGGCTTTGATGCAGGGGCCGGAAAGCTTGATGTGGTTTTGGTTGACGGTTTTGTTCACCGTTCTGGCATGCGCCTTTACATGGTATATGGTGGTTACAGGCCGGGATCGCGCGCCGCGCCGCCAACGCAAAGGGCAATCGACGATCGTCAAATACGGCGACATTGAGGAGGACCGCGCGCCGGTTTCCAAGTTCTTGATGTGGACGTATGTCGGGGTAGGAGTGTGGTCGATCGGCTATCTCATCTGGACTGGATTTCGCGGCACGACATAAATATCTTAAAATCGCAGCGCATCCGTGAAGCATCTAAATATGCTGCTTCGCGGATGTTGTTTCCCACATAATCGGACAGAATCGCAATGTAACGGAAACTGTTTGAAAGGTGTGGACCTTATGAGCGAACGCTGCGATTTTGCATTGACCGAACTTCTTCAGAGTATTGGCGATGCCGGCCGTCATTTAGGAGAGATCGGCGCGACGGAGGGAGCCGCCGGCAATATCTCTGTGCTTTTGCGCGGAGAACTGTATGGCGCTGAGGCCTTATTTCCAATAATGGAGCCGTACACGGTTCCGGGAGTGGCCGGCAGTGTGCCTGAGCTTGCCGGGGCATCGATTATTGTAACGGGATCCGGCCGTCGGCTTTGGGAGATTGCGCGCGACCCTATGGCAAACCTGGCGCTGCTGCGCTTCGACGCGCTCGGTGAGCGCGCCTGGCTGTGTGTTGCGCCCAACAAGCTGTTTTCGCGGCCGACATCCGAACTGAACTCTCACATCGCAATTCACCGCCAGCAGGCGCTTGCAAGCAGCGCTACGTTTCAGGCGGTTGTCCATGCCCAGCCCCTCCACATCGTTTACCTATCCCACCTTCAGCGCTATCGAAATGCCCTTGAACTGAACCGTCGCCTGTTTCGTTGGCAGCCGGAGACCATCTTTCAAATACCGGAAGGCGTCGGAGTGCTTCCCTTTCTGCTGCCGGGGTCCGCGCAGTTAATGGAAGCGACCCTCGAATCTATGAAGACCCATCAGGTCGTTCTCTGGTCCAAGCATGGATTGATTGTACGTTCCGATCATTCGGTCAAGAAGGCAGTAGATCTGATCGAGTATCTGGAAACGGCGGCGCGGTTCGAGTATATGAACTTTGCGAATCACGACACCGCAGACGGCTTGAGCAACGAGGAGATGAGGACTTTCTGCGACACGTACGGGATCAGGCAGTCGATTTATTCGTAATGGTGTGGCATTATATGCCGGTAAGCTTTTGAATAAGCTTACCGGCATATAATGAGCGAAAATAGATCACATAATAAAGGCATGTGGCGCGCCGTGTTGTCCATCATTGCGGTGGCGCTTTTATTGTTTGTGCCTCTTCGTGGCGAAACTGACCTGGATGCATTTCTGCGCAGCGTTGTCCTGTCGGTTTTTCCCGTGGCAGTGGCAGAGGTATTTTTGTGGCGCCGTTTCGTGAAGCATCGCGTGCGCCTCATGCCGCTAGAGATTGCTGCAATTTTTGCGGCCGTGAACCTTGTATTTGCTTTTCCGCTATGGGCACTGATATATCGAAATTGCTTTCCGGAAATTGTCGTTCTACATGACGGATGCTCGTGCGGTCGGGAGCGTCAGTATGTCGCATTTAGAGATGAACATGGAAACATTGAATTTGCGAACCACGGACGGTGTTCCGGGTATCAGCTCAAGATCGTCGTTCAGGGCGATCCCAAGCATAATCACGATTTCTACGATCCGGATTACATCCGCGATTACCGGATTACGCTTCTGCAGGCAGCAATGATTGGACCTCCATTTGTGTTGAAGCCTTCCGCGGGATATCCGCCACTTAGCAGCCCAAAGTGATAGCCCCAAAATCCATACACCGTCATACTTGACTTCAAAAACACTGTAAGTGATTAGCATGCTTTAATGGTTGCCGCTTCCTTGGTTGAAAAGCCTCTGACCGTTATGATATACTGATGCCCAGCAGTGGGAGCGGCGTCGCGCGTGCATGGCTTATGGCATCATTGGAGTACGGATGATATCGTTGCGTTCGGAAGAACGAGCGGCGACGTGCTCGTCGTCGCGTTTCTTCTGTATTATCTCATCATGCTCGCAAAAGGGACGCGCGCATGGCAGATTATTTCCGGCCTCCTTGCCTTCGTTCTGATACTCCAATTTTCGAAGTGGGCTCAGCTCACCACACTGATCTGGCTGCTCCAGCAGATGTTTGTCCTTGGCCCCGTCGCGATCGTTGTGCTGTTCTTTCCCGAACTCCGGCACGCGCTGGAAGAAGTCGGCCGGCTGGGTTTCTGGGGGCGCGGTTTCACCGGTCTTCAAAAGGATGATGTCTCCGCGATGGTTGGGGAACTCGTTAGGGCGGCCAGCAACCTCTCCGATAAGAAGATCGGCGCGCTGATTGTTCTGGAGCGTGAGACCGGCTTGACCGATATTATTGAGACGGGCACTACGGTCAACGGTTTGGTAACCGCTGAACTGGTCGGCACGATCTTCTATCCCGGCTCTCCCCTGCATGACGGCGCGGTGATTGTTCGCCGTGGACGCCTTGTGGCGGCAGGCTGTACCTTGCCTCTTTCGGAGAGCCGTGATATCGGCGCAATGGTGCATACCCGGCACAAGGCGGCGATCGGTATGTCAGAGCAGAGCGATGCGCTGATCCTGGTTGTCTCTGAGGAGAGCGGCATCATATCGGTCGTATTTAACGGCAAAATGGTGCGTGGTATTCGTGACGAGGCCCTTCGTGACAGGCTCCTCAGCGCCTATATCGGTCAGCGGCCGTCATCACGCCGCCGCCGGCTTTTGCGTGGTTCGGGTCGATCAGGAGGGAACGGGACTGTTTCGCGCACACCTTTCCGCAGCGGACGTCGCGGCCAGGGATCTCAGCAGGATGGGGACAGCTCAGCGGGGGCGGCAGACGGTACTGAAACCAAGCCTCAGCCTCGATCAAGAAAGAAGACTCCGCCTACGGATCCGCACACTGCCACCGATCGCTCGGTCGGCGGTCCTACGCCTGAGATTCCGCTTTGAACCTGACAATCCATCTGAGCGAACGGCTCTGACACTGTGATATTTTCTCGATTCAGCGACAATTTTAGATATAAGCTTCTGGCCTTGTTGTGCGCCATCGCTCTGCGATGGTACGTGGCCAACCAGCAGGACCAGCGGCAGACGCGTTCTTTGGTGGTGACACTTGCGGCGCAGTCCATTCCGGATGGCTATGTCCTTTTGGACAAGAACGTCCCGATTTCGGTCGTTGTCGAGGGGCCAACCGATGCTCTCAACCGGCTGCCCGACGACGGTGTGACGGCAACCGTTGACATGACCCATGCAAAGGGAGGCCGGGACAATATACTGCCCGTGCATGCATCGGTGACCGCTCCTGGTGTCCGCGACATTGTGATGATCAGCGATATCCGTCCTCAGACTGTATCACTGATGCTGCAGCAGCAGCGCCGTCGCCGTTTGACGCTTTCCGTTGCGCCTGCCGGATCGCCCGCCGCCGGATATACGATCGCGCGCGCCGACACTATCCCTGGTGACGCTACCGTTATCGGAGGTTCCGATGTCGTCGACAATGTCGCAAGGATTGTCGTCAGGCCTCATGCCGCTGGCGCAACAGGTCCTGTCGAAGAGGACGATCCCATTATCGCTGTCGACACGCATGGCAACGATGTAGCCGATGTCACGATTTCACCGGATACAGCGCATGTGCGTGTTGTAATCGCCGAATCCGCGCGGGAGCGAGAGGCGTTCGTTACACCGACGCTGACCGGAAACCTTGCGCCAGGATTCCGTGTGTTGTCTGTCGATGTCGTGCCGTCTACGGCTGCGCTTGGCGGCAGCCCTCTGGCTCTGAACGCCGCAAAGAATATTGCAACCGATCCCATCGATCTTTCGGGCCAGTCAGCCGATATCGCACGCACTGTGCATTGTATTGCGCCGCAGGGAACCACGATGTCGCGTCCTGTGGACGTCGCAGTAACGATACATGTAGGTCCTATCGATCAGGCGGCTATGCCTCCAGCTGTTCCACAGCAGCCCCCGGCAACGCCGCCGAATGGCGCGCCGCCGTCACCCAATCCCGGCGAACAGCATCCTTAGACTCATTCAACAACACACGCCTCGCAAAAGAAGGCGCATTGAGAAGGAAATCCGCTCTCAAAAAGAAGTTATAAATGCTGCGGGCGGCCTTAGGGTATGCTGCGTTAGTCCGGGCTAATAATTCGTTCATCCCGAATAACATTCGCATTCATTCATTTATCTATAACCGGAATTATTTTGCCTCTTATTTTGAGGCATGAGGAGAATTGCACTTGTCCGAGAAGCTCTTTGGCACCGATGGTGTTCGTGGCGTCGCGAATACCGAACTCAGCCCTATCCTGGCATATTCGCTGGGAGTTGCGGCCGCCCGCGTCCTTGGCCGTGGCCACGCGCCGCGGTTTGTTGTCGGTCGTGATACGCGCATCTCCGGGACGCTCCTTGAGGCGGCCCTTTCCGCAGGAATCAGCGCGATGGGCGGCTCGATCGTCAGCGCGGAGATCGTACCCACGCCGGCCGTGGCCAGCATCACACGCGAAAACGGCCTCGATGCCGGGATCGTCATTTCAGCATCGCATAATCCCTTTCCCGACAATGGGATCAAGTTCTTTGGCCCCGACGGCTACAAGCTCGACGATGCCCTTGAGGCGGAGATCGAGGCCGCCGTTCCGGGCGCTCTGCAGATAGTTGGGCCTTCCGGCGCGGGAGTGGGCCGGATCACTCGCGACGCCTCCCTGCGTGAACACTATGCCGAGCACCTGGAAGAGACGATGGGCGAGGTTCGCCTGACCGGAATGAAAGTGGTCGTCGATGCGGCAAACGGAGCAAACTACGAGATCGGACCGCGCGTCATTTCCGACCTTGGGGCGGACACGATCTGCATGGGCTGCGATCCGGACGGAGTGAACATCAATGCGGGCTTCGGCTCGCTGCACCCGAAGAAGATGCAGGAGCGCACCGTCTCCGAGGGCGCGGCCATCGGCATGGCGTTTGACGGCGATGCGGACCGTGTAATGCTCTCCGACGAAAACGGGCGGATCATTGACGGCGATCGTGTGATGCTGATTGTCGGCCGGCATCTGGCAAAGCGCGGCGAGTTGGCGAAGGATACGATTGTCGGCACCATCATGAGTAATATGGGCCTGGAAGTGGCCCTGCGCGAGAGCGGCTTGCGGCTGGTCCGAACGGGGGTAGGCGACCGCTATGTCTGCGAGGAGATGCGTCGGGAAGGCTACACGATCGGCGGCGAGAAGTCGGGGCATCTAATCTTCGGCAATCTGACGACAACGGGCGACGGACTTCTCACTGCCCTGCAGGTCCTGAAGGTTATGATCGAGACAGGCCAGCCGCTTTCTGCACTCGCCGACGGTATGACTGAATATCCGCAAGTGCTTTTGGGCGTCAGGGTTCGCGACAGGGCCGCATGGAAGCAGGATTCCGAGATCCTCGCCGCGATCTCCTGGGCTGAGACACAGCTCGAAGGCCGGGGACGCATCAATGTGCGCGCGTCA
>Ga0105238_10006917_pt1 | contig 11331 bp, 11 predicted proteins | sample KBSC34metaG_FD_81526 | JGI IMG/M metagenome (GOLD analysis project Ga0105238, IMG submission 81526) | Corn rhizosphere microbial communities from Kellogg Biological Station, Michigan, USA - KBS C3-4 metaG | ecosystem: Host-associated > Plants > Roots > Rhizosphere > Soil | place: Michigan, USA...
CAACGCCTCCTACACGCCCGAAGGCATCGCCATGCACCACCACGCCGACATCGCCCTGGCGGTGGCGGTGCCGCACGGCCTGATCACCCCGATCATCCGCAACGCCGAGCAGAAGGGCCTGGCTCAGATCGCCGCCGAGGCCAAGGATCTGGCCGAGCGGGCGCGGAACAAGAAGCTGAAGCCCGAGGAGTACCTGGGCGGCACCTTCTCGATCTCCAACCTCGGCATGTTCGGGATCAAGTCCTTCAGCTCGATCATCAACGAGCCGCAGGGCGCGATCCTGTCGGTGGGCGTCGGCGAAAAGCGCCCCGTGGTGCGCGGCGACCAGCTCGCTGTCGCCACCGTCATGACCGTCACGCTGACCTGCGATCACCGGGTCGTCGACGGCGCCACCGGCGCGCGCTGGCTCGCCGCCTTCAAGCCGCTGATCGAAGACCCCATCACCATGATCGTCTGACGCACGCGATGAGCATCTACGACTTCACCGCCGAGACCCTGGACGGCAAGCCCGCCCGGCTTTCCGACTGGCGCGGCCAGGTGATGCTGATCGTCAACACGGCCAGCAAGTGCGGCTTCACCCGCCAGTACGAAGGCCTGGAGGCGCTCTATCGGAAGTACCGCGAGCAGGGGCTCGTCGTGCTGGGTTTCCCCTGCAACCAGTTCGGCCACCAGGAGCCGGGCGACGAGGCCGAGATCGCGAACTTCTGCTCTCTCACCTACGAGGTCGACTTCCCGATGATGCGGAAGATCGACGTCAACGGACCGCAGGCCCACCCGCTCTACGCCTATCTGAAGCATCAGAAGCGGGGCCTGCTCGGCAGCGAAGGCGTGAAATGGAACTTCACCAAATTCCTGGTCGACCGGACCGGTGAGGTGAGGGGCCGCTTCGCGCCGCACTTCGAACCCAAGGCGCTGGAAGGCGAGATCGAGGCTTTGCTCTGATGGCCGACACCTTCGACGTGATCATCATCGGATCCGGCCCCGGCGGCTACGTCACCGCCATCCGCGCCTCGCAGCTCGGCATGAAGGTGGCCATCGTCGAGCGTGAGCTTTTGGGCGGCATCTGCCTGAACTGGGGCTGCATCCCCACAAAGGCGCTGCTCAAGTCCGGCGAGGTCTACGAACAGCTCGGCCACCTCGGCGACTACGGCCTGTCGGTCGAGAAGCGCAGTTTCGATTTCGGAAAGGTCGTGGAGCGCTCGCGCAAGGTGGCCGCTCAGCTCAATTCCGGCGTCACCTTCCTGATGAAGAAGCACAAGGTCGAGGTCGTCGAAGGGACCGCGAAGCTCGAGAAGGGCGGCGAGGCGCCGAAGGTGGTCGTGACCCTGAAGGCCGGGGGCTCGCGCACGCTCACCGCCAAGCACGTCATCCTGGCCACCGGCGCGCGCGCGCGGACCATCCCGGCCGCCGGACTGGAGCCGGACGGCGAACGGGTCTGGACCTATCGCGAAGCGCTGGTTCCCAAGGCGACGCCGAAAAGCCTGATCGTCATCGGCTCCGGCGCCATCGGAATCGAATTCGCCAGCTTCTACCGAGCCCTAGGCGCGGATGTTACGGTGGTCGAGGCCTTGCCGCGCATCCTGCCGGTGGAGGACGAAGAGGTCTCCAAGGCCGCCCACAAGGCCTTCGAGAAGCGCGGGCTGAAGTTCCGTGTCCCGGCCAACGTGAAGAAACTGACCAAGACCAAGTCCGGCGTGACCGTCGAGATCGAAGCCGGCGGCAAGAGCGAGACGCTGGAGGCCGAGGTCGCGATCGTGGCGGTCGGCATCGTGGGCAACGTCGAGGACCTGGGCCTCGAGGCGCTGGGTGTGAAGATCGACCGCACCCACGTGGTGGTCGACAAGCACGGGGCGACCGGCGTGCCCGGACTCTACGCCATCGGCGATGTCGCCGGCCCGCCCTGGCTGGCGCACAAGGCTAGCCACGAAGGGGTCCACTGCGTCGAGCACATCGCGGGGCTTAAACCCACGAACATCGAGAGCCCGATCCCAGGCTGCACCTATTCGACACCGCAGATCGCCTCGGTAGGCCTGACCGAGGCCCAGGCCAAGGAGCAGGGGCGCGAGCCCAAGGTTGGGCGCTTCCCGTTCCGCGTGAACGGCAAGGCGATCGCGGCCGGCGAACTCGAAGGCTTCGTGAAGACCGTCTTCGACGGCAAGACCGGGGCGCTGATCGGCGCGCACATGATCGGCGCCGAAGTCACCGAGATGATTCAGGGCTTCACGCTGGCCATGACTCTGGAGGCCACCGAGGCCGAGCTGCAGGCGACGGTCTTCCCGCACCCGACCATGAGCGAGGCCATGCACGAGGCCTCCCTCGACGCCTACGGGATCGTGTTGCACATCTGAGGCGGCGTCAGGCCCTCTTCCGTATCAGAGCGTCCAGGCTCCAAGGGCCGCCGCCGGCGAACACGAGGTAGAAGAACACGAAGCAGTAGAGAACCGCCGCCTCGCCCATGTTCAGGGCAGGAAACGGACCGTTGGGCGCGTGGGCGATGAAGTAGCCCACCGCCATCTCGCCCGAGCAGATGAAGGCGGCGGCGCGGGTGAACAGCCCCAGCGCGATCAAGCCGCCGCCCACGACCTCGATCCACGCCGCCGCGAGCAGCATCGCCGGCAAAGGGTCCGGGGCTCCCGGCTGGGCCGCTGGGAAATGGAACAGCTTCATCAGCCCGTGCTCCATGAAAAGCAGGGCGGTGACGATCCGCAGCAAGCTGAGCACCCGCGGCGACCATGCGACGAGGTTCGGCATGAAAGGCTCCCTGTTGACGGGACGCCGACTTGAACGCGCCGGCCCCGAAGCGCCGCCGCTTCAGGCGGCCCGTAACATTTCGGCGTCGACGATCCGCTGGAGCGCGACATAGTCGGTCTTGCCGGTGCCCAGCACCGGGATCTCCGGCACCCGGATGATCTTGCGCGGCACCGCGATCTCCGGCGCGCCGATCGACTGGGCGTGGGCGATCAGGGGCGCGGCGTCGGCGTCGCGACGGTCGGTGACGAGGATCAGGCGCTCGCCCTTCTTCGGATCGGGCAGGGAGACGACGGCGTGGCGGCTGTCTGGCCAGACCGCGCAGGCGAGGTCCTCCGCCGCCGTCAACGACACCATCTCGCCGCCCACCTTGGCGAAGCGTTTCACACGGCCCTTGATCTTGACCCAGCCGTCCTCGGTGATCGAGACGACGTCGCCGGTGTCGTGCCAGCCGTCCACCGGAGGCTCCAGGCCGCCCCCCAGGGCCAGGTAGCCGGCCATGACGTTGGGACCGCGGACATAGAGCTTGCCGCCGCCCGGGATGCCTTCCACCGGCTCCAGTCGGGTCTCCACGCCGGGCAGCAGGCCGCCGACGGTGCCACGGCGGTTGTCGGTCGGCTTGTTGACGGCGATGACCGGCGCCGCCTCGGTGGCGCCGTAGCCTTCCAGCACCGGCACGTCGCCGAACCGCTCGGCGATGAGGTTGTGGGTTTCGTCGCGCACCTTCTCCGCGCCGCAGACGATGAACTTCAGCCCTGACAGTTCATCCGGCTCGGCGGAGCGGGCGTACTGGTTCACAAAGGTGTCGGTGGCCAGGAGGATCGAGGCCTTGGCGTCCTTGATCAGCGGCGGGATCTGCTTGACGTGCAGCGGCGAGGGGTACTGGAACGCCTTCATGCCGGTGAGGATCGGCAGCAGCACGCCGCCGGTCAGGCCGAAGCAGTGGAAGGTCGGTAGCGGATTGAACATCACCCAGTCCGGGTCGAGCTCGATGTGAGCGGCGATCTGTTGGACGTTGGCGATCAGGTTCTGCTGGCTGAGCATCACGCCGCGCGGGGCGCCGAAGCTGCCGGAGGTGAAGAGGATGACGCCGGCGTCGGTCGGCTTGCTGGCGGCGCGGAACTGTTTCGGGAACGCGCCCGCGGCGGCCGCAAACAGCTTGTCGGGGAGGCCCACCGTGGCGCGGACATCCTCCAGGTAGGTGACGGTCGTCAGGGTCTCCAGCGCATCGACCAGATCGTGCAGCTTGCCCTGCTCGACGAAGCGATGGGAGGTGAGCACGCGCTTGACGCCGGCGAGCTCGCAGGCCGCCTTCAGGTTCCGGATGCCGGAGGTGAAGTTCAGCATCGTCGGCGCCCGGCCGAAGGCGTGCAGGGCGAAGAAGGTCACCGCGGCGGCCGAACTGGCCGGCAGCATGACGCCCACGCGCTCGCCGGGGCTGGTGAAGGCCGCGATCTTGCGCCCGAGGGCGAAGGCCGCGCGGATCAGGTCCGTATAGGTAAGCGGGTTGCGCTCCTGGTCCTCCAGGATTGGCTTCTTGGCGCCGTACGTCTGGCGGGCGTCCACCAGGGCGTCGAACAAGGTCGTCTGCGCCTGGCGGGCGTCAAAGGAACGCGACAAGAGCCACCACCTCCCATTTGTTATCGTTGGCGCAAGCCTATCGGCTGGCTTCGGCGATGAAAAGATTGGTTACGGAGCGTGAACGGCCGCGCGGCCGGAACAACGCAAAGTCGTGATTGGCCTGCCAGAGCTTGCGACACCATTGTTTTGGGACCGTGACTAACCGCTCGCCCCGAGGGCGGGCGCGTCGCCGCCCGGGAGCAGCCGGTGTTCTTCACCGATGAGATGCGCGCAGACTTCCGCTCGCTGAGTCAGGCGGCATGATCCGGCCGGGGCGTCCGGGAGGGCGCGAGGAGCCGGAGGTCGTCGACCGGTCCCGGCGGCGGCTCTTCGGGGCCGCCGCCGTCGCCATAGCGACGCCGTTGGCCGCGGCCGCGGCGGCTCCGGCGCCGAGCGGGTCCGCCTTTGGGCCGGTGCGGCAGATCAAGGCCGGACTGCTCGATGTCGGCTACGTCGAGAGTGGCCCGGCGGACGGCCCGCCCGTCGTCCTGCTGCATGGCTGGCCCTACGACATCTACAGTTTCGCCGAGGTGGCCCCGCGCCTGGCCGCCAAGGGCCGCCGCGTGATCACGCCCTACCTGCGGGGCTATGGCTCGACGCGGTTCCTCTCGAGCGGGACGATGCGCAATGGCCAGCCGGCGGCGCTGGCGTTCGACATCCTCACCCTGATGGACGCACTGAAGATCCCGAAGGCCACGCTCGCCGGCTTCGACTGGGGCGCGCGCACGGCGGACATCATCGCCGCGATGTGGCCCGAGCGCTGCGCCGGGCTGGTGGCCGTGAGCGGCTACCTGATCGGCAGCCAGGAGGCCGGCAAGGTTCCGCTGCCGCCGGCGGCCGAGCTTCAATGGTGGTACCAGTTCTACCTGGCGACGGATCGCGGCCGGGCGGGCTACGACCAATACCGGCACGACTTCGCGAAGCTCATCTGGCGCCAGGCGTCGCCAAAATGGGCTTTCGACGACGCGACCTTCGAGCGCAGCGCCTCGGCCTTCGATAATCCCGACCACGTCGACATCGTCGTTCACAACTATAGATGGCGTCAGGGCCTGGCGCCCGGTGAGGCGCGATACGACGAACTCGAGGCCAAGCTCGCCAAGGGGCCGACGATCGCCGTGCCCAGCATCACCATGGAAGGCGACGCCAACGGCGCGCCACATCCGCCGCCCAGCGCCTACGCCGCAAAATACGTCGGCAAGTACGCGCATAGGAACCTTGCGGGCGGCATTGGCCACAATCTGCCGCAGGAGGCGCCGCAAGACTTCGCCCAGGCGGTCATCGACGTCGGCAGGCTCTGAAAGCAGGAACGGCTTGATCCGAGCGCCCCGACCGACGATCTAGGGACCATGGCCGTGGTCATCGACAATCTGTCGGGCGCGATCCGCCCGCGCCATCCCGAGAAGCAGGCGAACCCCGAGACGCCGCTGCTGCGCAAGCCCGACTGGCTGCGCGTGCGGGCGCCGGGCTCGGCCGGCTACAACGCCACCCGCGACATCGTGAAGGCCCACGGCCTGGTCACGGTCTGCGAGGAGGCGGCCTGCCCGAACATCGGGGAGTGCTGGTCGAAGAGCCACGCCACCATGATGATCATGGGCGAGGTCTGCACACGCGCCTGCGCGTTCTGCAACGTCGCGACCGGCAAGCCGCAGGCGCTGGACCCGACCGAGCCCGCCCGCGTCGCCGACGCGGTGGCCAAGATGGGTCTCAAGCACGTGGTGAGCACCTCGGTCGACCGCGACACCTGGCCGACGGCGGGGCAGGGCACTTTGCGGCGGTCGTCCGCGCCATCCGCGCGGCCGCGCCCGGCACGACGGTGGAGATCCTGACGCCGGACTTCCTGCGCAAGCCGGTCGCGGCGGCCTTCGAGGTGATCGACTCCAAGCCGGACGTCTTCAACCACAACCTGGAGACTGTGCCGCGCCTCTACCTCTCGATCCGCCCGGGCGCGCGCTACTACCACTCGCTGCGCCTGCTGGAGCGGGTGAAGGAGCGCGATCCGCAACAGTTCACGAAATCGGGCGTGATGGTGGGCCTTGGCGAGACCAAGGAAGAGGTCATGCAGGTCATGGACGACATGCGTTCGGCCGGTGTCGACTTCATCACCATCGGCCAATATCTGCAGCCGACCCGCCGGCACGCGCCCATCGACCGCTTTGTGCACCCCGACGAGTTCAAGGCCTACGAGGAGATCGCCCGCGCCAAGGGGTTCCTGATGGTGGCGGCGAGCCCGCTGACGCGCTCGTCGCACCACGCCGGCGAGGATTTCGCGCGGTTGCAGGCGGCCCGCACGGCGCGCGAAGCCGCGGCCTGAGCCGGCTTGAAGCACCACGTCTCCACGCGGCTTCCCTACACGCCCGACCAGCTCTTCGCGCTCGTCGGCGACGTCATGGCCTATCCGGATTTCGTGCCCTGGATCACCTCCATGCGCACCTGGAACGCCCGGACGCCGGAGGCGGGCGTCGAGACCCTCGACGCCGAAGCCGGCGTGGGTTTTTCCTTCCTGAAGGAGCGGTTCTCCACCCGCGTGCGGCGCGACGCCCGGAACCGCCGGATCGATGTCACCCTGCTTGCGGGCCCATTCAGGCGGCTGGCGAACCGCTGGGAGTTCTTTGAGGACGAAGGCGCAACGCGCGTCGAGTTCGATATCGACTTCCAGTTCAAGTCGCGCCTGCTGGAAGCCCTGCTCAGCGCCAATTTCGCCCATGCCGTGGAGCGCCTGATGGCCTGTTTCGAGGCCCGCGCAGCCGCCCTCTACGCCCCGGCAGACTGATCCGCGCTCTACGAAAACTTGGTGGATATGATCTTCACCTTCCTTGTTAGCGGGTTTGCAACAGGCAGGGGGTGAAACTTGGGCGTCCGATCTCGGGATCGCGAAGGGTTGCCTAGCCGATGTTCTGGAAGATCTATGCGGTCGTCTATCTGGTGTTCGTCGCCGTGGGCCTGCCCCCGACGATGAGCCGCCTGCCGCACATCTCACCGATCGAGCTGATCGACGCGGTGGTCTTCGCGCCCGTCGCGGTGGCCGGCCTTTGGTCGCACGCCTATCGGCACATCAGCCTCCCGAAGAACACCTGGAAGGTGCTGCTCTTCATGTCGGTGTTCTGGCGGGCGATTTCGCTGGGCAACAGCTTGCTGTTCGGCGATGGCGTCACAAGGTTTGGCAAGGCGCTGTCCGCCTACAGCGCCAGGATGAATGCGGTGAGCGCGGTCAGCTTCTACTACTCCGGGATGGCGATCGCCGGCCTGCTGGCGGGCCTGTTCATCGTGCCGCCGATCGTGGCCCTCTATCGCAACGCCTATGGCAACGAGAGCCTGCTGCAGCTCATGTCGCCGTCGCCGAAGCCCTCAGGTCAGACGGTCGCGTAGCATCTCCAGCGCCGACTGCACCGCGGCGAGCTGGATGCCCACGCGGTCCTCGACTTCGAAGAACTCCTGGCGATGCATCAGGCCGTGATTAGTGCGCGCGGTCGCGATGTGGACCGTGCCGACCGGCTTCATCGGCGTGCCGCCGCCAGGCCCTGCAACGCCGGTGATCGCCACCGCGAGATGGGCGTTGGAGTTCTCGAGCGCCCCCTCAGCCATCATCCGCGCCACCGGCTCGGAGACCGCGCCCAGGTCGGCGATCAGATCGCCGGGCACGCCTAGCAGCTCCTGCTTGGACCGGTTCGAATAGGTGACGAAGCCGCGCTCGAACACGTCCGAGGCGCCCGCGACCTGGCAGATCGCGCCGGCCACCAGGCCGCCGGTGCAGCTTTCCGCCGTGACGATCCGCAGGGAGCGCTCCCGCGCCTCGTCGACCAGCAGACGGGCCAGGGTCACGATCTCGAGCGAAAACATGCAGGCGGGCTCTCTTAACGGCTGAGAAGGTCGGTGGACCAGAGCATCGTAGGGATCGCTCATTCAAGGCGATTCGCGCTGACGGGTTCCGCAAGACCATGACCACGATCGCCTCGGAGGCTTCGCGGCCCCGCCTGCCGGCCGCGCCGTTCGCGGTGACGGTGTTCGCCAGCGCCGCCCTGGTGTTCCTGGTCGAGCCCATGGTGGCCAAGCTGGTGCTGCCGCGGCTCGGCGGCAGCCCGTCGGTCTGGAACACCAGCCTGGCCTTCTTCCAGGCCTCCTTGCTGATCGGCTACGGCTACGCCCACGCGTTGCAACGGCTGCGTTCGCTGACGGCGCAGGCGCTCGTGCATGGGGCGGCGCTGATCGCCGCGGCCCTGGTCCTGCCGCTGCGCATCAACGAGGTCTTCGGCCCGCCGTCCTCGAACCACCCGACGCTTTGGCTGCTGGGCGTGCTGACGGTCTCGGTCGGCGCGCCGTTCGCGGTGCTGTCGGCCACGGCGCCCCTGGTGCAGGCCTGGCATGCGCGGGCCTTCGGCGAGGACGAGGCGAGCGAACCCTATGTGCTCTATGCGGCCAGCAACCTGGGAAGCCTGCTGGCCCTCCTGGCCTATCCGCTGATCGTCGAACCCGCGTTCACCCTGCACGGCCAGCGCCTGGGCTGGAGCGGCGGCTACCTGGCCTTCGTCCTGCTGATGGCGGGCCTGGCGTTCATGGTCGCCCGCGCCGGCGGCAAGCCGATCCGCCACGACGCGCCGCCCGCCGCACCCGTCGCCTGGCGCGACCGGCTGGTCTGGGTGGCCCTGGCGGCGATCCCGTCCAGCCTGATGCTCGGGACCACGACCTTCATCACCACCGACGTGGCCTCGGCGCCGTTCCTCTGGGTCCTGCCGTTGGCGCTCTATCTGACGACCTTCGTCATCGCCTTCCAGGCCAAGCCGGCCATCCCGCCGGACGTGACGCTGCTGCTGCAGGCGGCCGCGCTCGCGATCTGCACGATGATCATGCCGTTCACCCAGGTCTTCACGATCCAGCTTCCGGTCCACCTGGCGACCTTCTTCCTGACCGCCCTGATGTGCCACCAGGCGCTGGTCGCGCGCCGGCCCGACGCCCAACACCTCACCGAGTTCTATTTCTGGATGTCGCTGGGCGGGGTGCTCGGCGGCAGCTTCAACGCGTTCCTGGCGCCGGTGATCTTCAACAACGTCTGGGAATACCCGCTGGTCCTGGTTCTCTCGTGCCTGGCGCGGCCCTGGGGCGACTGGAAGATCGACAGCTCCACGAAGGTGATGCTGGTCCTTGGGGTCGTGGGCGGATTGGCGAGCCCGGTCCTCAGCACCTTCGTAGCGCCCCACCTCTATGCCAAGGCCGTCATCGGCAGCTTCACCCAGATCCAGCTTTTCGAGGTCGGGGTCACCGTCTGCCTGGGCGCCTCGGCCATCGCGGCCCTCCTCATCCGGCGCCACGCGCTGCTGTTCTTCGCGGTGATCGCGGTCCTGACGATGGGCGCGAACGCCGCCGCCGACCGGACGAGCACGACGCAGAGCTGGCGCAGCTTCTTCGGCGTGCTCCGCCAGTCCAAGACCGAGGTCCCGGCGATCGGCGGGCCGGTGCGGATGCTCTCGCACGGCACCACCCTGCACGGCGCCCAGGCCGTGGATCCTCGCTGGCGCTGCAATCCGCTCGTCTACTACGCGGCCAGCACCCCGATCGGCCAGGTGTTCACGGCCAAGGCCTATCAAAGTTCGGCGCTGCGCATCGGCGCGGTCGGCCTCGGCACGGGCTCGGTTTCCGCCTATGTGCGGCCGGGCGACCGGCTGACCTTCTTCGAAATCGATCCGCTGGTGATCAAGATCTCCAGCGACCCAAACCACTTCAGCTACACGACCCGCTGCGCCAAGGGGCCGGTGAACTATGTCCTGGGCGATGCGCGGCTCAGCCTGGCGCAGCAGCCGGCCGACATCTTCGACATCCTCCTGATCGACGCCTTCTCGTCGGACGCGGTGCCGACGCACCTGCTGACCGAGGAGGCCGTCCGCGGCTACCTCACGCACATGAAGCCCGACGGGGTGCTGATCCTGCACCTCTCCAACCGCAACCTCGACCTGAACGGCCCGGCTCAGGCGGTGGCCAAGGCCGCCGGCGGCGCAGCCCTGATCCAGCACTATCGACCGGCGGCAGGCCAGGACCTTGGCGGCTGGCCCTCGCCGGAGGATGCGGTGATCATCGGCCGCACGCCGGCCGCCCTGGCCCGCTTCGCCGCCGACTCGCGCTGGCAGCCGACCGACCCTCACGGCGTCCGCCCCTGGACCGACGACTACACCAACCTCTTCGGCGCCCTCTGGCGGCGGCTCAAGCAGAACCTCGACCTGAAGAGCGAGGGCTAGAGGGGCGTCTCGACGCTCACCACGGCCTGCGCCATCAGGCCTTCCTCGCGGCCGGTGAAGCCCATGCCCTCGGTCGTCGTGGCCTTGACGCTGACCCGCTCCAGGGGAAGGCCCATGATCTCGGCGATCCGTGCGCGCATGGCGTCGCGGTGCGGCCCGATCTTCGGCCGCTCGCAGACCAAGGTCAGGTCGACGTTGAGGATCCGCCCGCCCTTGGCCTGCGCCAGCTCGACGGCGTGGGCCAGGAATCGGTCGGACGAGGCGCCTTTCCACTTCGGATCGGAAGGTGGGAAGTGCTGGCCGATGTCGCCCTCGGCGATAGCGCCGAGCAGGGCGTCGGTGAGCGCGTGCAGGCCGGCGTCGGCGTCGGAGTGGCCGACCAGGCCGTGGTCGTGGGCGATCCGCACGCCGCCGAGGATGACCGCGTCGCCGGGCCCAAAGCGGTGGGCGTCGAGGCCGAAGCCCGTCCTCACGGCCCTCTGCGATCCCGCCAGTAGCTCCGCCATAGAGAAGTCCTCCGGCCAGGTCAGTTTCATCAGCAGCGGGTCGCCCGGCACCAACGCAACGCGTCCGCCGGCCCGTTCCATCACGCGGGCGTCGTCCGTCGGCTCCTCGCCCGCTGGCCAGGCGGCGTAGGCGGCCTTGAGGCGCTCGAGATGGAAGGCCTGCGGGGTCTGGGCCCGCCAAAGGCCCTCGCGGCTGACGGTCTCGGCGACCAGGCCTTCGCCACGCTTCAGGG
>Ga0105238_10006918_pt1 | contig 11331 bp, 8 predicted proteins | sample KBSC34metaG_FD_81526 | JGI IMG/M metagenome (GOLD analysis project Ga0105238, IMG submission 81526) | Corn rhizosphere microbial communities from Kellogg Biological Station, Michigan, USA - KBS C3-4 metaG | ecosystem: Host-associated > Plants > Roots > Rhizosphere > Soil | place: Michigan, USA...
CCGTAGCCTTGCAGGATCGGTATGCCGGCCGCGAGGTACGAATACGACAACGCCGGCGAGAGTGGCGCGCCGCCCGAAACGAAGTATCGCAAGCGCCCGCCTACACCCGCGCGCCATTTTGAAAACACCAGCTTGCTGGCGAGCTTCTGCTTGATAGCCAACGGCGGCAGAATCAATTTCCGCTTGTCTTTGAGTTCGCCGTATTTTTGCCCCACCTGGAGCGATTGCATGAAGATCGACTTCTTGACGCCCTTTTCCGACATCCCCTTCTTGATGATCCGGTGATAGACCTTCTCAAACAGCCGCGGCACGGCAGTCATGACGGTTGGCGCAACTTCACGCAGATTCTCACCAACCTGATCGAACGACGCCGAGTAATAAACCGATACGCCGCAATAACAGAAGACGTAGAAGCCGTCGCGCTCAAAAATGTGCGACAACGGCAACACTGACAGCGCCGTGTCAGTCGCAACGATCGGCAAGCCTTTCGCGATCGACTGCACGTTCGACATGAAGTTGTTGTGCGTCAGCATCACGCCCTTCGGCTCGCCAGTGGTGCCGGACGTGTAAATGATCGTGGCCAGGTCGTCGGGCCTGACCGACTGCAGATAAGCATCAAACGCCCCCGGACGTTGTTGCGCCAACTCGCTCCCGCTTTGTTCGAGTTGTTCCAACGAAAGGCCGTGTTCGACGTCTTCGGCGACTTCCGGTTCGAAGAAGACCACATGCTCCAGTGGTCGTTTCGCGAACACCGGCAGAACGTGTTTGTAAAGCCGTCGAGTGGAAATGAATATGGCTCGCGCGCCGGAATCGGAAAGAATGTAATCGACCTGCTCGAGCGCCTGGGTCGTGTAAATGGGAACATTGATCGCTCCCAAACTCAGAATGGCGAGATCGGCAATGGACCACTCGGGACGATTCTCGGAAAGCAGTGCGACTCGATCTCCCGGGCGAATACCGAGTCCAGCCAATCCGAGCGCCACGTTTTTGACACGCTCGACGAACTTTGCCGCGGGGATGTTGTGCCACTTGCCGTCGCTGCGGTGATTGAGAGCATCCTCTTTGTTGTGGCGTAAGACGGCCGCGAGAATTAATCCTGGAACCGAAGAAGCGTCCGTTGAAAGTGCTTCGTCTTTGCTTTTGGCTTTAGTTGCCGAGGCCATAGGATTAGCGGATCATACTACAGGGGAAGAATCTGCGGAATCTGTGGATGAAGATCGTTTTCGCCGCTGGCGCGGTGCATCTTCGACGCGACCATTCATCGTCGCGATTGCAGCCAGTACCAGAAACAAGAGCGCATTCGAAGTCGTGTGCAGAGTGAAATCGAAAAAGCTGTGCACGAGTACAGCAAAACAGCCGCTCAGCGCTGCGATCGCGACTCCGCGTCTAAAATCATCTCGCGAACGAGCTCGCGAGAACCCTTTATAAAACAGCAGCAGGATGAAACACAGCGCGAGTGTCGCGCCCACGATTCCGGCATCAGAAAATATCTGCAGGTAATCGTTGTGGGCCTGCTCGAGCCGGTACAGACCATTGCGTGAATCGTAACGCGTGTAAATGACACCAAAGGCGCCCAGCCCCGTGCCCAGAAACGGATGCGCCTTGATGATGTCGACCGTCACCGCCCAAAAGTGTGCACGACCAGTCGTGGGGTCGTCCGTGTTCACACTGTCGATGAAACGATTGATCGAGAATTCCCCGCCCAGCAAAATCACGCCCAATAAAAGTCCGAAGAGCAATGCGCCGGCCATGCCAAGACGCCCGGCAACGCGCTTGAGCCGGTGGTATTTCTTCACTCGTCGTCGTCTCTCGCTCGGTTTTCTCCAAATTGCCGTCACGACGACGAGGAACAGGATCTCAGCCACAAGACTGATAATGCCGCCGCGCGAAGCCGTCATCACGAGCGCAACTCCCATCAGTCCCGCAATGAACAGATAGATGATCCGCTTCTCTTTTTCTACCGCGCCGGAAAAAAGCAAACCCAACGGCAAAGCGATCGTCAGTTCCATGTAACCGGCAAAGTGATGGCGATTGATGAAGGGACCAAACGCAGTGCTCTGGTTTAGTTCGCGTATCCAGTAAACCTTCGTGGGGCTGGTGAACGACTGCGTCAAACCAAAGATCGCCAGCAGGAAACCAAAGACCATGATCGTACGCACGAGCACGCGCAGGCGATGAGGCGTGTCGGTAAACACGAGCGTCGCGGCAAAATAGATCAGCAACCCCGCCAGTGGGACCAAAACCAACCGGGTTGAGTTCGGATCGAGCGTAAGACTGTTTGCGAGCGCGAGGTCAGTGGCGCCGCCGGAAGTGACCGCACGCAGCGGCAGCAATTGAACCAGACCCAGCACTATCAGTCCGATCAAAGGCAGTTGCAGAATATTACGGTTCACACGGAGACTTCCGAGCGTCCACGCATCGACGATCCAAAGCAGCAGGATCGTCACACTACCAATGTTGAAAAGAGCTAGAGCCCAGTAGTGAACCGTGCCGTAGGCGAGGGCTGAAATCACAATCGTGACGCAGATCACGAGAAACGCGAATCGACTCGCGAGCGTGTGCCGGATGCGATAGACGCCGCGTTCCGAAGAGCTCTTTTCCAGCTCCTGCGGCGCGCTCTCGGCAATGATCACGCTAGTTTCTTCGTTTGAGAGAGAAGTCGTCATACCAAACGGAACCATAAATCGGACACACCGGAACGTCCTCGCCGCAAGGGCCACGAATAATCTTGACTATTATCGCTTCAGTTTTGTCTGAGGTTTTGAATGAGGCGTTGATTCGCGTCCAATCATTCGTGCCGCCCGGCGCCTGACTCGAATCAAACAAGTTCTGGCTCGTGTTCGCGTCGACAATCTGAACCACCGGCGCGCTGCCCGTCTCGAGTTTGTCAGTGGCTACATAGCACTCGAAGTCGTACTCAGTTCCCGCCTGCACCGGAACAAGCTGCGAAACATTTATGCCTTCGATATTGGAGCGAACCTGGAAGAACAGTCGCAGACTGCGTGAGCCACTGTGGCTCTTGTTCGGATCGAGCGCGATCTGCATCTGAGGGATGTTTTTAACCTGCCAGCCAAAGACAGTGTCGAGCGCATAGGCGATCGGTTCTTCGAAACTGCCGTCGAAGATGCTCCCCATTTCCGGTCGAAACCTCTCACTTGCGAAGTCGTTCCAAACCTGGAGCGCATCGTGAAACTTCGACTCGTTTTTCAGCGTGGTTACGATCGACTCCGCTGTTTCCTTGTTTGCTTTCTTCTCGTCACTGGTGAGCCCGTTCCACAAACGCATGCCGTCTTCGAAGCGCTTCTGCGTGAGCAGGTAGAGTGCGAACTTCGCCTTCACTTCTGAGTTTTGACCGACTGAGTTTTTCAATGCTTCCGGATCGGCGCTGTAGATCTCCCAACTGAGATTGAAGAGTTGTGACAACAGGTCAGGATCGGCTTCAGCAGCACGACGCAACTCGGCAAACGCTTCGTTGTAGCGCGCGTTTCGCAAATAGAGATTGCCGAGAAACCAGTGTGGGTAAGCGTAAGACGGGGCGAGTGCGACGGCTTGTTTGAGCGCGAGTTCGGCCTTGACCGGATCGCCGGATTGTTCGTGAGCCGTTCCCAACGACATCCAGAAACGATAGTCATAAGGCGACAAGCTCACCGCTTTCTCGTATTCGGCGATCGTGGCAGCCTGTTTGTCGAGCGGCAGCGTTTTCTGTGAAACCTGGGCGATCCGCCAGTGAGTTAGCGGATCGTTTGGGGCCATCGACTCGGCCATGTGCGCGACCTGGATCGTGCTATCAGTCGGACTGAAATACTCCGCGAGTGTATTGCCGATATACCAGCGCACGACGTAGTACGACCAGAATCCTGCGCCCAGCAGCAACAGGATCAGCAGAATCCTAACCGGCACTTTTCGAACGTTGATTTGAACTACTTCCTGAGCCATCTCACTCCGACTTGGACCGGGTCAGTACAGGGAGCGGTAGCGACCTGGTCAGTGATCAGCATTTGACTCCCATGACTGACCAGGTCGCTACCGCTCCCTGTACTGACCCGGTCCAAGCGCGATCCCTACTTTGAGGCAAGCTGACCTTTCTCAAAACTCACCCCTGAGACTTTGCCGCTTTGCGTGAATAAAATCCGTGATCTCCAGACGACAACTCCTCCATCATGATCCGCATACGCTTCACGACGATCTGCTTTTCCGAGCAGATTCGCAGTACTTCCTGAACACGTTCCTCGGTCATCTTCGCACTCGAAATGACCACCTCCTCAACCTCGTGTTGTGAGCACACCGTGCTGAGATCTCCATTTCCGCCAAACACGCGCAGCCCGTGAATTACTTTCCCGCTCTTCGCCGGATCGTCATCCAGAAATCCAATCGGCGAGAGTTGCAGCTCTCGATTATTTCGCAGCTCTCGCAACAACAGCTCGCCCGCATCACCCGCGCCGTAGATCAACACGCGACGTCCATCCTGCTTAGCGACCACCGGCAGCAGTTGCCTGAATAACCTGAACGCCATGCGACTACAGGCCAGGAACAGGAACATCAGCAACGCGTCTATGACAAAAACCTTGCGCGAGAAACCTTCAAAACGAAACAGAAACAGTATCAGAGTCAAACTCGTGACCGAGCTCAGCACCACCGCCTTTGCAAACACGATGAAATCGCTCATGCCGGTGTAGCGCCAGAGTCCGCGGTAAACTCCCATCACGAGAAACACGGACATCTTGACGAACACGAGCACCGGCAACGTGCGAATAAACAGCGCCCACGCAGGACTGTCCGGCGGAAAACGGATCGCATACGACGCCCAGTACGACAAAATGATCAGCACCACATCCAGCAGCACTTCAAAGATGCGGCGCTTGTAAGAAACATCGACGAGAAACGCGTAGAGTGGCTTTTCTTTGAGCGCCATCACCTCGTCGGTCTCGTCGTAAACCTTCACGCCTGCGAGATAGACGCCGACGAGCGTGAGCACGATCGTGAATCCCGCGATCGCCGCGAGGCTGACATCCAATCGCGCGCGTTGCACCAGGATCGCAAGCACGCCCGAGAGCGCCGCAAAACCATAGAGCATCAAAACCGCGTTTCGTTCAGATATTCCAAGCGCGACGAGTCGATGCGATGTGTGATCGCGACCACCCTGCGATGCCGCGCGTCCTGAAAGCTTGCGCAATACGGTGACGAACGTCGTGTCGAAGATGGGAATAAACAGAACCAGAATCGGCACTGCCAGAACGGGGAAAAGACTTCTCGACCGGCCGCCGCTCACATTGATCAGCGACGAACTCGCAAGGAAGAAACCGACAAACATCGATCCGCAGTCGCCCATGAAGATCGACGCTGGATTCGAGTTGTAGACGAGAAAACCAAGCAGCGCGCCGGCGAAGATCAGCGAGATCAAAGCCTCTGTGTATTGACCGCTGTTACCAAAGCTTAACGCCAGAAACCCGGCAGCAATCACGGCGATGCCCGACGCGAGCCCGTCCATGTTGTCGAGCAGGTTGATAGCGTTGGTGATGCCGATCAGCCAGAAGATGGCGAGCGCCATGTTGATGAGGAGAGAACCAGTCCATGGCAGCGACAAACCGTAGTAAACGACAAACGCCGAGCCGAGAATCTGCCCGATCAGTTTCTGGTAAGGCTTGATGTGTATCAGGTCGTCGACGAGGCCGACGAGAAACAGGAAAGTGCTCGCCAGCAGGATCTCTCTTCCGTAAGTGATCTTGAGTGAGAAGGCGAGCGAAATAATGATGACCGTAAGCCAGATCGCGATGCCGCCCAGCATCGCCGTCGGCTTCTTGTGCCAGCGATCGATTTTGGGTTTGGCAATAAAGCCGAAGCGACGGGCGAACCCCCGCACCAGCGGCGTCAGTATGAGTGCTAAACAAAATGATGCGGCAACTGCCAGCAGCGTGCGCGGGCTAAAAGGCATAAGGGTTTGCATCCACAGATTTCACAGATTACTCAGAAGAGCTAATCTGAGCAATCTGTGAAATCTGTGGATACTATTTACGGCGGCCGATCTGGTAGTCGACCACTCTTTCGAGGATCCCATCGAGACTCATCTCAGGACTGAAGCCGACAAACTCACTCACTTTCGAAATGTCAGGAACGCGCCGCGGCATGTCCTCAAATCCCTCTTCGTAAGCCTGGTCGTACGGCACAAAGACGATTTCGGAATCGGATTTCGTGATCTGTTTGACTCGTTCGGCGAGGTCGAGAATTGAGATCTCGACGTTGGAACCGATGTTGAAGACCTGGCCAATCGCGTCCGGATGTTCCATCAGCTTCACCAGCGCTCCCACAATGTCGCCGACGTAACCGAAACAACGGCTCTGTTTGCCGTCGCCATAAACCGTAATCGGTCTGCCCGCGAGGGCCTGTTTCACAAACGTCGGAATGACCATGCCGTACTGGCCGGTCTGGCGCGGGCCGACGGTGTTGAAGAGCCGGACGACAATCGTCGGCAGCTTCTTCTCGCGCCAGTAAGCGAGGGCAAGAAACTCATCGATGGCCTTCGAACATGCGTAACTCCAGCGACCTTTGGTCGTGGCGCCCATCACCAGGTTGCCGTCTTCGCGAAAAGGCACGTCAGAGCTGAGACCATAAACTTCCGACGTTGATGCAATCAGCACCTTTTTCTTCTTCTTGTTGGCTAACGAGAGAACTACTTCAGTGCCACGCACGTTGGTCTCGATCGTGCGCACGGGACTCTCGACGATGAGCTTTACGCCGACGGCCGCGGCCAGATGGAAGATAACGTCGCATTGATCGATCAGCTCGGCTGTGAGCGGATGATTGTGGACAGTATCGATCGTGTAGTGAAAACGCGGATGACCTTTGAGGTGCTGAATGTTTTCGATCGTGCCGGTAGATAGATCGTCGATAACGTAGACTTCGTCGCCACGTTGAATATAGGCATCGCTTAAATGCGATCCGATGAAACCAGCACCACCAGTGATAAGTACTCTCAAATTAGCTCCTCTTCCAACCTTTGTGCCTTTTGTGCCTGTTTGTGGCTTAACTCGCTGTACAGGTTCTTGATGTCTTCGAACAAACGTTCTTTGGAGTAGTTTACTTCCACAAACTCCAGACCTCGGTCGCCTAGTTCCTGTCGCAGCGACCGGTCGCGGATAATGCGGCTCAGCGCTGAGACAAAAGCCTCTTCGTCCCCGGCATCGACCGAGATTCCGCGAAGACACACCTGATAAGGACCATCTTCAACTACTTCGCCCAAAAGGTCGACGACGCCGCCAACACTCGTCGCCACCACTGGCCGCGCGTTCGCCATCGCTTCGATCAACGTCAGCGGCGTGCCTTCGTTATGCGACGTCAATGCAACCACGTCGAGCGCCGGGTAGAAGTACTCCGGATCTTTTCTGCTGCCGACGAAGATCACGTCCTTTTCAAGGCCCAGCTCCTCGCACTGATCTTCGAGGGCATCACGCAGTCCGCCGTCTCCGATGACGATGAACCGCACCGCGCCTTGTCGCCAACACGCCGGATCGATCTCTTTCAATCGCGCCACGACGTTCAAGAACATCTGATGGTTCTTGATCTCTGTCAAGCGGCCGACAATCCCGATCAGAATCGTGTGATCGGGAATGCAAAGCTCGTGTCGAAACTTTGTGCGTCGCGAAGCGTGATCGGCGAAGAGACCGAGATCCAATCCTAACGGAATCACTCTGATCTGGCCGCTACTGCCCACACGAAACTTCTCGCCGATCTCAATGCTCTGCTGTTTGCTGACAACGATCAGACGATCAGTAACGAGCTTCGCCAGTAGTCTTTCGACCGCGAGAAACACTCGCGTGCGCGTGCGACCGTAATAACTATGAAAGACGTGCCCGTGATACGTGTGTACAAACTTGCACTGCCGCGGCTTGCCGATGAACACGCCCGGCGTCAGCCATCGATATAAAAATCCAGCCGTGCGTCCGACCGTTCCCGCCTTGGCCGTGTGCGTGTGCACGATGTCTGGTCGTTCCTGTCGAAAGAGGCGAAAAAGTTTCCAGACAGTCTTGGCGTCGTTCAAAGATATCTCGCGGCTCATCTCGGCGAAGTAACGCGGAGTGACGCCCATCTCATCCGCGAAATAACTCATGTCTTCTTCACCTTCGGGAACCTTGCCTGTCACTAGCAACGTGTCGAACCCCGCATCCCTCAATCCCGAAGTCAGCCAGACAACATGCTTTGCCGGTCCACCCACGTTCAAGCGAGCAATAATGCGGATTACTTTGGTGTTCTGCTCGACTGACATAGGTCCTATAGGTCTTATATGACCTATTCTTCCATCTTATAAGCACTGTCGCCGTCGTTCTCGTGGCGGATCTCGTCGACTTCCTCTCGCCTTCCGGCGCCACGATAGAGTCTGTTGGGACAATTGATCACGATTCCATCGACGTCGCCGACGTTCTGATACGCGTGCACCACTCCAGCCGGAATCAATACCGTTGCGGGATTATCTTCACCGACAATGAGGGTGCTTCGACACAGAAACGTCCCGGAGTTTTTGCGATTGTCCCAGAGCCGCAATTTGAAATTTGAAGGACCTAAGAAGCAGAAGTAGTCAGCCTGATCCCAGTGTTCATGAGGTCCACGGGTGACGCCCGGATTAGTCGAAGAGATATAACACATCGCCGGGAAATACTCCGGGTCCATCTCGTCGCCGCGAAAGAGTTCGGTTAACCAACCGCGCGAATCGAAGTTCCGGACCAGCTTGCGCACCTCGACTCCCTTGATCTCGCCGTCTTTAAAGCTGTCGGGCATTTGCAGCTACCTCTTCCGGTTCGAATTGCATCTTGTTGGCCCCCGTGTCCGCGACCAGGTTCGACGCGTGCAACAGGCTTTCAAACGTGCCCGCGTCAGTCCACCAGCCTTCCAGCTCTTCCCACGTCATCGCGTTGCGGTCGATGTAGGCATTGTTGACGTCGGTGATTTCGAGTTCGCCACGACCGGAAGGCTTCAACGAGCGAATGATGTCATAGACGCTTTCGTCGTACATGTAGACGCCGATCACTGCGTAGTCTGACTGTGGTTTCGCAGGCTTCTCGTCGATGCGAACGACTCGTTTGCCGTCGAGACGCGGCACGCCGAAACGCTGCGGGTCAGGCACTTTCTTCAGGATGATCTTCGCGCCACTGCCCTGGCTTCGATAAGCTTCAACCGCCGCACGAATATTCCCCTCGATGATGTTGTCGCCCAGCACCACACATACCGGACCATCGGCGGCGAAGTGTTCCACGAGCGAGAGTGCATCAGCGATGCCGCCTTCACCTTCCTGGTAAGCGTAGTTGAGATGTTTGAGACCAAACGCTTTGCCGTTGCCGAGCAGACGCAGGAACTCACCGGCAGAACTACCTCCAGTAACGACCATGATGTCGGTGATACCCGCGTTCACGAGCGTCTGAATCGGGTAATAGATCATCGGCTGGTTGAAAACCGGCAACAGATGCTTGTTGGTGACGGAGGTCAGAGGACGCAGTCTGGTCCCAAGGCCACCCGCTAACACTACACCTTTCAAATTGTCCCTCCAGTATGAGCCACGAAGAATTTAGCCACAAAAAGGCACAAGAAGCACAAAAGAGAAATTAACGGATTGCGTAAATCTTTAACGTATCGCCCAGCCGCGTGACGTTGAGGGCGCTATTTACCAGATCTTTTACCATTCGGCGTGGACGGCTTTTCATCAATGATTCGTTCAACTGGTAAGCGGTCGTTACGCGATCGAAATGCTGGTCCACAGTTTTGGGCGCGTCTTTCTTGTGTCCCATCGCGTGAAAGATCTCGATGGGATTGCCGCCCGTCGTGCGGACGCGTATCTGGGTAAAACCAACATCGCGGAGCAAACCTTTCAGACCAGCAGCGGAGAATAGCTGCAGGTGCTCCGGCGGCCAAATGCAACGCCACTTCAAGCCCAGCACACGAGCAGACAGCCCGCGAGCATGCGGCGTCGTGGTCCAAAACAAACCGCCCGGACGAAGCAAGCGCGCGACTTCCTCCACCAGCACACGCGGCTCACTCAGATGTTCGAGTATCTCTGCCGCCGTGATCACATCGAAGTGTCCGGACGGCAGATGCGCCTGCTGAAGCTCCCCCTGAAACACTTCAAAACCAAGCGAGCGCACGTGGTTCACTGCGTTTGCCGCAACGTCGAGACCGTGCGCATTCCAACCATTCTTGCGCGCGGCCAGCATTAAACTGCCGGCGCCACAGCCGATATCGAGCAGGCGATTTGTTTGCCGGTACGGTGCAAACTCCGCCGTGATTTCTTCGAGGCGCGTTTGTACAAACGGCGGCGGTGAAAGACTCGCTTCCGGGTAATAACTCACGTAGTAGTACTCGCTGGAATACCATGGCGTGTAAGGCGTATAAACCGTCGCGCATTTGCGGCACGAAAGGATGTCGAGCTCGTTCTTGATCCCGAGGGTTTGCGCGTCATTAGAACCACAAGCCGCACACACGCGCAGTTTCTTCTCGGTGCGCGGATCCATCGCCAGGATCGTCTGCCCCGCAAAATCATCGACTTTTTCTGGTGCCTGCATACTGTTCAAATAGGTCCTATAAGACTTATTGGACCTATTTAGTCAATAAAGCGATTGAACCACAACTCGAGCATCAGAAGCGTCCAAAGCTGATGCGAATAATCACGCTCGGCGCGAACGTGCAGATCGACCAATTGCCGAACGGCTTCGGGCTTGAAAAGACCTCGTCCCAGCGCTTTTTCAGAGAGAATAACCTCGCGCAGAAACGGCTGCATCTTGCCACGAAACCAGTGGCCGATCGGAACGCCAAACCCCATCTTGCGTCGCGTCAGATTCTCGCTCGGCAGCAGCTTGCCCAAAACTTTTTTCAGCAGGTACTTGCCCGTCAACCGGCGCAGCTTGAGGTTCTGCGGCAGGCTTGCCGCAAACTCGATGACCTTATGGTCCAGAAAAGGCGATCGCGCTTCCAACGACACGGCCATGGTCGCGATGTCGACCTTAACCAGCAAATCGTTCGGCAAGTAAGTCATCTGGTCTGTCAACAACAACGTATCGACGATACCGATGCCATTAGCACGCTTGAACCAATTCTCAAGAATTCCAGTAGCATTGGCGCCTTGTGTTTGCTGCCGGAACGAATCGGTATAGAGCGGCTCTTTAAGCTCGTCATCGAACACACTCATCCATTTCATGTAGCGACCGGCTCTGGGTCGTGCTACGACTCCAAGCAGTCGCTGAGCCGATTTGATCTTGCTCTTCCTGGTCGGATCGGTCGGGATCATATCGACGGCTTGACGGATCAACGACTCCCGAACAAACGACGGAATCTTCCGATACTTCTCCGTCA
>Ga0105238_10006920_pt1 | contig 11329 bp, 9 predicted proteins | sample KBSC34metaG_FD_81526 | JGI IMG/M metagenome (GOLD analysis project Ga0105238, IMG submission 81526) | Corn rhizosphere microbial communities from Kellogg Biological Station, Michigan, USA - KBS C3-4 metaG | ecosystem: Host-associated > Plants > Roots > Rhizosphere > Soil | place: Michigan, USA...
AGCGCGGGGCGCGTCACTTCGAGCACGAGCGCCGTTTGATTCGCAGGCACTGAGATTGTCGCGTTGCGCTCGATACCGGCGAGCAAAGCCATCTCACCGAAACACGCACCCGGTTCGAGTTGACCAATCTTCTTTTGCGCACCAGCATCGCGGACATAGACGTCGAGCGTGCCGTCGACGGTGATGTAGAAGGTGTTTCCACCCCACTCGCCCTGTCGCATGATCTCCTCGCCGGAATCGTAGGTGAGCAGGCGCACGTAGGGCCCCACGCGCTTCCCGTTCGCGTAATCGCGACCCTGAACTATGACTTCGAGATCCGTGCCGTACTTCTGCTTGCCGTTTTGTTCTTCGAAGAGTTCAGCAGTAAGAGCGAGATTCTGGATGGCTTCAACAACGCGACCCCGGTCGGTAATTTCGCGTGGCATAAGTTTGTTTTACATCCACAGATTACACAGATCAAGAAAAATAATTTGTGGAATCTGTGGATACACCGACTTCATGCTAAACTCGCGAACAGATGCTGCCAGAAAATCTTTACGCGCTTTCCCTTGAACAACAAATCGGACAATTCCTATTCATCGGCCTTCCGGGAACCGAATTCGACGCTGAGGCGCGCGCCTTAGTCGAAGAAGTTCAGCCCGGCGGCGTGATCATCTTTGGTCGCAACGTCGCTGGTCCAGAGCAACTGCGCTCGCTGCTCGATGCGGTTCGCGAAGCCGTTCCGACGCCACCGCTCTTCGGTATCGATCAGGAAGGCGGCCTCGTCGATCGCCTGCGACGCATCTTCACGCCGATGCCGTCCGCGCGAACGATTCGCCAGCACGGCGATCTCGCCGCGGCGCGCGCGCTCGGAAGAGTCACCGGCGAAGTGCTGCGCATGCTCGGCTTCAACATCAACTTCGCGCCCGTGATGTCGATCATGACCGAGGATCGCGACCTGCTTTCGAACGGTCTTTATTCGAGATCTTTCGGCCGTTCGCCCGGCGAAGTTCTCGGTTACACGACCGTCTACATGCGTGGGCTCCAGGGCGCCGGAATGCTCGGTTGTCTCAAACATTTTCCGGGTATCGGCGCAGGCGAAGTCGACTCGCACGAAGAGATGCCGGTGGTGCGTCTCTCGCACGACGATCTGATCGCGCAGGATCTCGCGCCGTACATCGAGCTCTTTCAACGTCGCGACGATCGCGTGCGCTGCGTGATGGTGAGTCACGGCGGCTTCCCAAACATCGATATCAAAGGAGAAGTCACCGGCGGCTTACTCGAGCCCGCTTCGGTGAACTACAACATCGTGACGACGCTGCTGCGACAGGAGCTCGGCTACAAACATCTCGTCGTAACTGACGATCTCGAGATGGGCGCGATCGCGCGGCACTGCGAGATCGAAGACGCCGCCGTGCGTGCGACACTCGCGGGCGAAGACATGCTTTTGATCTGCGCGAGTCCTGACAAGATTCGTCGCGGCTATCACGGGCTGCTGGAAGCAGCGAGAAGTGGGAAAGTGACGGAAGAGCGTATCAAACAAACACTCGACCGCATCGCGAGAACCAAGACGATCATGGAGCCGCCGCTGCCGCTCGACATGACGCGCTTCCACGCGCTCGCAGACGAAATCCTCAAACTCAATTCCAAGCTCAACTACACCTATGGAGGCACCGTTAAGTGAGCAAGGGCAAGCTTGTACTGCTGCTCGTTTTGACACTGCTGTTGATTGTTCCCCCGGGTTGCCGTCGACGCAGCAACGCGTTTGTAATCGGGCTCGGAGACAACGTTCGCACCATCGACCCGATTGGCTCTCCCACGGTTGACGCGGCCAGCGAACGCGTCCGCAGGCTGATATTCAACACACTCGTCCAGAAGGACGAGAAGTTTGACTACGTGGGCGAGCTCGCGTCAGACGTCAAGCGATCCGATGATGGTCTAACCTACACGTTCATACTTCACGATGGGGTGAAGTTTCACAACGGGCAGACGATGACCTCGGCTGATGTGAAGTACACGCTCGATCTCGTCTTCTCGAGCAACTTCGCGAAGTCGGCGAGTTTTTATAAAGGCACGGGCGCGGAAAAACGCAGCTACATAAAGAGCGTCGAGGCGCCCGATGCGCACACGGTCGTCGTGACGTTGACCGAGCCGTGGGTTGGATTGCTCTCGAATCTCGTTCCGATCGCGATCATTCCAAAAGACAGTTACGAGTCACAAAAGACGCATCCGCTCGGCACTGGTCCATTCAAGTTTGTGAGTTACGACAATGCCCAGCAGGTTTGCGATGTCGAGGCGTTCGCGGATTACTGGGAAGGCGCGCCGAAGTTACCGTTGGTGCGCGTACGTGTGATCTCCGATATGAATGCGTTACAGGCGGAATTGCAGGCGGGCCGTGTTGATATCGCGCCGATGCCGACGAGTCTCTCGCCAGACGCAGTGAAGCGGCTTGAAGGCGATCCTAACCTGCAAGTGAAGGTGTTCAACGGTTCGAATGTTAATTTGCTGACGATCAATACGGCGTCGCCTCCGCTCGACAATGTGAAGGTACGGCAGGCAATCGCTTACGCGATCGATCGCGCTAGTTTGATCAAGAACCTGTTGCTCGGATTCGGAAAGATCGCGCATTCGATCATTCCCGAGGAGTCGTGGGCATATTCGCCAGGGCAGACGTACTCGTACGACCCAGCGCGAGCGAAGCAGTTGCTTGACGAAGCCGGATTCCGCGATCCGGATGGTGATGGACCACGAATGCGATTCGATAAGCCGATCGTTTACAAGCTTTCCGGAAGTAGTATCGCGGGGCGACAGTATGCGGGTGTGATCCAGAATTCTTTGAAGGAAGTCGGTATTCCGGTGGAGATTGAGACGGCGGAACAGAACACCTTTCTTGACGAGCTGAAGCGCGGCAATTTTCAGATCTCGTATTCGCAGTGGGTCGGTGGAAATCAGGATCCGATTTTCTACAAAGATCTCTTCGCGAGTTCCGAGATCCCGACCGAGACGCGGCCCGCGCGCAATCGCAGCCGCTACAGTAATAAAGATCTCGATGCGTTACTGAATGAAGCACTGAACACTTACGATCGACAGAAGTCTCGTGAGCTTTATGTAAAAATTCAGGAGATCGTGAGCCGCGACGTGCCGGTGTTCCCGTTGTGGTACCAGTCGAACATCGTAATCGCGCGGAAGAACGTGCAGAACATTCAGGTGAACGCGAGCGGCGACTGGGGCTTCGTCCGCAATCTAAGCCGTAATTAGCCACAAAAGGCACAAAGCACAAAAGAAAACAGAAAATCATTTTGTGCTTTTTGTGCCTTTTGTGGCTAAAACTCCGTGATCTTGAGCGAGGCGGTCGCTGAGAGAGGTGGGGTTACTCTGGCTTTCAAATAATCCCACGCCGCCAATCCGATCATCGCCGCGTTGTCAGTTGACCACTTCAGCGGCGGCAGACAAAGTTTCACTCCCATTCGATCGCAGAGCTCAGCGGCGCCTTCACGTAATTGCGGACTCGCGGCCACACCACCAACCACCACCAAACACTCCGCCGAGTATTCTTCGAGGGCGCGCCTGCACTTCGTCAAGAGGATCTCCATACACGAGCTGACAAACGACGCCGCCACATCCGCATGGTCCACGTCGGGGTTCTTATCGAGGAACCTTCCCACCGCCGACTTCAACCCCGAGAATGAAAACTCAAAACCTTCATTCAACATCGGACGTGGAAACGGAATCGAATCTCTTCCCGTCTTCGCAAGCTTATCGACTGCCGGCCCGCCCGGATATCCAAGTCCCAGCAATCGCGCCACCTTGTCGTAAGCCTCGCCCACCGAGTCGTCTCGCGTCGAGCCCAGCAACTGGATCGACGTCAAACTCTCCATGCGCGCCAGAAACGTATGACCACCGGAAACGAGCAACACGATCGCCGGTAGCTCGACTCGCTTCTCAACAAGATCGGCGCTACGCAAATGACCACGCAGATGATTGATTCCAATCACGGGAACGTTCCAGCCGAGCCCGAGTCCCGCGGCCGTATTCACGCCGACGATCAACGAACCAATTAGACCCGGACCGCGCGTCACACCGATCGCTTTCAAATCCGGCCCCTCGACATTTGCTTCGTTCAGCGCGCGCTCGATCGTCGGCACAACGACGAGTGCGTGCGCGCGGCTCGCAAACTCCGGATACACGCCGCCCCAGTGCGAGTGAATATGCGTTTGACTCGCGATGATTGACGAGAGCACATTTCCGTCCCGATCGACGACAGCAGCGGCCGTGTCGTCGCACGACGATTCGATTCCCAGGATCACATCTTGACTCATGATAAATACTTCAACACTTCAGATTCAGGCACCACGCCGAGGCGCTCGATCGCCGGCGGATCGACGCGACAGTTCACGAGCGTCGATGCAGTCGTGCGGAGTGTTCCGCCGTCAATTGAGAGATCGGGTGCGCCGTCGAGTTGCGCGAGAATGTCGGCAACGTTGTCGGGCGTTTCGGCGCTGTGCGCATTCGCGCTCGTCACGAGCAACGGCCCCGCTTTACGCAACACGGACAGCAGCCTCTCATCATTCGGTATTCGCACCGCTACTTCGTCGCGACCTGCTAACCAAGCCGGCCTGTAATCAGACTTAAACCCCATTGCGAGCGTTAAGCTGCCAGGTATTAGTGGCGACCGAAGCAATCGTCTCGCTGACTCACTAACCTCAAAACCGAGCCCCTCGAGCTCAGCATCCGACGCAACCATGATTGGGAGATTCACATTTCGCGGGCGCCGCTTGAGCGCGAAGAGACGACTGATCGATTCGTCGAAGTTTGGACTTACGGCGAGACCATAGACTGTATCGGTCGGCAGGAGTACGACGCCGCCCGTTTGCAGACACTCAACTATCTGTTCAACCTCAGTCATAGACAGGATTTACAAGATTCTACAGGATTACATGTGCATCCTGTAAAATCTTGTAAATCCTGTCTAATACTTACTCAAAAAACACGTCCGATTGGTCATTGAGCGCCTCGACCTGCCTCGTGAATCTTCCACCTGCCGCAAATCCCAACTTCAACAACGTGCGCGCATCCGGGTTCTCGACACCAAGATCAACAACTCGCGCTTCGCCCAACAATTCCGCGAGCCGGTGTCGAATCCTTCCCGCCACCGCGACCTCGCCGAGTCCGTCGCTAACCTTCGCGAGGGCTTCATGCACACGACCGAAGCGCATGATCTCAACAGACTTACCCCTGATCAAACCGACGTACGCGTTATCATTCGACGCCGGAACCGCACACACGACCGGCAACTCCGTCATCGCGCGAGTCTGCTCAGCAATGATCTCGAACCAGTTGAAAGGATAGATGTTCACGTTCAAGCTAAACGCGAGCGCATTCACAAACGATATCCCTGCACGCACAAACGTCAGCGATCCTGGTCCGACATTGATAGCAATGCCACTGATCTCGCGAGCCTGTGCACCAATCGCGTCGAGCCCGCACTCAAGCAACGCACTCAACGTTCTGAACGGCACATCACAGTCATTCACGTCCGAATCGAAGATCACCTCACCATCGCGTCCAAGCACAACACGATACACATTCGACGACGATTCAATTGCCAACAACAAACTCATACCTGGTTCTTCAACGCAACGAGCACTGGTTGCCACTTCTCCGCCGTCGCGGAAAACGTCAACTTGCGCGAGTTGTCCTCGTTCTCAACAAACTCAAAATTGATCGATAACGCGTTCGAGAACTCCTGCTCGACGATGTCGCCCCACTCGACCGCCGTAATGCTCTCAGCGACGAAATCTTCAAGCGCCAGATCGCGAAACTCAGCGACACTCGACAGGCGGTAAGCGTCGATGTGCAGGAACGTACCCGCAGGGATCGGATAAAACTGTGCGATCGTGAAAGTCGGGCTCGTTACTTCGGCCTCTGATCCGAGCGCCGCCACGAGTTCCTGAACGAATGCCGTCTTGCCACTCGCCAGCGGCCCTTTGAGCAGTAATGAATCACCGGATCGCAGAAGAGGCGCTACCGCTGCCGCCACGGCAGCCGTCTCTTCCCTGCTCCGGCAAATGATGCTGAACTCAATCATATTAAGGTTGGGCCCAATTTGTGTTCATTCGTGTCTTCTTCAAACTCGGCGCATCCAACACATTCGAATCAAACCCCGAAACATACGGCTTCACGAGCGAGTAGGAGGACGCAAAATAGATCGGCACCGCCTTCATATCTTTCAACGCCTGCGCCTCCGTCTCGACCGGCACAGTGGGCTGCGGCGACGGACTGGCCTCCGGCGACGCTGACGGCAAAGGACGCGCGTCGCGCTCAAATAACATATGTAAATTGACCAGCTCACTCGTCGACTGCATCACCATCCCGCGCCGCACGATGTCGAAATCACCGTTCTTGATCGCTGCTTCATACTCATCCCAGTTACGGATCACGATCTCCGTCTCAATATTCAGTGCTGCCCGCCACATCGCCACGATCGACTGCGCCACGATCCGCTGCTGCTCGTTGCGATTGATCAAAAGCCTGATCACCGGAAAGCCGTCGCCGTTCGGATAGCCCGCTTCGGCAAGCAGCTCACGCGCTTTGTTGACGTCGTGCTCGACTAACCCGGTCTTATCAACCACAGGCTGTTCTCCAGACATCGCTTCCGGGAGAAACTTCCCTGCCGGCTCAGTTGCACCGCCGAGATCGTCCCGACTCACACGTTCACGATCGATCGAGAGCGCCAGGGCTTCACGCACCCGCACATCGTCAAACGGCTCGCGCGCCGTGTTGAATGCGTAGTAAGTCAAAGCGCCGAACGTTGAGCGATGGAAGTCCTGATAAGGCGCGAGTAGCTTCAGCGCCAACGGCTCGAACGGCGCGTTTGTCACGGCGTCGATCTCGCCGGCTTTGTAAGCTGAAAGGGCGTCTTCAGCGTTCGCAGTATTCACAAACGTGACGCGATCGAGCGCGACCGAAGCATCGTCCCAGTATGTCCTGGCGCGTTCGAGCTGCACCTGGTTGGTCTCGGTCGCGAGTAGATGAAAAGCGCCGTTTGAGATTAGCTCGTGTGATTCGAGGCGCGTCGTGCTCTGTGCGTCTGCCACTTTAACCGGACGAAAGACCGGATGCGCCACGAGCGCCGGAAAACTAGTGTCAGACCGTTGAAGTGTCACTTGCAGAACATTCTCGTCGAGCGCCCGTGCCCCGAAACTGTGTGGCTCCGACAGGCTGGGAGTGGCGCCTTCGATGTTTGCAAGAAGCTCCGTGTGTGGCGCGAGTGGACCGATCTTGAGCGTGCGCTCCCACGAACGGACAAAGTCCTGGGCCGTAACCTTCTCACCGTTGGACCAGCGCGCGTTGTCGCGTAAGTAAAAAGTCCAGACGCGGCCGTCGTTCGACGACTCCCAGCGAGTTGCAACAGCGGGAACGGGCGCGAGCGTCTTCGGATCGTAGTCGGTTAGACCTTCGAAGAGTGCTCTCACGGCGTCCGTGTCCGGTGGCGCAGCAGCGAATGCGGGATCGAATGTTTGCGGTAGCCCGCCGTTGCTCCAGCGAAACTCCTGCGTCTTCGGCGGCACGACTTTGCCGTAGTAGGTGGAAGGCTGGGTCGTGTTGAAGCAGCCTGTGTGAGTCAGACACAGCACCAGAAGCAGCGAGCAGATCCAGGAGAAAGGTTTTTTAGCCACGGATGACACGGATTAACTGGTTATGCACTTCCACCGTTCGAGTTCTAGTAAGCTCGAAGCCGTCCGACGTATCGATCAGATAGTCTGCAAACTTTTGTTTCTCTTCCTGCGGCATCTGCGAGTTGATACGCCGCAGCGCTTCGTCGCGCGAGAGCTTGTCGCGCAGCATCAGTCGCTCGAGCTGCACTTCAGGACGGCAATGGACCACGATCAGTTTATCAAAGCGCTTGTAACCGCCTGACTCGATCATCAACGCCGCGTCGATGATGCCGATTCCGTCCGGATCTTCGGCTTCCCACGCGCTCATGATCTCATCCTGCCGAGTCATGATGAACGGGTGCAGGATGTGATTTAGACGCTGACGCTGACTCTCATCGTTAAAAACTACAGCGCCGAGTTGTTTTCGATCGAGCGTGCCGTCCGGATTTAAGATCTCTTCGCCAAACGCCTCCGTCAACGCATTCAAACCCGGCGTGCCCGGCATCACGACTTCGCGCGCCGTTTGATCCGCATCGACAACGTGACACCCGAGCTCGATAAAAACCGACGCCACGAACGACTTACCAACACCGATTGAACCTGTCAGCCCAACACGTAACATTTTTACAACTGTTAATTTTTCTCAGCGATCTCTGCGTATCTCTGTGATCTCTGCGTTAACTGTTATCGAGAAATATTTAACGCAGAGATCACAGAGATACGCAGAGATCGCAGAGAAGACTCAAATTCAAACACGTGTCCGCAGCTTCGCGGCTTTCAAGGTGTTCTTCATCAACATCGCCACCGTCAACAATCCAACGCCACCGGGCACAGGCGTCAATATGCCCGCGACTTCAGCGGCCTCAGCCGGATTCACATCGCCGACGAGAGTCGAGCCGCGTTTGGCGACAACCTCCAATCGCTTCTCTGCTTCGTCACCAAACAGTCTCCGCACCTCGTCGGCGTCAGAAACCTTGTTCATGCCGACGTCAATCACGGTCGCGCCTGGCTTGATGTGATCGCGGCCGATGAAGCCCGCACGCCCGATGGCGACGACGAGCAGATCAGCCGTGCGCGTCACCGCCGGAAGGTCGCGCGTGCGTGAATGACAAATCGTCACGGTAGCGTCACGCTGCAAAAGCAACTGCGCCATCGGTCGCCCAACGATCTGGCTGCGACCAACGACACACGCATTCGCGCCACGAATCTCAACACCGCGATCATCAAGTAGCTCAATGATGCCCGCAGGCGTACACGGCACGAAGACCGGTCTTCCCATGGCAAGCCTGCCTACGTTCACCGGATGGAAGCCGTCGACGTCCTTCAAAGGATTCATCGCTTCGATGATCGCGGTCTCGTCGACGTGAGCGGGCAATGGAAGCTGCGTGAGAATGCCATCCACATCGGCGCGAGTATTTAGCGACGCAATCAGATCGAGTAGCTGCTCAGTCGTCGTTGATTCGGGCAACGCGTGGTGTTCAGAGCGAATGCCGACCTCTTCACACGCGCGTATCTTGTTTTTGACGTATACAGCCGACGCCGCGTCGTCGCCCACACGCACCGCGGCCAGCGACGCACGCACGCCGCGCTCGATTTCCGCCTTAACTTTCTCTTTGATTCTCGCTGCTAAATCTGCCGCTTCAAGTTTGATCATATTAATAGCCACAAAAAAGCGCACAAGACACAAACCACCGCAACGTCGGGAGTAATTAGAAAATTAATGGTCTGTGCTCTTTGTGCCCTTCTGTGGCCTCATTATAATCCGAGTCATGTCTTTCGTCAGACTCGCAAGATTAATAATTTTTCTCGCCGCGCTCAACATGACCGCTTTTGCTGTCGCGGCCCAATCGGCAGATCCGATCGTCGCGGCAGTTGAAGCCGAAGACTGGCAAACGGCGCGCTCCGAGATCGGCAAAGTTCGCGCAGCCAACGAGGCGCTCTTTCGCGACAAGAATTACGAGTACCTGCTCGGCCGCATCGCGGAACGAACTGGCGACACCGCCAGCGCTATCGCAAACTACCAGGCAATCGCGTCGAACAACTCGCGACTGAAAGAGTATGCGTTGTGGCGGCTCGCGAAGCTCGCGCGCGCGACTGGCGATCTCGTTCTCGAGCGCGAGCGTTTGCAACAACTCATCGCCACAGCGCCGTCGAGCCTGCTCTTCGACGCTGCGACACTGCGACTGACTGAGAGTTTCTTCGAGAGCGGTGATTTCACTGCCGCGGCGAACAGTGCGAAGCCTTTAGCGCGGTCGAAGAACATCAATATGTCGCGTGAAGGCGCGGCGTTGATGGGCCTTGCGTACGTGCGCGCGGGAAAGACGACCGAAGCGCGCGACGTCTTCACAAAATTAGTCATGCAGATGCCGGATGCGTCGCGTCCTGACGACTATGCGCTCGAAGCAGTGCGACAGCTCGATGCGCTCGAGAAAAATGCGCCGCTAAATTCCGAAGCCGATCATCTCTTGCGCGCGTCGGTCTATCAGTTCAATCGCGACTTTGCGGGCGCGCGAGTTCACTACCAGGCGGTTGTCGATCGCTTTCCGCAGAGCACGACAGTTCCCAACGCGCTCTACCAGATCGGGCGTGGTCTTTACAACGAGGCGAAGTACGACGAGGCGCTTGCGCAGCTCGAGAAAGCTCTTCAAAAGACTCAGGGTCCTTTTCCTACCGGTCCGTCCCCAACGGAACGCGATATCCTGGGGCTACTCGCATCGACCTACATTCGCCTCAAACAAGTTGACCCTGCGATCACGTATTACAAGCTGCTAATCCAGCGTTTCCCGGACAGGCCGAACCCTGAACGCGCTTACCTGAACATCATCGACGCCTTTCACGAAGTGGGCGGTTATTCGGAAGCGCTGGGTTGGGTACAAACAACTCGAACACAGTTCAAGAATAGTCTCGGCGACGCCCTCGCGTTGTTCGCGCAGCTTCGCATTCACATGGCCCAGGGAAGTTGGGCCACAGTCGTGCGCGATGCGGATGAATTGGTGAAGTTTTCTGATTTGGGCGGAGTCCGTGTTCCCGGCGGCACTACTACGGCCGAAGTGAATTTCCTGCGTGCATTCGCGCTCGAACAGCTCGGACGGACTGAAGACGCTGTCGCTGCGTACCTGTCGATTCCTGATGGGCGCAATGAGTATTACGGCACGCGCGCGACGCAGCGATTGTTGGATTTATCGACAAACGAGAAGTCACGCAAGCTCGTGCAGATGCGACTCAATGCTCTGCTGAACGAGAGTAAAACTGCGAGCGCTGCGGGACAGTTCGAGCAAGCTCGCGCAGCAGCGCAGTCGAGTTTACGGCTCACGAACGCTCCACAGACGCGAGCAGAAGCGCTGAAGTATTTACAAGCCGCCTACAACGCGTTATCTACTTATCGTCTGCCGGCGTTCAATAAGATTTCACTACTAAAACAGGATCCAGAACTCGGCCCTCACGAAGCACTCGCGAACAGCTTGCTACTTCTCGGTCTCTACGACGAAGCGCTTCCCGAATTCCTCGCCGCGCGCAACGGGTCTGCCGGTCCCGATGAAGACTACTCAATCGCCGTGCTCTCGTTGCGAGCCGGTATTCCGAGTCGCGCGGTTCGTTTCGGCGAGCAGATCTGGAAAACTGTTCCGGCCGATTACGTGATCGAATTAGCGCCACGCGAGCTCGTCGAGCTACTTTACCCCGCGCCGTTTCGC
>Ga0105238_10006927_pt1 | contig 11325 bp, 14 predicted proteins | sample KBSC34metaG_FD_81526 | JGI IMG/M metagenome (GOLD analysis project Ga0105238, IMG submission 81526) | Corn rhizosphere microbial communities from Kellogg Biological Station, Michigan, USA - KBS C3-4 metaG | ecosystem: Host-associated > Plants > Roots > Rhizosphere > Soil | place: Michigan, USA...
AGGGGCGGCCAGGGCGGAGTCCACCGCGGCATTGCGCCACACGGTGATGACGTGGTTCCAGCCGGCGCAGGCCTTGTAGCCGTCGTTCTGGTGCGGCATGTCCTGCGGGGTGCAGGTGTCGCGGCAGTACCCGCTGCCCGGGAACGGGTTCTTGTAGGGGGCGTTCATCTGGCCGGCGCCGATGCGGCCCGGAACGACGCCGACGTCGAAGTCCTTGCCGTTGCAGTAATACATGGTGGGCGGGCTGGTGAAGATGTTGCCGAAGAACGAACCCTCCTGCTGCGGGTACGAGGCGCTCTGGCCCCAGCCCAGGGCGGGGCTGTCGCCATCCATCCACAGGCTGATGTGGATGCCCGTCGTGTTCACGTGCGCCAGCACGCAGGCGCTGATCTGCTCCTGGCAGTCCTTGCCGCAAGCTTGATTCGCCCACTCGGGGGCCAGGCCCAGCTCGCCCGGAAACGGCATCGGGTTACCGCTTCCGTCCTTCAAGGTGATGGTCTGGTTCGCCGGCAGCGCGCAGCGGACGATGTACGAGAACGTCTTCTGCCCGTCCGGGGTGATGAGCCCGTTCAAGGAGCTGAGCCCGTTGATCGAGTTCAACCCGTTCAGCGAGTTCAGGCCGTTGATCGAGTTCAGCCCGTTCAAGGAGCTGAGCCCGTTGATCGAGTTCAGCCCGTTGATCGAGTTCAACCCGTTCTCAGTGGTGGAGGCCGCGCTCGACGTCTGGTTCACCGTGACGCCAGCAGTCTCCTCGTCGGGAGGCGCGCAGCCCGCAATCAGCAGGGCACCCGCAGCCACCGTCATCCCCATTCGCAGTGCCGTTTGAATCGTCTTCATGCCCGAAAGACAATGCAGACGTTATGCCAGTTAAATTAAGTAATTTATAATACTAATTTTGGCATCAATGAGGTGATCGCCCGACGAAGTTGTTGTTCCCCATGCAACGCTTGTGGCGCCAGAAGCTACTTTGCCCCCGCGGCCAGGAGCATCGGTACCCCGCGTGCGACTCGACGCTGTCGGTCACGATGCGATACGCTCACCTCCGCCCGCCGACCACTGGAGGTCGGCTCAGGCAGTCTTGCTGACGGTCCGCGGGCATGAGCTCACGTGGCCGGACTCTCACACCGCACTCTCCAGCACAACTAACTGAAACTACACAGCAAAAGCCGGGGTGGCGAAACGGTAAACGCGGCGGACTTAAAATCCGCTGCCCGAAAGGGCTTACGGGTTCAAGCCCCGTCCCCGGCACTATTTGGAATTGTTGGCATTTTTCTGTTCCAGCGCTCCTGCCACCTTTGGGATTCACGCGTACCAACGACGCACTAGCAATTCACCTTCACAGCTTGGGTGACCGGGAGAGCAGATGACCACAGAGCTCATGACTTACGAAGCTCCTTCCGGAGACACGATGATCGGCAAGTGCCAGGACCTGGCGCTTGTTGGACGATCGGGAACGTGGCTTTTCCGCGGCCAAGCTGACTCGTCCTGGCGACTAGTCCCTACACTCCTCCGGCAGGAGCCGAGCGGGCGCTTTGTCAACCTCCCTGAAGGATTCACACCGGAACAATTCGAAACCCATATCGCCAGTTCCTGTGGGTCGGTTCTCAGGACCGAGTCGACGCTTCCGGACCGTCTCGTCCTTAACGAAGACTTCGTACTGGCGTTCCTCCAGCACTACGGCGTTCCGACCAGGCTCTCCGACTGGACGCGCGATCCATTGATCGCGCTTTACTTCGCAGCCTCAGGGGCCCTTCGCCTGCAAAGGCTTGGCCCCAGGCTCTTGTCCGGAAAGCTGGCGGTTTTTGCTATGGCCAGCATCTATCTCGGAATGGGCGAGGCGGGCCTTCGAAACAAGCTCCACTTGGTCTCGCCAGCTGGAAACGCGAATCTGGCAGCTCAACGAGGCTTACATGTACGACATGATTGGGCCGAACCAGATTTGCTCGCGAACACTATCGACAGGCCTGTTTCCGACCCTGCAGCGAATGTTTCTGCCCGAATAGAGACGCGACTGATTCGTCTGGACCTTGACTGGAACTACACACTCGACGCCCTCATGCTTCTCGAGAGGGTGGGGATCTCGGCCGCGACTCTTTTTCCTTCGGAGTATGGATTAGCGCGACGGTCTGAGGATCTGGCTCTGACCACACCCTGGATGGATACCCTGCTAGGCTCAACGCGCTAGAAATCCCGCCAGGTCACCGGTCACTCTCACATGGAAAACCTCACAGATACCCGCGAGAGTTGGATCAAGACCTTGAACGATGCACGCACCTACGGAGCAGATCTGAAAGGCTCCAGATTCGAGGCTTACCTAGCGACCCTAGATGAGTTGGTAGGTCTGCAGAACAGGCGGAAGACCGACGCCGACGCCTATCGAGGCTTCCGGGAAGATTTGCAGCGCCAAGAGCTACTTTTTGAGGCGGCCTCGCAGATGCTCCAACTCCAACTGGCCTCTTTTGTCTGGAGCCGACTCGACCCCACAGTTTTGGCTAGAAAGCTGAAGACCGTCTCGCGTGGGGCCGTTATGCCGATCGACGGGGCTGGGCCCGACGAATCCCGTGACACGCTCGTAGAACTTTTTGCCGCCGCAATCATGGCTGAGAACGGATTCTCACCGCAGCTCACTGCAAGCGATGAAGACCTTAGGTTCGACTTACCCGAAAGACCGACGATCGTCGCGGAATGCAAACGGCCGGTAGGCAAGGACACGCTGCCCACCGCCATTGGGAGGCTCCGAGATCAATTCTGGCGCCGAAAAAGCCAGGGTGCGACGCTCTGCATGCCGATTATCGCGGTTGAGCGCATCGAACCATTTGCAAGCCTCTTGATAAAGGCCGAGTCGTCGGACCAGGTTGACCGGGAGGTTCGGCGTCGGATGACTCTGGCAATCATTGAAATTCAGCGAATTTGCAGGGACGATCCCCGGCGACATTTGGGTACGTTGTCACCCGCAGGGATCGCGACTTTTTCAGGTGCGGTTTTGGTTCGTCGTCCTAAGACGTACCTCCACCCATTCACGGTCCGTCTACCGTTCGACACAGGCGACGAGAAAGACACTCCTGAATGGCTCGCCGAGCAGTTCAGGTGGAGCACCGGATTGCTCGCCGAATTCGCCCAGTCACGTTTAGAATAGTCGCCCCCGGCTGTTGCCTGGGGTCATTGAGTCCGAGCTAGTGGAACAACTCGACCCGGTTCGCGGGGCTGGGGAAAGCATATGCGAACGGCCGCGTTGGCCATGTGGTCGGACGAAAGGTACGCGTAAGTCTCGGACGTGATGACTGGCGTCGAATGTCCAAGTATTCGCTGGAGCGTGAAGATGTCGCCGCCGCTCATGACGAAGTGGCTCGCGAACGTGTGACGAAGGTCGCGGACCCGAATCCGTGGGAGTTTTGAGGTGATCATCGAGGAGGAGGCGACCGACCTCCTTCACCTTCTCCATCGGTAGCGCCAGCTTGTCTTTACCACCGGTAGCATCAACCGAGGCCCGATCTAGAACGCTCTCCACCCCGTACTGGTTCGGTGGAAGGAGCGGACGGGCGGCGGTGGGCTGGTCGTCCCTCCGATGCGAGGCGGCACACGTAAGCGCTGTGACGAGCACAGCCTCGGGAAAACAAGCTGCTCCGGGTTTGGCAAACCACAAGCTGCCGCGACTCAGCTGGTGCTAGGCGCCCCGGCACACGTTCGCGAGCCAGTGGGTAATGGCGGGAGGGTCGATCGAGAAGCTGAAGGTGACCAGTGGACACTCCATGGTGCTCGTCACGGACCGATACGCCCACCTGCGAGCAGACCTATTCGGATCGACAGACCTGGGGACAGTCCAGGCGGATCTTTCTTCGGGGATTTCGTCGCAGTCCTGACGCCGTCTAAGGTTCTCGAATGACAGAAGAACCCGAAGGGCTTTTGCAATTCATCCTAGGTGTTTTCGGGCGGAGGAACGAAACACTTCGAAAAGCCTTCAAGACCCTCGAGCCCGAGGAGAAGCGAACCGTTCTTCGCTGGCTCAGGAAGGTCCGATCAACCTCCGAGAGAGGTCTGGGCGAGGACTTCTTCGACCGGTTCGGGGCTGAGATGTTGATCCAACAGATTGCCGAACAGGAGCGAAGAGAAGCGGTCTTCGAACAGGAAGCCCGGCGGGTCGCGCGCGAACTGAAAAGACTTAAAAGAATAGCCGCCGCTTGCCGTTCATTCTTGCTGCCGAGCCTCGCCGAGTCATCGCCGGTTCACGGGGCACTCGCCCGGGAAGCCGCGGCAGGCTTGGCGTGTAGCCTTGATGGGTTGGGGGCCACCGTCGACGCGGTCATGGATGACCTTCAGGACGAATTCACGACAATCTCGATACGCCATGGTCCGTCAAAACCGAGTAAGGCCATGCGACTCCTGGTCCGCAAACGCCACGGCTATTCGCACGCGGAGATAGCGAAGGCAGAGAACCTGATCCCGACGAGTGTTGCTGAAGAATTTCGACAGATGCGCAGAAGCGGCAAGCTGGTCAAATCACCCGAAAGTTTTTTGGACGGGATGTGGGTGATCTTTGGGTACCTGGTTCAAGAGCCGGAGGCAGTGATGCGGGCGCTCGCCGCCGTTGCTGACCACGACCTGAACCGTCCGAAGAGGCGACGACCGCGCTCCTCGAAATAGCCCGACGCCCTCGCCCCGGGGGCAGCGCTGCCCTCCAAAATGACTGTTTCGGTCTTTTTGGGAGTGCCGCGCTGGTGACCGATTGGGCTATCCAGGGCGCCGTGGCCGTCGGTTGTACCGAATGTGCTTTCAACATTCGGTACAGGACACGCCCAGGCGTGCAAGAAGGTCCATCGAGAAGAATCGCGACACCTTCTCGGAGTAGCTGCCGCAGGAAGGGGGTGATTTTCATGTCCAGCCAACTTGGAAAGGTGATCGCGGTGATGTTCGTCATCTGCGCCGCCTACCTACTCTGCAATGGCGACCTTCGCTGCACTGCGCGCAGGGCCCTCCGACTGATTTGACGCAACGGGCCTTGGCGTCTGACTGCGGCCTGGGCCGCAGCGCGGCGCGTTGCCACTTCCCGGATTTCGACGCATTTCAGGACGGTCTCGCCGATTTTGTACTGCAAAACAATTGCTCTATACTGCAGAACGTAATGCCCCCGGCCGACGACACAACCATCACGGTTCGCCTGCCGGCTCACCTGAAGGGGGCAGTCGACGCTCTCTGCGGATCGAGAGGGATGACCCTGACGGGACTTGTGCGAAGGTCGCTCGAAGAGTTCGTGGTGCCCTCCCCTCGAGTCTTCGAGTTGCCGGGGTTCACCAAGGCTTTCGACGAATTCTTGACGAGCAAGGATCTGCAAGACCGCCGTGGCCGAGCGCTCCTGTTGGTCGTCGACGACGGTGGGCACCGAGCCATGTATCCGGGATACATCGATTTCAATCTCATCAGCGGGGGAATCGTCGGTATCAACCTGGTCCGTCAGGGTGGTCAGCGAATCGACCCACCGCTGATCATCATGAGAAAGAATATCGCCGGTTGGTATTCGGCGGCTCATGACTTCTTCAATGGTGCGCTCGTCGAGACGCTGCACCGGATGGGGTGGGCCCCCTTCCAGTACGGACCTCGGTAATTCGGGCAAGCCGGTCATGGTCCCCGAAGAAGGCAATGCTCGAAATGGGGCGGACACCACGGCCTCCATGGGGCCCCGCCCCAGCGACTTCTTGCGAGCGCGGCGTCCGGAGAGGTTCTCCGATACCACTGACAGGACTCGTATCGTCTTGGGACGCGACCTGCTTTCATACAAGCTCAGCACGCTCACAAGCACGAAACAGGAGATGGATTTCGAGGATTTTGCGCGACGGCTCGGAGAACGCGAGATCTGTCCCAACCTTCTTCCCCAAACGGGACCGACTGGTGGAGGGGACAGTAAAACAGACGCATCTACGTATCCCGTCGCACCGGTCCTCGCAGATCGGTGGTTCCGAGGCGCCCCGAAGGCGCCTTCGGAAGAATTCTGGGCATTCGCGTTCAGTGCAAAGGCCAGTTGGCGCAGCAAAGCGCGCTCTGACGTGGACAAGATCGCCAAGCTGGCCATTCGTCCCAGCCTCATCTATTTCGTATCCAGTCAACTCATTAAGGACAAGGACCGAGCCGACACCGAAGCGGAGTTGACGAAAAAAGCACGGTATCCCCATCAAGATCCTCGATCGCCTGTGGTTAGTCGAGAAGACCATTGACAATGGGCACGAGGAGATGGCGGTTGATGCGCTACATATCGATGTTCCGCGCGTTGGCACTCCGCGATTGGGCCCTCGAGATGCGGCCCGGGCTATGAAGCTCGAGTCGCTACTCGATGGACTAAGGAATCCTGACCTTACCATCGAGACCGACTACTCCCTCGCGGAAAAGTATCTTGAGGCAGCGCGGCTCTCCCGCGAGGTCGAGCGCCCGCGCGCAGAGACTGAGCGCCTGCTGCTGCAGGCGCGCGAACTCGCTAGCCGCAACGGAAGCCGCGCGCAGCAGCTACGCACGATCTACGAGCACGCATGGACAACGTTCTGGTGGTTTGATGATGTGCACCTGACGAACAAGATCTATCCGCAAGCCGAGGCACTTGCGAAGGACGCTGACGACGCCAGTGACATCGAGCTACTAGGCAACCTTTGGATGGTTTTGAAGGCTTCATTCGACCGCGGCGTCATCGACCGTCAAGACGGTGATCCGCAGGTGCGTCTGGGCGTCCTGCTCGATACCCTCTCGAGATTGGCAGGCAATTCAAGTCGCCCCAGCAATGCCCTCTACGCGGAAGGCATCGCGTCCATGCTGAGTCTGACCTGTTCGATTCGCGACCGTGTGAGGATGTCAGAGATTCTGAAGATCCTCCGAAGCTGCCTACGACGAAGCGAAGGGTTAGGGATGTACCCCGCTCGCCACCTGTTCGATCTGATCCTCGAGCTTGGCGACTTTATCCGTGATGTTCCGGAATACGACCGCCTGTTTGACGACGCTCAGGCGGTGGAAGCTCGCCGCGAAGGTGAGGTTGCGACCGGTGCCCGGCTTCTTCGACGTGGCTATCAACTTATTCAGCAGGAGAGGCACCTCGACGCCGTCGTGGCCTTGGCTAAAGCTCGCGAGCTCCTCGCAAAGAGGGAGTGCCTTTTGGAGGCCTGCGGTGCCCAACTCGGCTGCGCCATTTGCTACGAGCGTCTTGGCCTCTTTTGGGCTGCTCGACGCGAGGCCACCATCTCGTTTCATCAAGCGATGTTCCTCGCGAAGGGCGGCCATCTACCACAAGCCGCGATTCGAGCAGCGTCCCGTCTCGTGTGGCTCGAACTACAGCTTGGCCGTATCCCCCACGTACTAGCATGGAGTCGAATCGTCTCAGTCCTCACGAGGGCATTCATCGCCCAGGGTGACACGCTGCCGAACCTTGAAGAGGAGCACGAAAATCAGGATCTCGTCCTTGGCATTCTGTTCTTGCGCGCGAATTTGGACGAACTGTCGCACCTTACACGACTTCGGCTGCGCTTGCCAATATTGGGTTGACGTCAGCGCGATTGGCACTTCTATTTGCACTCGGGCACACCGACGAAGTCCACCGCGAACTCCACGGAGACACCGCGGCCGCTGCCCAGGATGAGGAGTTTTTTGAATCTTGGGCCAGCCAGCCCGCAGCGGATGACTTGCCACCGCAGCTCAGTCTCCACTCCACGATGCGCGAGCGCTATCGTACAACCGTGCTCGGTACAGAAATTTCGATCAGCTTGGACAACACGCCATCTTCCGTCCTGCTGGCGGAAGAATTCCTTGGAGCTTTCGAGGGATTCTTCGCGAACCTCGACTATCGCGAGTCGTTGTTTACGACAGGCCAACTCGCTTTCCAAGTCCGATCGAGCGAATTCGGGCCATTCCCCCCAGATAGGAGTCGCAGCGGCTTCTCTTGGACCTTTCGTGTATCTGCGGATCTGCGTGACAAGGTTGCAAATCCAGCGGGAGTAGGAACTCTGAGAGACTGGCTCTTTGGGACGATCATGGACGTCGCCCGCGCAGCTTCGATCGTGCGGGACGTCTCGGCGCTTACTCGCAAGATTGAGCAGTCTGGAGCTGTTGGGCGTGCACTCTTCGGAACGAGCGTAGGTGATGTGCCAAGTTCGTCAGAAGCAGAGTTGCAGAGTTGGACCGTTGGCCCCGAACACGAACTCCGGCGCACACAGCCCTGGCGAAGAGTAGCTAACGATTCTTCGGCAACTTTTCCAGAGATAACGCCCGGGCACGGCCCGATTCCCGAGTCGCTTAAGGTTCTTGTCCGTCACAAGGACTATCGGGTAATCAGCGTCATCGATAGTCCAACCTGGGATGTTGCGAAGTGGAGAGCGACGGGATTCTCAACTGAAGAGAGCAGCCATCTGCCTCCGTGCCTGGTGATCGTGTTCGAAGATATCACGGCCGGCCGAAAGATCTTTGAGGATTGGCGAGCGACCTTCGGCCACAGCGACGAACAGGAACGGATCAGAGTCGCGATCATAGAGGGAACGCGTTCGGACCACGGCGGGTATACCGTCCTCATGGGACCCAACTACCAGAGGGAGATGGGCGCCTTTCCGAGGCCCAATTCGGACGGGTGGTCTAGATTTGTCACGATCACGCGCTTCAACGAGATGAATCCAGCTCCCGGCTCGCCTCATCTACAGCGGTTTAAGGCTGATCTTGAAAAATGGGGCGTTTACTTCCTCATGCCCGGCACCCAGCGGGACGGTGTCATCACGCCTGCCACTGACGTGGCGATTCAGAAGCGAGCGGTGGTCTTCAGAAACGCTCAAGACATCACCGAGCATGACGTCGACCGAGTCGTACTCTCGAAAGAAAGGAAAACCGAACGTGCTGCAAGTCAGGTAGCGAAGGAAAGAGGTCGCACGAACGCGGCGAGGTCAAAAACGACCACAAAAGTCAAGAAGGCCAGAAAGGCTGCGAAGGTTGCCCGGAACAAGGGACGACGGTGAAAAGGGGCGCCGATGACGTTTACGCGCGCCTTTCGCGCCGGCCGCGGCAAGGTCGCGCGTCCGCTACGTACGGTGATCATGAACTCGGTGCAATTGGCTACGCTATGGATACCCTGACCGATCGGAGGTGCCCAAGGAACTCAGCAAATACAGGAAAACTATTGGCAAGAACGAAGTCGACAAAACAGCGAATGTGGCGAACTAAAGTGCGCTGCCCGAAAGGGCTTACGGGTTGAGCCCCGTCCCCGGCACTGCGCTGAACGGCGCCCGAGCGATCGCTCACTGGATCTCGAAGCGGCAGTCCGCGCCGCAGCCGTCTTGGGCGGTGGTGTTGCCGTCGTCGCAGGTTTCGGCCCACAGGCTGTCGACACGGCCGTCGCCGCAGCGGGGGGCGTCCTTGCAGCCGGCGGCGCAGCCGGACTTGTTGTAGGTCGAGGCGTTGCGGCCGTCGTTGCAGGTCTCCTTTTCTGGCTCGACCATTCCGTCGCCGCAGTAAGGACCGAGCGCGCCGGCGTCCCCCCGTCGCCGTCGCGGGGCATGAAGTCGCGCAACACGCACCACCAGCGTGTCTCCGTTCGCGTCGCTGACATGGTGGCAGTCCCAGTTGGCTTCCAGCGTGCACTTCGACGGGCATCCGTCGCCGGAGCTCAGGTTTCCGTCGTCGCACTCCTCGTCCGGCAACTTCAGCCCGTCGCCGGAGCGAGGTGCATCCGTCGGTTCCCGTGCACACCGGCTCGGCCCGGCAATCCGAGCCACACCCGTCTCCTCCGTTCGTGTTTCCGTCGTCGCAGCCCTCGCCGCCTTCCTTCACGCCGTGGCCGCAGCTCGTCCGATGGCAGGGCTTGCCGAGGTGGGGCAAGCGAAGCCCGTCTCCGCGCGGCAGACGTCGCTGCACCCATCGCCGGGCGAAGTATTGCCGTCGTCACACTGCTCGCTACCCACCTTCTTGCCGTCGCCGTACTGGGGAACGCACGGGGCGCCGGCCTGGGGGCACCTCCAGCCGGGCTCGAGCTGGCAGCCCGGATAGCAGCCGTCGCCGCCACGCATGTTGTGATCATCGCAGGTCTCGGCGCCGCCGATCGCGCCGTCCCCGCGGTATGGGCGGCGTTCGAATCCATACCTTCGCGCAGGTCGCGCAGACCGAGAGAATGAGGAAGAGGAGTGCGGGACGGGCCAGGATCACCGCGCGCCGGCGGCGCGCGGCCCGCCTGGAGCGCCTCTTCGGCCGCCGCGATGCTGATGTCGGGGACGAAGGGCGTACTCCGGTCCGCGAGGCCACCATCGGCCACAACCTTTTTCGTCACCCCATTCTCCTCAAATCCCACGATTTCACAGCAATTCTGGGAGCATCGCCCTCCGGGAAGATTCCCCTGATGGACCGTCGTAACCATGACGGCCCTGGCGCCATGCAGAAAAGTTGATGAAAATAGCAACTTGATCGGTTGACTAGTGTGGGAGTAGGTAGGAACGTGGGGGCTCATGTGTTCCACGACGGCGCGGGGGGGAGATTCATTGGGCGCGCGGATGCGGGGGGGCTCGGGCGGACACAGTCTGCTCAGGGTCGTGATTCGAACTCGCCGCTGCGTTTCGCTGTTGGGATTTTGCCTCCTGCTCGCGCTGGCGGCGGGCTGTAGTAAGTCGGGGCCCCCCGCGCAGAGCGGGAGTGGCGGTAGGGATGGGGGGACTGGCGGGAAGGGGGCCGGCGCGGACGGTGGAATCGACGCGCTCGACATGCGGCAGGATGGCGACGCTGGCGGCGACGCCCCCAAGCTGCCGGTGTGCAACGCGACCGGGCCGCGCACCGGTGCGCTCGGTGATACCTGTGCCTGCGACTCCGACTGTGCCAGCGGCACCTGCGCGGACGGGGCGTGCTGTGCCACCGCCTGCAAGGGCCGGTGCACCTCCTGCAACCTGCCGGGCTCCGAGGGGACCTGCACTCCCGTCCCGCAGGGCGTGAAGCCCCGCCAGCCTTCCGAGTGTCCAGCGGACGACTCCGGCACCTGCGGGCACGACGGCACCTGCGACGGAAACGGCGGCTGCGAGCTGTACGTGTCCGGTGCCACCTGCCGACCGGGCACCTGCGATCAGCAGACGGTGTCGGGCGGCAGCATCTGCGACGGCAAGGGGTCCTGCAAGCTGGGGCCGGCGCGCGTCTGCTTTCCGTTCGGATGCGCCAAGGGGGGAGACTGCCTGACGAAGTGCGCCTCGGACGCCGACTGCGCGGCGGGCGTGCAGTGCATCGGGAACTCGTGCGGGAAGCTGCCCAACGGGCGCGCCTGCGAGACCGGCGACCAGTGCGCCTCGGCCAACTGCGCGGACGGCTTCTGTTGCAACACCTCCTGCAACGGCACCTGCG
>Ga0105238_10006929_pt1 | contig 11324 bp, 12 predicted proteins | sample KBSC34metaG_FD_81526 | JGI IMG/M metagenome (GOLD analysis project Ga0105238, IMG submission 81526) | Corn rhizosphere microbial communities from Kellogg Biological Station, Michigan, USA - KBS C3-4 metaG | ecosystem: Host-associated > Plants > Roots > Rhizosphere > Soil | place: Michigan, USA...
TCGGCGCGGTTGCCGGAAACGATGACCGTATGCCTGCTTCCACCCGGTATGTCGACATCTTGTGGTACCGACACGCGTAAGTATTTATCTTCGCCTTCGTGTTAAGGGTAAACGCGAGTACGATGATATCGAAGCGCACAATTACAAATCTTGATCAGCCGCACTAACCGCATCTGTTTTTCCCTGACTACCTTGATTTGCAGCGTTTGCCCCCGTCGGGAAATAGGCCATTTCGAGTTTCGCTGGCCGCCCGGTGACACGCCTGTATCCAATCCACGCTTGACACTTGCTTGTGTCATTTCTAAATAGAAGCGTCCAATGAAAAATTTCAACGTAGCAGCCGCAAGAAGCAATTTGAGCCATCCGCCCTTCGACAGCCAGTTACCCCCCAGATTAGGGTTATTCGTTTCGGCCGTTCCTAATGACGATTTCACCGAAGCATCGAATCTCGATTCGCACTCACCGAAATCAGGCAATAAAACCGAACGCGCGCTGCAACCGGGCCCGCAATGGCTCTCCGGCCGATTTTCCCACCCCACGGGCGTGCATGAATTCAAGGTCTACGTGCCATCGAGCTATGACGGCGCAGCCACATCGTTGATCGTCATGCTTCACGGCGCAGGCCAGGACGCCGACGACTTTGCGCTCGGCACCGAAATGAATCTCGCCGCTGAAAGCGGCGGTCATATCGTCGTGTATCCCGAGCAGGGAACCAGTGCCAATATGTTCCGATGCTGGAACTGGTTTCGGCCGGCGGATCAGCTCCGCGATTCCGGCGAAGCCTCCATCATCGCAGGCATCACGCGCGAGGTGATGGCATCTTACGAGATCGACCCGACGCGGGTTTTCATCGCCGGAATGTCGGCGGGTGCCGCGATGGCGGTCAATCTTGCGGTCACTCACCCCGATCTTTACGCGGCGGCTGGAATTCATTCCGGCCTGGCGTTCGGCGTCGCCGACGAAGCCTTTTCGGCGATGTCTGCAATGAGGATGGGCACCTGCGCGCCCCAGCTGAGCGCCGCGCGAGATGCGATAGGCGTGCGCCGCGCGGTGCCCCTTATCGTCTTTCATGGCGATCAGGACACTACGGTGCATCCGCAAAACGCCGAGGTCCTCATGCAGATGCATCGGAGCCTGATAGCCGGGACCGAGGACGCGCGCGCATCGGTTACGACCGAGCTTGGACAAGTGGAGCAAGGCTATCCCTATACCCGCAATACGTTTTGTCATGGCGGCGGCGAGGTTTTCGGCGAACAGTGGCTGATTCACGGGCTTGGGCACGCCTGGTCGGGCGGCGATTCGAACGCCACGCATACCGACGCCCGGGGACCGCACGCTGCGCGCGAGATGATGCGGTTCTTCGACACCGTCGCCGACGCACGATATGCGGCTCAATCAGGTGGCGTGCTGGAAGATTAAATGGGTCGTTTATACCTGTTCCAAGTCATTCGGGGAATTATCGAAATGGGGCGGCGTAAAAAATACGAGCCGGGAATTTGATTCCGGGTTAACTGAAATAAGGCTTGACGCTCGAATTTAATGCTGTAGCATGAATTTCACTGTGCGGTGCAACAACAGATTTGCCGCGTTGCCTCGGATTCAAACCCTTTCTAAATTTCCACGGGATATTCCATGTTCATGATTTCTCCGCAACAAGTAGCAGCGTTTCAAAAAGCCAAATTCCAGGCCTGGATGAGCCTGACCGATAAATATATGGACGGTTTTCAAAAGCTGACGCAATTGAATGTGCAAACGGTCAGAACGCTCATTTCCGAAAACGAGGGTGCAGCTAATTTAACGCCTGAGAACGGGAACGACGTGAGCGAATGGCAATCGAATTTGCTCAAGCAGTTTCAGGAAAAATCGGCATCGTATAGTCGCCATTTTTATGCAATTGTCTCGGCGACCGGTGAGGATGTGGTGCGCGAGGCGCAAAGCCAGTTCGCTTCGTATGGCGGTCAAGTCAACGAGGTCTTAAAGACCGCGGTGGAAAACGCATCCGCGGCGTCCGAAAAGGCTGCTGCGGCTGTGGAGACAAACCTGAAGCAGGCGACCTCGGCATCGTTCGACGCCACAGCGAACGCGGCGGATTCACTCGCGAAGGAAACCCAGTCGAATGTCTCGGCCGCGGGCAATGCCGTGAAGACCGGCGCCGATACCGCCATGCAGTCGGTGAACAAGCCGAATCAAAAGCATTGAATAGCTGGGTCTGCTCGTTTCAGCACGACCCATTGCAGCAACAAACAAGGACCCGCTTTCGAGCGGGTTTTGTATGCCGAAGGCCGGTCGACCACGCCCAGCGAACTTCGCGTAGCAGCCAGTCCAACTCCTTGAAACTTCCTCAGCTCGAACTCTTTCGAGCGCATCCGTCGCCGTAGCGTCCACGGGTAATTAGACCCATCGGCACTCATAGATTGAGTGGATATCGCTTAATTGCGCTCATCCGGGCAACGGAACGTGCGCATAAGGCCTCGCTCCATCCGCTTCGCCCCCTGGGCATAGCCGTTGCGCTACCAACCTCAGCACCACCTCCGAAAACTCAATGTTTTTCGGCTTCCTAACGATATGGATTCGAACATGCGCCTGCTCACTACACAAGACGGTCTTCCCCGCATCTCCTGGGGTGCCGTCATCGCCGGGGTCATCCTGTCCCTGATCGCTTACCTCATTCTCACGGTGCTCGGAACGGCTATCGGAGCGTCGGTCCTGTCGCCGCTCACTCAGCCCGACCCCACGCGCGGCTTCGCGTTCGGTTCGGGCGCTTACATGATCGCGATGACGGTCATCGCTGTCTTCATCGGTTCGTACTTCGCCGGCCGTTGCGCGCCGGTGTTGGGCTGGCTTCACGGCCTCCTCGCCTGGGCGGTGATGATCATCGTGATGGCTTACGGTGCAACGTCGCTGGTCGGCAGCGCCGTCAACACCGCGGGCAATATTGCATCGACAGGCGCGACGGTGACCGCCGCCGCGAATCCGTCCGCCGCCAGTGGAACGATGATGGGTTCGCTCAAGGCTCAGGTTCAGGGCGCGGTGGCCTCGGCGACCGCCATGGCCTCCAGTCCTCAGGCTGAAGCCGATACGCGCCAGGCGGCCGACACGGCAGCGCGCGGCGTTGCCCGTGCCTCATGGTTCTCTTTCGCGGCACTCGTGGTCGGCGCGATCATCGCCCTTGTTTCGGGTGGCGCGGGCTTTCGTCATCAGCCGCGGTTCGAGGACGCCGGCGGTGCTGCCTACGAGGACGATAACGTCCGCTCGACTGACCGCACCGCACCGCGCAGCCGTCCTGCGCACTGAGCGACGCGCCTCGCGAACCGGAGCACGGACATGAGCAGTGACGCTGAACCTATGCGGGAACTCGCTAGCGACTCGGCTACGCTGACTGCTAGCGAGGAACGGCTAGCCCTTTCGGCCCACGAACAGGAAACCGGCGCGGTTCGCGTTCGCACCATCACCCATACCGAACTGCGTGAGCTTCCCGTTCTGCTGCACAGCACCGCCGTGCAGATGGAACGTGTTGCAGTCAATAAATTCGTCGATGCCGAGTTCGCTCCGCGCAAAGAGGGCGACACCTTGATCGTGCCCGTCTTCGAGTATGTGCCGGTGACCGAACTCCGGCTGATGCTCAGAGAAGAGCTGCGTATTACGACGGTCGTCTCCACCACGTCCGACGTCCACGTCGCCGAGGTGCAGCATCAGGAAGTCGTCGTAGAAAGACGAGTCGGATCAGCTGGAGACTGGATCGCGGACCCCGCGATACCGTCCTCAGGCGTGGGCGAGTCCGCTTCAAATCCCGCTGTATAGATTTCAATTTCTGGCCGGCCGTCAGGCTGACAACATATATTCGGAGCTACACATGACTCAGGCAATCGTAGGTGTATTCGACTCGTTTCAGGATGCTGAGACCGCTGTCTCGCGCCTAGTCCAAGGCGGTCTCGACCGCGCCGACATGGAGGTGCACGCCACCGGTCAAGCAAACGTGCCCGGCGAGCGCACGGTGGTCGATACGCGCTCGTCGACCGCGACGACGGACGAAGTCGGCGTATTCGGCAAGATCGAACATTTCTTCAGCAATATGTTCGGCGCAGACGATCGGCCGGACGAGGTGGGCGACTATCAGGAAGCCGTCCGACGCGGCGGCGCATTGCTCACCGTCACGGTGGTCGATGAAGCGCACGTCGGACTGGTGCGCTCGACTCTGCATGAAGCAGGCGCCGTAGATATCGATGAACGCGTAGCGCAATGGAAGAGCAATGGCTATGCAGGCTTCGACTCCACCGCCAAGGCTTACACGCCGGATGAAGTTGCCGCGGATCGCAAAGCGTTCGCGGTGACGCGTGAATCGCTCGACGTGGGCAAGCGCGAAGTGGAGACCGGTGGCGTGCGCGTCTACTCCCGTGCCACGGAAACGCCTGTTTCCGAGACCGTGAATCTGCGCGAAGCCCACGCGACGATCGAGCGCCGGCCGGTGGATCGCGTCGCCACGGCCGCCGATCTGAAGGAAGGTTCGGTGGAAATTCGCGAGACGGCTGAGCATGCAGTGGTGGCCAAGACGGCACACGTCATCGAAGAGGTCGTCGTAGGCCGCGAGGCAACCGAACGCACGGAAACCATCAACGAAACCTTGCGCGGCACGGACGTCGAAGTCCAGCATGTCGGCGCCGGCACGGCCGGTCTCAAGACGGCGGAGCAAGAACGTCCGCCCGGCACGCAAAGCGCGGACGATGCGATCGTAAAGACGCCGACGAAATCCGTGTAAGTGAAAACCGGGGCGATTGCCGGGCGTCTCTGAATGGCGCTCGCCCTGGCTCTTGTGAGGGACATTCCATGAAAAATCCCTGGACGAAAAAGAATCCGTTCATGAGCATGTGGTTGAGCGGTGCGAACACGGTGATCGGCTCGGCGCGCGGTCGTGCGAATGCCGCAGCGAAACGCGGCGTGGTCGATTTCTGGACCGCGGCGCTCACACCTGCCAAAGCAAAAAAGCGCAAAGCAAAGCGTTAGCCCACTTGCGGTGCCGCCTCTCAACGCGAGATGCAGGCACCCGTCTTATCGACACCCGATAACTGAAACTAACCACGCCAAAGCGATTTTCGCTTTGAGAACTGAGCGCCTTCATCAGAAGGCGTGCCGCGTCAATTCTGGCGCGGGACTGCTCGGCGAAATATCGTCATTGGCGAGAGCGTCCGATAAATACGGGACGTCTCGTGCACATGGCGAAGACTCTTCTTCAAAGGAAAACGTCGTGTTCATTCACAACAAGCGCCTCCAATACACCGTGCGCGTCGCAGCGCCCAATCCCGGTCTCGCCAACCTGTTGCTCGAACAGTTCGGGGGACCGCAAGGCGAACTCGCCGCTGCATGCCGATACTTCACGCAGGCCGTGGGCGAGGACGATCCGGGTCGCAAGGATCTGCTGTTCGATATCGCGACCGAAGAACTGAGCCATCTGGAAATCATCGGCTCGATTATCGCGATGCTGAATAAGGGTGCGAAAGGCCAGCTAGCCGAGGCGGTCGAGAGCGAGGCAGAACTCTATCGCTCGATGACAGGCGGCGGCAACGATTCGCACACCACATCCCTGCTTTATGGCGGCGGACCTGCCTTGATCAACTCGGCCAGCACGCCGGGGACGGCCGCGTACGTCGATACGATCGGCGAACCCACTGCCGACCTGCGTTCCAACATCGCGGCCGAAGCGCGCGCGAAGATCGTTTATGAGCGGCTCATCAACGTAACGGACGATTCGGGCATTCGCGACACGCTCGGCTTTTTGATGACGCGAGAGATCGCGCATCAGAAATCATTCGAAAAAGCCCTTCATTCGATACAGCCGAACTTTCCGCAAGGCAAGCTTCCCGGCTTCCCGGAATTCGCGGGCGTCTACTACAAGATGTCGCAGGGCGACGCGGCAGTCACGCGTGGCCCGTGGAACGACGGACCGGAGTGGACGTTTGTCGGCGATCCCCAACCCGCAGTGGATGGCGGCGATGGATTGGCGACGGTCACGGTGACGCCGGCGGATGTCGAAACGCTGCAAGCCATGGCTGCACGCACGGCGTCCGATCCCAGCAGCGACCCGGTCACGGGTGCTGAACTCGGAGCAGGCCAAGCTGCGTGATCGGGTTGGTGTAACAGCAATGCAAAAGCGGCCCGAGGATGGGCCGCTTTTTTTGCATTGGCTGTCAGGCCTTGCCATCGACTGGCGGAAAGTGCCTGATCGACTTGTCAAGATGAAAGTCGAGCGTTCGCAGAAGCGCTTCGAACTGAACAGGCTTTGTGAAGTGATAGTTGAATCCCGCTTGAATAGAGGCCAATCGATCCGCAAGAGAGTCCAAAGCCGTCAGCGCGATCAGCAAGGGGGGCGCTTTTGAAGCCACGGTCCGAACGTTCCGTGCGACCGTGCGCCCGTCCATGACCGGCATTTCTATATCGAGCAACGCGATATCGGGCTGCCAACTCAGGATGACTGTCAGTGCGGAATATCCATCGATCGCGGTGCGAACTTCGAATCCCTCGAGCACCAGTGCGTCTGCGCAAGCCTGAAGCGTCACGCTATCGTCGTCGGCCAGGAGTAGCCGGGCTCCTGTGTGTGTGCGCATTGTCTTCTCCAGGATGTCAGGAACATCACGCGCACTTGGCATTCCCGATCGGACGAGACTGCCGAATGAACCAAACCGCAGCGTCCCACTACGTTCTGACTGGTTTGGAAGCCTTCAAACGGGGCCGCGCAGCGGGCGCGAGCGAACCCCGCGCCCGACCGCCTTCTCGTAATCGTTATTTCCCGACCTCTGCTTCCGAAAGCTCTTGTTTGGCCAGCATTGTCAGCTTGGTGTCGGTGGCCTTTTCTTCTTCGAGCGTCTCCAGCAGCAGATTCATCCCCTGCTCGTAGCCCAGTTTCTTCGCGAGGGTCGCGAGCGTCCCGTACGTCGCGATCTCGTAGTGCTCGACTTTCTGCGCTGCTGCGATCAACGCGGCATCGAGAATCGGCCCCTTTTCGATCTCTTCGATCTGTTCTTGTCCTTCTTCGACGAGGCCTTCCATCGCGACGCACTTCACGCGCTTGAGTTTGATGTCGCAAGCCTCGACGACCTGGTCGATTCGCTCGACCTGACCTTGCGTTTCTTCAAGATGCGTCGTGAAAGCGGCGGCAAGTTCGGGATGGGTTGCGGCGCGCGCCAGCTTAGGCAGCGCCTTGGTCAATTGCTTTTCGGCGCTGTACACGTCGGAAAGGGCGTGGATGAACAGATCATTCAAGGTCTTGGCAGCCATGGGATTCTCCTGGAATAGGCGGATGTGCGGTGCACCCTGTCTCACCGCAATCGCCATGCCGTCGGATACCCAATGCCAACATTCACTACCGTCGCGCCGGGTATCGACATTCGATCCCGGCTGCGGTGTCAGTGCCCCGTGCGCTCAATGACCGCGCGGATGAGCAAGGAAGAAGCGCATCATTTCCGCGCTGGCGTCCGGCCCGGACGGATCGGTATAAGAACCGCGCGGGCTGCCGCCCGACCATGCGTGCGGTGCGCCATGGATGGTCCAAAGCTCCGCAGGCACGCCGTCTGACGACTTCAGATGGGCGACCGTATGCTTGCGCGCGCTCGCCGCCCCGGCTGACGGCTGGCTGGCCGCGGAGGCGTTCACGCTGAATCCGCGAACGAGGTCCCGACCGTTGGCCGGATGCACGGTCGTATCCGCATCGCCGTGAAACACGATGAGCGGGCACTTGGGCGCGTCCGCCGCGCGCGACTGTGCGCGGCCTTTGCCGCCACGCATCGCGGCGAGCGCGGACGGCAAATCGTGCGCGCTCGCGACAGGAAGACCCGAATGCACGCCTGCCGCAGCGTATAGATCGGGATAGCGTTGCGCCATGATTGCCGCCATCGCCCCGCCTGCCGACAAGCCGGCGATATACACGCGCTTCGAATCCACGTTGTGGCTTGCCATCACCTCGCGCGTGATGCCAGCGATCAGCGAAGGCTCGCCGCTCTCGCGGTTTTGATCGGCGGGCTTGAACCAGTTCCAGCATTTCGACGGATTCGCGCCCTGCGGTTGAACCGGATAGACGACGATGCAATCGTGTCGCTCGGCCAGCGCGTTCATCTGCGTGCCGGCGGCGAAGTCGTCTGCATCCTGTGTGCAGCCGTGCAGCATGACGATGAGCGGCAGCGGCTCATTGCGATAACCGCTCGGCACGTAGAGCTTGTAATTGCGCTGGCCTGCGGCGCCGGAGTAGCTGCGCGTGCTGAAATGCCCGCGATCTTCGACTTCGGGCTTGCTTGTGTGCGGCCTGGCACGGCCGAACTTTTGCAGGATGTCGGCGATGTGCGACGCCCTTGATTCTTCCTTCGCGTCCCGCGCTGCGGGTGCTGCCGGTGCTGCGGACGCAGCCGGTGCTTCGGGCGCCGCGCTTGCCGGCGCGCCGCGCAAGGCGCGCTGAATCACCTCCGTCGCTGCGACGGGATCGCTCTCGCGAAAGTGCGCAAACGCTGCCTTCATCGAGTCCAGAAAACCTTCATTGAGTTTCATCTTATTTACCGTGTGTATGTTGTTCGATGCGGGCATTAGCGGATTCGATCCGCCAGCGCGGCCTTGACAGCCGCTGATGCATGCAATGCACCGCGCACCAGAATCGAGTCGATCGTTGCGAGGGCGAGTTCGGGCGATACGTCGTTGGCGATGCTGGCCAATCCGAGAACCTGGATATTGAGCCGCTCGTTCGCCGCGCGCACCGCTTCGAGATCCCGCCGGGAGAAGTACTGGAGGCCCAGCACCAGTTCGCGTCGCGTCACCGTTTCCTTGACGACCAGCGCGTGAACCGATAACTGGTTACGGATCGCCGTTCGGATCAGATCCGTCCGGTTCGAATAAAAGCCTTCTTCCACGAGCAGGTCGATCTGACCCAGGTCGACAGGACCTAGGTTGATCGTAATTTTTTCCGTTTCGCCGCCTCGGGAGCGTCCGGCGTCAAAACCTTCCTGTTTCGCCATATCCGTGATTTCCTTCCTTTTGCCATCCATATGGATGGTTATAGGCTGGTTAACGGGTGCGGTCAACTGTTATTTGCTCGTACCTTCGGGCTCACCGTCACGCGCGGACGCGCGACTGCGCCCAATCCGCCTCGCGCGCCAACGCGATGAATGCCGCCAGATAGTCGATAGACCGATCGGCCTCGCGCACGCCGAGGTAGATCTTTTTCGCGATGCCCTTCTTGCCGAGCTTGACCGGCGTGATCGGCATGCGGTCCGCATATTCTTCGGCGAGCCAGCGCGGCAACGCCGCCACGCCCCGCCCGTTTGCCACCATCTGCATCATGATGTCCGTGGTTTCGATCACCTTGTGACGTCTCGGCACCACATTTGCCGGCGTCAGAAACCGCGTGTAGATGTCCAGCCGATCCGTTTCGACCGGATAGGTGATGAGCACGTCGGACGCAAGCTGCTCAGGCATGACATAGTCCGCGCAAGCCAGCGCATGGTTTTCGGCCACGACCAGCACCTGCTCATAATCGAATACGGGTGAGAATTTCAATCCGTCCTTCCTGAGCGGGTCGGGCGTGACGAGCACGTCGATGTCGAAGGCGAAAAGCGCGCCGATGCCGCCGAACTGAAACCGCTGCTTCACGTCCACATCGACATCGGGCCAGCGGGCGAGATAAGGCGACACGACCTTCAGCAGCCACTGATAACACGGATGACATTCCATCCCGATGCGCAACGTGCCGCGCTCGCCCTGCGCATACTGCTTCATGCGCACTTCGGCCTGCTCGAACTGCGGCAACATGCGGTTGGCAAGGCCCAGCAGATAATGCCCCGCCTGCGTGAGCCGCATGCTGCGGCCCTCGCGCGTCCAGACCGGCGTGCCCAGTTGCTGCTCCAGCTTCTTGACCGTGTGACTCAAAGCGGACTGCGTGAGATTCAGCACGTCGGCTGCGGCGGTCAGCGAGCCCTGCTTTTCGACTTCCCGCACGACCATCAGATGGCTGCGTTCCAGCATCGCCGCTCCATGAAGAAAGTTAATCGAAGTATGAAAACAATCCATTTTTATTCATACGTCAAAAATTCTATCATCGGCAACGATCTATTCTTTACGGACGACATCGCACGATGGTCACGACACATAACCTGGGATTCCCGCGCATTGGCGCGAAGCGTGAACTGAAGTTCGCACTCGAAAAATACTGGAAAGGCGAATCGTCGCGGGATGCGCTGAAGGCCGAAGGCGCCGGGCTCCGCGCGCGCCACTGGAAGGACCAGGCGCATCTGAACCATGTGCCCGTCGGCGACTTTGCGTTCTATGACCAGGTGCTCGATATGAGCTTCACGCTCGGCAACCTGCCGGCGCGCGTGCGTGGTTTTCACGGCGATGCGCTGGACAACGCGTTCCGCGTCGCGCGCGGCCGGTCGGCGCAGGACGCGCAAGACCACGCCGCATGTTGCGGCGGCGTCGCGGCTGGCGAGATGACCAAGTGGTTCGACACGAACTATCACTACATCGTGCCGGAGTTCGAAGCGGACACGCAGTTCCGGCTCGACGCGTCGCGCCTCATCGAACAACTCGGCGAAGCGCGCGCTCAGGGCGTGAATCCGAAGCCCGTCATCATCGGCCCGGTGACGTATCTGTGGCTCGGCAAGGCGAAGGATGAAAGCGACAAGCTCGCGCTGCTGCCGCGTATTCTGCCGGTATATGCCGCGCTGCTCGATCACTTCGCGGCGCAAGGCGTCGACTGGGTGCAGATCGACGAACCGGCGCTCGTCACCGAACTGGATGCGAAATGGCGCGATGCGTTCGTCACCGCCTACGATGCGCTGTCGGCGCGACGTGTGCGCCTGTTGCTCGCAACGTACTTCGGGCAATTGCAGGACAACCTCCCGCTCGCATGCAAGCTGCCGGTCGACGGCGTGCATATCGATGCGATCAACGCGCGCGATGAGATCGATGAAGTCGTGAGGCACCTGCCCGAGACCGCGATCGTGTCCATTGGCGCGATCAACGGCCGCAACATCTGGAAGAGCGACCTCGATGCGACGCTCGATTGGCTGGAGCCTTTGCATCGGCAACTCGGTGAACGCCTCTGGATCGCGCCGTCGTGCTCCCTGCTGCATGTGCCGGTCGATCTGAACAGCGAAGTCACGCTCGACGCCGACATCAGATCATGGCTCGCCTTCGCGCTGCAAAAGCTCGATGAGTTGAACGTGCTGGCCCGCGCGCTGAACCACGGCCGCGACTCGGTCGCCGATGCGCTCGCGGCGAACGCCGCCGCGAGCGCATCGGCGACCGAGTCGCGGCCGTGGTTCAGCGCGCGGGCCAGCACGTTCAACTCA
>Ga0105238_10006931_pt1 | contig 11323 bp, 25 predicted proteins | sample KBSC34metaG_FD_81526 | JGI IMG/M metagenome (GOLD analysis project Ga0105238, IMG submission 81526) | Corn rhizosphere microbial communities from Kellogg Biological Station, Michigan, USA - KBS C3-4 metaG | ecosystem: Host-associated > Plants > Roots > Rhizosphere > Soil | place: Michigan, USA...
CTCCCTCGCTCCCGGTCGCGGCGGCGGCTCTCCACTTCCCAAACCAGCGCCTCAGCACCCGACACCGCCGAAACTTGTCGGACGGCCTGTCGAACTTCCAGCGCGGCGTCATGTTCGTGCGCTGGCACTGGAGAGTGGCGTAGCGAGATGAACGGCGGATCATCATTTCGCCTCTCTGAACTCGTGCAGCACGCGCCGGACGATACTCTCGATGTCGCCGTTGAAGTGGCTCGCCTCCAGCAGGTAGTCGAGTGTGGCGATTGCTGCGAGCCTGCACACCTTGTCGTCATCCGGTAGTGCGAACGGCAGTGCAGACTGTACGCGCCGCGTCAGCGTTTCTGGCGTGAAGGGTTGCAGGTGTCTAGTCGTCACGGTTGCGCCCCCTCGCTCCCGGGAGCGGCGGCAAAGAGCGAAGGCGTGAGGCGCTCGGCAGCGCAGAACTCGTGGTACTCGTCGAGGACCGGGAACGGATCGGCGTCCATCGCTTCGACGAGGCCGTACTTAATCAGCCAATTCTCCATCAACGCCCACGGGTCCATGCGCGCGATGCCGTCGTCGTCGATGGTGATTCGTTGGGCTTCGTTCATTCTGCGGGCCTCAACAGTCTGTGCGCCTGCGTCTTAATCCATATCAGGCCGGACATCGACCAGCGGTCCAGAATGGCGGCGTTGACTTTCGCCCAGTCGGTGGGCTCAGAGCTGCGCATAGCGAGCATGTACGTCATGGCGATGTCTTTGCGCTTGAGCCTCGGTTCTGCTATTTCGCTCAGAAGCGTGTTTGTGCAGGCTGCTAACTGACAGGTAAAGTTCATTCGGTTGCTCTCTCCTTCCCCTCAATGCCCCTTGTCAGGCTCGAACTGACATCCCTGCGCTTGTTAAGGCTCAGTGCTTACCGATTAGCCGATTGGGGCCAGCCCGCAGGGACCGAACCCGAAACCCCCTGCGGCTGATATTCATCTTCGCTCGCGTATCCCCGATCGCGTCCCGGTGCCAATCTCGTTCACATAGCCATCTCCCTTCGCTCGATGGAACGTAGGGGCCGTCCCCGCAATGGTCTCCAGAGCGGGGGCGGCGTCGTGTTCCGGTGTGTTCCGGTGGGCGCACATCTCACAAATCAAGGTGGTTCTGCTTCGGCTTCTTCCGGCACTCGCACGTTTTGAGGTTGATGTCGCCGTACCTCATCAGCTTGAAATCGTGGCCGTGGTCAACGCACCACGCCGCCGCGCGCTTGTTGTCGCGCTTGAGTTGTGCATCCTCGGTTCGTCCGTCACAGAGGTACGACCAGCCGCCGCAGGTTCGGCAGACGGCAACGTAGGTCGGATAGTCGGCGCGGGGGTCGTCTGTAGCGATTGTGTTCATAGATGCCTCCTAATCACCGCCCCCACAACCGCGTGCGCTGCCAGACCGAGCGTAAGGCCCGCGAGAAACACGAGGATGCTTACGATGGTGTCGCGTTCGACGGAGGCGCGGTTGATGTGGCGCAGGGCGCGGTCGCGCGGCTTGTCGGGTTGGTAGCGGTAGGTCATCTCCACAGCCCTTTCAGCACAATCCCGACGATCACGCCGAGCCAGAACACAATCCCCACGCAGCCGTAGGCGATCGCCCCGGCCCCTTCGTCGTGCCGCTCGCCGCCGCCGTGGAGGGAGGTGTGCAGGCGTCGCAGTCGGGCGTTGTCGTGGTCGGATTGGGTGGGGTGCTTCATTGGTTTGCCTCTATGAGTTCCGCAATGCCTTTGATGAACAGGTGCGCCACTTGCGGAACGATCGCATTCCCCAACGCCTTCAGCCGGTGGTTTCGGATGCTTCCGGTAAGTCCGTCCAGCCGTCGGGGTAACCTTGCAGCCACTCGACGAACCGGACGTTCAACGCAGGGCATGAGGGCGGCGTCCACACTCGCAACAGCAGCCCAAGATCGGTAGTCGGTTCGGGCGGGCGGGAACATGGGAAGTCCTCTGTGACAGGAAACTCGTTCGCTGTGCTGCCCAATGACAGGCCGTGTGTTCCGTGCAACTCGCTCGGTTTGTACTTCGTCTGCCGATTGTTGTTTTGAGAAGCATTTGGCGTCGGCCACAGCCTCACGTCCGCATTCAGAGGAGGCGAGGAACTCGCCTCCTGGCTCTCGCCTGCAAGGTTCTCTGCGTCCTGAACTGTTGGGGTAGGCCAACTCTCGCCGGCACCCTTCAGGTTCAGTCCATGTTCTCCAGATTGAACCGTCGGCGATTGGAAGTTTCCGCCGCCGCTTATCAGGTTGACAGTCGGTGTCGGCCACATTTGCGCGGCCATTGCAATCGGCGTTCCGCAACCATTCCCATTCTTTTTCGTTTGCTTGAGGGCTTCGCGGCGAGCCTGCCACGTTTTCGGTGTCTCCCCGTCCTGAGCTCGCATAGCATCCGGTGTCGGCCATTGCTGTGATTGATTCCCCAATCCCGGCGGAACCGTCCGGCAATTGCTCCGCGAATTCGGGGCGTCCGGGCAGCAGTCCGGCGTATGCCACGATCCATAGCCGTTCTCGCTTGTGGCTGGCTCCGACATCTTCAGCCGCAACACAATACACTTCTGTTTCGTAGCCTGCCCGGTCCAAGTCGCCGAGCACTTCATCAAGCATTGTATTTGCCAGACCAGGGACGTTCTCAAACAGGCACGCCACGGGCTGACAATCTCGGACAAGGCGAATAATGGTGGGCCAGAGGTTTCGGTCGTCGTCGCGCCCCTTCTTCTTCCCTGCAACGCTGTGCGGCTGGCAGGGGAAACCGGCGGTGAACAGGTCCACTGTTCCGCGAAAAGGTCTAGCGTCGAATGTGGTAACGTCGGCATGGATCGGAACTCCAGGGAAATTCTTGTTTAGCACCTTCTGGCAAAACGGATCGATCTCAACAAACTGAATCGTCTCGAAACCTGCCCACGAAGCCGCGAGCGCAAAGCCGCCGATGCCGCTGAACAGGTCGAGGTGCTTCATTGCAGCATCCAGTCCGCCAACGGCACCCGCCCGAGCCACACCGCCAGCGCGAACGCAACCACGCACACGCCGATCGTACACAGGATCGTCACGGCGCGCCTGTCATCATCGGTCAGCGGCTTGAACGGGGCTGTGCGTGGCTCCTGGCGCGGCGTTTCGCGTGGCTCCTCAGCCAGCCCGATGTCGTGGAGTAGCCGGTCCACCTTGTGTTGCTCCCACTGCGAGAGCGGCGGGCATTCGTAGTCGTCGTGGTTGATCTGTGCGCTCATGCTGTCACCGCCTTGTCGTATTCTCGAACGGCTTGCTCTTGCGTTTGACCGGACTTCGGGCCGACCATTGCCGGGTGCGGGAGTGGGAAGTCCGCCTTTTGGTATCGCCACAGGTGCAGGCAATGCTTCGCGAGATTCACGTACTCCGACTTCTTAGGGTGAATCTGGATGACCACATCCTCGGCGTCCCAAAAGAGGTCTTTGATCCTGCACATCTCCTCCCACGACGGAACGCGATTAGCGAGGCTCACGCTCACGTGGTCCCAGTCGCCGCCGTCAGAGGCAATCGCTCGGATTGTGCCGCCGCCAAGGTTGAAGTGGAACATGCCGTTGTTGCCGTAAGTAGCATCCGATGCGTAAAGGCCGAACTGTGTGCGGCTCGTCGCTCGGTATCTTTCTGGTACATGAAAGCTCACGTTGTCCTCCTCCCCCGCTTCCCCCGCGCCGCCTCCACCACCCGCGCTCTTACCTCCGGCCGCAACCGATCGCCGAGACGCCGGAGGTCCCGGCACAGTTCGCCGCGCGCTTCGGCCTCGTCGTAGCGGCGTTTCTCTTCGAGGCGGCGGAGGGTGGCGGGGGTAGCGGGGCGCGAGCCTGTCAAATGTCGGACCCCGTCATCGGCATGATAAAGTAGGTAAGGGTCCAGTCGTTGTACTTGCCAACGAAGACGTACGGCACTCTGAGAGGGTCAACGCTGTTGCATGTGAACATCTGGTAGACCCCAGGACAAAAGGGCGTGAACCGTCGATAGTCAAGGCAGAACGGCTCACAGGATTGCAATTTGCCCGAAGTTGTATCGAGGGAGCCGACCAGTTTCCGATTGTCTGCCATCTTTTCAATTTTCGTGTAGTTAGGGAATTGCAAGTGATGCTTCGAGAGCAGCATCTTGCCTTTGCCGTTGAACGCCACAGGTATGATTTCGTGCGCGTAAGTGCCGGTCGCGATGTCGAGTTTTGACGGAGACGCAGCGATCAGCATAGACTTCGCATCGGTGCCGACCAAAACCGTCGTGTCGCTCTCATTGAACACACCGACCTTCTTGTAAAGCACTTCTCGCCACTTGTCGCCGGAACTCATTGCCAGCAGCGACTTGGCTATAGCAAGCGGCATTATCAACTCGTGCATTTCTCGCACGCTAACCGCGTCTTGTTCTGGCTTGCCGATTTTCATGCCGCCTTCTCCTTTTGTAAAAGCGCCCTTAATCTCTCAACCTCACACCGCAGCGTATCCGCCTCATCCAGCAGGCTCACGTTCGCCGCCTCCAGCACCGCGAGCCGCCTCCTCAGCCGGTCGCACTCCGCCTCCGCCTCTCGGATCGTTGCGTGACCCGCTCGGTAGCACACGTCGCCGTTCCTGGCGCGAACGAGCCGATCGTGGAGGTCGGCGGCGGCGGGGGTGAGGGTGGGTTCGTTGATGATTGCTGTCATTCGGCTGTCGCTTTCTTGATCGCTTCGTCGTGCAGATCGCACCACTCCGCGAGCAAGTCGCGGATGACGATCCACGGGAACTTCGGATTACCTGCTGCGTATTGCTCGGCAGCGTGGCGCAGACTGACGGCGGCTTGGCACGCTGCAAGCAGGTCGTCGTGGCTGTTGCACGCCCGGACTATGAACGCCGCGTTCGCCCTGGCTCGCTCGACACGGAAACCAGTGTTGACGGCAGCAATGAAGTCGCTGCCTCGGTTGGTGGAATGTATGCTCGTGCCGCCCGCGCTTGTCTCCCACGGGCCTTCTGTGCGTTCAGTGCTCATCGCCCCTCCCCCTCACAAAATGGACGGTCCGGCCACCCGTAAACACACCGCACCCCCGCCTCCTCCAGCCCGCGCGCAAGCCCCGCTTCTACCGCCGCCAGCAGTTCCGCGTCGATCGGCCGGTCGTCGGCGGCAATCTCGGCGTCGCGCTTCAGAAACGCCTCCACGTCGGCGTCGGTCCAGTCGTCGCCGGTCCAGACCTTTATCAGCGATCGGTCGGTCACGACGTGATCCCCCTCGCCTCAAACTGGAGAAGCATGTCAAACGCCCGACTATAAAGCAGATTGGACTTCCCCGCCAACCTCAACCCCTCATCGGAGTACGCCCACGGAAACGCCTCGCCGCGCATCTCGCTCGCACGCAGCGACAGATCCATCGCACAGTCGCGCAGCAAATCCCGTGCTCCCAGGAGGTGCTTACACGCTGTCTTGTGTGTCACGAACCCGGTGCAGGTGCAGGTCAGGCGGTCCGGGTCGATGCGGTACTGCCTCGCTTCGGGCGTCGTCACGATCACATAGCAGCCGCAGACGGCGGCACGATAGCCGAGGTCGTAGAGTGACGCCGCGCCTCGGTTGCTCGCCGGTCGCGGGGGTGGGGTTGAGGTTGTTGGGCGGGGGAGGGTTGTGGCGGTCATCGTGCGGGCCTCGCCAGCAACGCCCGGAATTCGCTCCGCACGCGCTCGAACTCATCGGCCTCGGCCTGGTCGAAGTTTGCATCCGCCACGCAGCGGCACCATCGATCCGCCGCCGCGTCCTGTCGGCACTTGCTGCTGTACTGCTTTCCGAAGTCGCCGTTCGACGCGGCGAACTCCGCTCGCCAGAGAACATAGATCGCGACCTCAATGCGCGCTAGGTCCTGGATAAGTTGTGCTCGCTCTGGTGTCATCGTCTCGTTTAGTTGCTTGGCCTTAGTCTTCAGTGCTTTAACCTCTGACTGAGCGCGGCGGATGATGCTCAGGTCGCGCTGTTCCCTCTGCTCAAGCGTGAGCGGCAGTTCGTACGACATGCCGTGTTTGCTCTGAGCCATCACGTGCTCGCTAAACAGCGGCTCTCCATCGTAGTGTCGCTGCTGGCACGTGCAGCATTCGTAACTGCGAACTCTGCGAACCTCGGTCGTCGTTGCTGTTGCCATCGTCGTCTCTCTCTCTCCTTGTTGGTCAGGCGGCGGCGGGGATGCGGGATGCCGCCGTGTCTAGCGCGCAACGAACCAGGTCCTCGCCGCAGCGATCTCCCGCCCGTATGCCGACTTGAAGAACGCTAACGCTTCTGCCTTGTCCTGCGCCGACAAGCAGAGCGCAACGACGTGTTTTTCTGTCATGCCGTTGATGTAGAGTTTGTAGGTGCGTTGTGCCATTTCGGTCGTCTCCTCTCAATTCGTGTGAACTGAATAGAGTATGTAACATAACTGTTACACTTGTCAATAGTTTGTTACGATTTAGGCAAAAAAAGTGGATTAGCTGATCGCTGAACTCCGAAGAGGCTTTCGACGGAGACGCCGAGAACGTCTGCGATCTTGCGCCAGCCGAGCGGACCGATACCGCTCCCCTTGCTGAGCGCGCGACTTATCGCGGGGCGCGGTATCTCCGCTTTTTGGGCGAGCTGAGTAGGTGTAAGTCCGCTGTTGCGCATCGCGGTCGCGAGGTTGTGCTTGATGATGTCCTTATCTGCAATGATTCGGTGGGTATAGTTTGCGGTCGTCATGTGGATAGAATAACAGGTATGTTACCTAGTTGTCAATAGCGTTACGCGCTGTTTTTGGAATTCTTGTGAAATATTTCATTGACATACGTAACAAATGTGTTATACTCATGGTATCGAATAATAGACCGACGAAAGGAGGGGATGAGAGGAGGTGAATATGTGGATGGATTTTGGAGATTGGATACGCGAGTATATGCGCGCTAACCATATCACTGACGAGCAGGCATACGAACGCGCAGGAATGGGGCGAACGGCCTGGTCTCGGCTTGTAAACAGGCCGCCGCTACAGCCGCACAAGAAGACTATTGAAGCAGTCGCGCGTGGGCTTCAGGCTCCGCTCCCGCTGGTGTACGCCGCTGCTGGCTATGAGCCGGAGCCAGACATTGACGTTCGGTTTGCGAGGCGCGCTATGCCCTATCTGAACAGTATGCCGCCTGACGTGCGGCAGAAGGCTGAGGAAATGGTGATCGGGAATCTTCGAGTGCTGGCTGAAATGTCCGCTTGATTAATCTCGATTAACAGAGGAACTCGATCTCTCTTTGAACATAATACCGTGTTATCCCCACGCAGACTTACCCCGTTCCACTCACTGTTTCCAATAGCACCCGTTTTCAACACACATAATTACACAGCAATCATAAATGACCGCCTGCTTTAGTAGACGCGTTTGCGCTATGCATTTATACCGGTTTTGTTCGCGATTTCCATTATTCTAAACCGTGCTATCGACAAAAAAAGCAGACACATGTATACTATCCTAGGGAGGATAAACTGCTATGCGAGAAGTTGAAGACTTTCTCAGTGACGGGTACGAGCGGGTCGGGTGGTCGCGAGATACCGTGGAGGGCTACCGCTCGCACCTGGCGCAGCTCGTGGCGTTTGCGACAGCACGACTTGGGCGGGAACCGGAACCATCGGACATTACCGCCGACCTCGTTCAGCGGTTCGACACGGCCCGAGCGAGGGCGGGGAACAAGCAGAGGAGCAGGGCGACGCGGCAGGCGTGTTACCGGTCGTTCGTGCGCTGGCTGTGCCGGATCGGTAAGGTAAGCGCCGACCAGTGCCAGGAGGTCGAACACGCACCGCGTGTGCGCGTCAACGAGAAGCCCCGGCGTCAATACGTGCGGTCAGGCCAGGTCCGGGCGCTGATCGATGTGGCGTCGCAGGTGGCGGGGTCCGGGCGTACTGCATACCGTCCCCGCCTGGCGGCAGCGGTCCTGCACATTTTGGCCTTCACGGGCGCGCGGCGTTCCGATGTCTGTGCGCTTGAGGTGCGTGACATCGATTTCGATTCGTCGCCGCCGTCGATTACATTTCGAAAATCGAAGGGCGGGAAATGCTACGTCCTTCCGCTTCACCGCTACGCAGTCAGGTCGCTGAGGACGTGGATAGATCGGCGTCCGACCGACTCGCCGTGGCTGTTCGCTTCGCCGGTGCTGAAACGCCCCACGGAGCAGGAAATCGAAGCGGGCGCGGATCGCAAGAGCAGGATCGTCCCCACTCTGCTGACGCCCGCGCGGATCATCGGGATGCTGCGCGAGTGTGCGAAACTGGCCGAGATTGTAGACACCGATGTCTGCAAGCCGCACGCGTACCGGCGATTTGCTGCAACGAACTTGCTCAAGTGTGGAGCTTCGTTGAAGGTGGTCAGTGATTTCCTTGGCCATTCATCTATCGACGTGACCGAGAAGTATTTGGCTAGCGATCCCGATGAAATGGCGGAAGCGGTGGATCGCATGACGCTGGACACGCCAATCAACCCGCGCCAACTCGAACAGCGGCGCTTTCGAATTGTGAGGAGGATACCCCGATGAAACGTGCCACCGTGCAACCCACCGTGCAACCCACCACCGGCGTCCAGGCGATCCGCGAGACGCTCGGCAGCGGGCCGGTCGTTGTTCAGCCACCGAAGAAGAAGGGGCAGTCGGTTGGGCCAAAGGAAAAAGCTATGAGGGAGTTGCGGGAGGCGCGGTCAGCGAGAACGTAATCCCTAGCCCGTCAATTTCTAGCGGAATATCCTTCAGCATGTCGCAGATTAAGCGCAGCGTTGGTGTCGGCGCGCGACCTATCTTCTCGCGGATTGCCCGCGTCATCTCGTAGCGCGGTGGCACGGTCAGTTCGCCTGAACCTCCGCACGCGGTACACCCTTCCGGGTAATCGTAGGGGCTTTGCGCCTTGATGCGTCCTGTACCGCCGCAGGACCGGCAAGCGTTCGGCTTGCGGCGTTTGTCGGTGTCGCTCACGATCCTGCGCCTCCTCCCTCCAAACACTCCCCTCTCAGGCTCCCGTCCGGCATCCGTCGTTCACGGCAGAGGAGGCCGGGGCCTTCCTCGGGGCCGTGGTTGTGGACAGGCGGGGCCGCGCCTTGTATCCACGCCACGACGCGTTCCGCAGAGCCGTGGCACGGGGCGGGTGCTTCGTTGTAGAGGAACCTGCAAATATGCGGCAACGCTTTGGCTGAATAAGTGTCAGCACAAGCGCACGCGGTCATTAGATCGTTAGCGAGCACAGCGCCGATGAAGTGCCCTGGCTTGACGTGATTGCAGATGTAGTTCAATAATCCGCGCATGAGATTGTCGGGGATCAGGTCGCCGTAATGCTTTACGCTGTCCTCACCAAGTTCCAACACGGAACAGTCAAATTCTGATAGGTTCACGATCGTTCTCCCTCCTCTCCCCCGCCCGCCGGGTCCACCCGCTCGGGGAATAATAGACGCTGCGCTAGTGCGTCGCTGATTGGGATGCTGTAATTCTCAGGCGTAAACTCAGGGGCGGCGCGCGCAGGCTTAGGTTTGTCATCGTCAGTTGCGAATGCGTCCTCTTCATCATCATCGCCCGCTGGGTCCACCGCCGGAGGAGGAGGACGTAGTGCGGCGGCTGCGATATTTCGCATTTCGTAAGCGTCATACACCGATGCAAGTGTGGAATGGTAGGTCTTTAGTTTGCGCAGCGCCTCTTCCGCCGCTGTCAGCCGGGTGCGGAGGGTGGCGTTCTTGGTTTCGGCTGTCTCGGCGACTATACGCAGGGCGGCGTTTTCGGCCATCGCCCCTTGACACGCCTGTGCATCGAGCCTCATGCGAAGAATGGCCGAGACCATATCTTCGTCTTGAAAGGCGGCGGCTTGGCGGACGGCGGCAAGCCGCCGCTCCAGGTCCTTCACGCGGGCGTCCCGATATGCCAACTCCGCCGCTATCTTCGCCTTCCCGTACAGCCCCTCTGTAGTCATCGCCATCATGTGCGCAGAGAAGTGCGGCTCCAGCGCCATGTGATCGCGATCGGCGTAGAGAGGGGCGCTCTCGCCCGAACCGGTAATCCCCGGTTCGGGCTTAGTCTTAGAATGCTTCTTGTCCCAACAGCTATCGCAAACCGTGAATGTGGTGCCGCCCTCTGCCTTGGTACGCAGTTTTCCGCAATCCACGCAAGGGTAGAGCGGTCCCTCCTCGCGCGGGGACGGCGGCGGGGTATCAGTTCGTTCCATCGTCCCGGTCTCCTTCCAGCGCGTTGAGCACGTCTCTCGCCGCGAGTGCGATAGCTTCTTGGAACGTAGCCGCGCGGCCAACGAACACGCGGTCGTCGTGGTGAATGCGGCAATATCGCTCCGCCTTGTTCCAATCACCGACAACGAGTTCCGCGCGCCACGTCTTATCTGTCTTGCAGACGTGCTCCAAAAGCGACAGCGCGGCGGCGGGGTCGCCCGCATAGTTTGGTACGAAGTCGTATTGTTGACTTCCTGGCGCTCTTGCGGTATCCGAGAACGGGTCTTCGCCGTCGAACTGGAAATCCGTCCAACCACGCAGACGGGCAATCTGGCGATTGAGCGCGTCGGGCGCGGACGGTGGCGGTGGCGGTGGCGGTGGGTGAGGGGTGTCGGCTTCAGGTGTCATACAATCCTCTCTCAGTTTCACTTTCTTGTCGATGTCGCTTTGCAGGCAGTCGGGGCAGTTTGTTTCGAAGCGTAGCACGTCGCAGCGCGCGCACCTGTCCTGACAACCACGGATCGATACCCAATAATGCCGCACGGCGTCCCTCCCTCTCCTCGTGCTTCCCCCCCCCCGCCCGGCCCTGCTCGCCCGGATGTCGCGGGGGGGGCGTGGCTATCCTATCAGTGCGTAAACCGGGTGGCCGCTTTCAGGCTTCACGGCTCGCTTGCTCCGCTGCGTCCATCTCAGGTAGGAACTGAGACAGCGCGTCATGGTCTTGGTCATTACCGGCGTCCACTCAATCGCGTTTGTCTTCGCCCACTCCCACGCGCCGACCTCTTTGTCAATGCGGTTTCCGCTTTGCCGCTTGCCGAGGATGTGCCCGATCTCGTGCAGTGCAATCGCGTAGGTGACGGCGGACTTGACCGGGCGTATCTTGATGCGGCGTGATTTACGAAAAGCACGCCCACCGCTCGTGTGACTGCCAATCACAATTTCATGCTGCGCGCATATCGTGGCGATGTGTTCGGCTTGGGTCATCATGTTTCCTTTCATTTTTGCTGTTAAAGAAGTATAGCACAGGATAGAGTTTCGTGTCAAGCCTGTTGCAAAAATAGTTTAGCGCGTGCTATACTAAACCATGACACTAATCGGAATGAAAGAGGCAGGTGAACGGCTCGGTATCCACTCTAACAGCGCGAGGTTGGCTCTTGCAAGGGCTGGGGTCGCAC
>Ga0105238_10006933_pt1 | contig 11320 bp, 11 predicted proteins | sample KBSC34metaG_FD_81526 | JGI IMG/M metagenome (GOLD analysis project Ga0105238, IMG submission 81526) | Corn rhizosphere microbial communities from Kellogg Biological Station, Michigan, USA - KBS C3-4 metaG | ecosystem: Host-associated > Plants > Roots > Rhizosphere > Soil | place: Michigan, USA...
CGAGCGCGAGCGACGCCGACATCAACTTCAGGAAACCGCGACGGCCCACCGGATCGAGCCACTCGGACGCGTTCTGCGGGAACTCGCGGTGCAGGAAATCCTTGAACTCCGGCGTGCCTGACAGCGCCTCGAGGCTTCGCCAGTATTCCTTGCCGCGCGTGCCGTCGAGCTGGGCGCGAAGCGCGTCGATGTCTTTCATCTCACTCATGAGCGCCTCACCGGTGGCACGTGGAGCAACTGGTGTTGCCCTTGATCGCGTACTGCTTCACGAGCCGCGGCCCGATGACCGACTGCGGTTCGGCCGGCTGGTAACCCATCGTGAAAATCTCGGAGCGCGGACGCACGTAGTTCTCTGGATTGCGGTGGCAGTTGATACACCACTCCATCTGGAGCGAGTTCTTCTGCATCATGAGCGGCATCTGATCGACGCGCCCATGGCAGGTCTCGCACCCCATCCCCTTCTTCACGTGGATGCTGTGGTTGAAGTAGACGAAGTCGGGCAGATCGTGCACGCGAATCCAGTGCAGCGGCTTGTCGTCGCGGAAGCTGGCGCGCACCGGCTCGAGAATGGGCGCCGTGTTCCACAACTGCGAGTGGCAGTTCATGCACGTCTTGGTCGGTGGGATGCCGGCAAACGCCGACGTCTCGACCGACGTATGGCAATAGCGGCAGTCGATGCCGTCGTCGCCCACGTGGTGCGCGTGACTGAACTGGATCGGCTGCTCGATGTATTCGTTCGCTCGTGTGACGTACGACGAGCGGCCGAAGACCATCAGGAGCGTGAGGATCCCGCCGACGAAAAGGAGCAGGCCGCCGAGACTGGCCTTGGAAAGGAAGTTTGCGCTGCGATCGAAGATCTGCGGCATCGTGAAATATGCGACTGGCCGCCCCTTACGCGGGCGTCAGTCAGCGGTCCCCGCGTCCAATTGGGCGTGCGTCGTGCGTACCCTGCGTGGTGGAGCGGCCAACATGGGGTTGTACCACAGTTGTGAAAAAAGGATCAAGCTTTCGACCCGCATTTCGAGGCTTCCTGCACGCTACAATCTGAGTGCCTCATCGAATCCATGAGCGACAGAAAATATCGCCAGCGAGGGTATCAGGACGAGCCGTCCGATCGGCCCAAAAATTCGCAGCCTGGCAGGCCCGCGCCTGAGCCCGGCGCGCCCGCCGGCACCCGGAGAATTTCCCAGGACGGGCCAAAGAACATCAACATGCCGGGCTACCGCGAAGTCTTCCGCTGCGCACAGTGTGGCTATGTGGTGTCGGGCGAAGTCACAGCCGACAGCAAGTGCCTGCGGTGCGGCGTCGACCTGCATGCGTGTGCCCAGTGCGTGTCGTTCGATCCCGGCAGCCGCTTCGAGTGCATGCTTCCGATACAAGTGCGCGTTTCACCGAAGAACGCCCGAAACAGCTGCAGCAGCTTCAGCCCAAGAACGACCGTCGAGCGGGAAACCACGACACCCAAGGTCGACAGCTCCCGCAAGGCGTTCGACGATCTCTTCAAGTTTTGATGGCACTCCTATCCGATCGCGATCGACAGACAGTCCGCGCGCACCTGGCGGGCCTCACTCACGACGTCACGCTGCTGTTCTTCACCCAGACCATCGGCGCGCCCGAAACCGTGCTGATCGCACGCCAGGTCGTGGACGAGGTAGCAAGCCTCAGCGAGCGCATCTCGGTCGAGGAAGTAAATCTCATCCTTGAAAAGGAACGGAGTGAGCAATTTGGAATCGATCGAATTCCTGGCATAGCGTTGCTCCGCGATGGGGCAGATACCCGCATGCGCTTTCTCGGCGCCCCGGCTGGATACGAATTCAGCTCGCTCGTCGAGGCGATCGCGCTCGCGGGCGGCAACGACTCAGGCCTGACCGACGACAGCAAGCAGCTCATTGCCGAGAAGGCGACCGCACCGATGGATATCAAGGTGTTCGTCACGCCGACGTGCCACTTTTGTCCAAGGGCGGTCACGCTCGCGCATCGGATGGCGGTTGAAAGCCCGAACATTTCAGCGACCTGCGTTGAGGCGAGCGAATTTCACGATCTGTCTCGCCAGTATCGAGTTACAGGCGTCCCGAAGACTGTGTCGAGTTCCGGCGCCGAGATTATCGGGGCCTTGCCTGAAGACGAGTTCGTCCGTGGCTTGCTCGAAGGGCAGAGCGACAGCGGTCTATTGACCTAGATTTGACGCAAGCTCACTCAGCCAACTTCTGCCAACAGGCCGTTCCGGTCTGACGCTCGGCGGCGGCGCACTCCAGCACGTCGGTGGATCCGTCGGCCTTGGAGAGGATTCCGTAGGACTCTCCCCCCTCGCACTCGGCGTCCCACACATCCCCACCGTCATGCCCCCCCTGCTGGAAGGTCCGCACCACCTTGTTGCAGTCGTGGCCCGCGCTGCGGATCTCGGTCTGCAGCGCGGCTCCGCGGGCGAGCTGCCCGGGAACGAGGTTGTCGGCGGCGCTCATCGAGATGGCCGGCGCCGGCTTTTCTTCTTTCGGCGCGCTGCCGCACGCGGCGGCAAGGAACGCGAGCGAGGCGGTGACGAACGTGGCCTTGCGGAGCATCTGAACCTCCACGAGATCTATCGGTCGGAGCTCGCGTCTAGCCGCGGCGTCTGAGCACTTTGGTCAAGGCGCTGCGAGCCTCGGGGACGCCCAGCGTGATGGTCAGCCCGAGGTACAGAACTCCGTATGTGCCCAGGACGGCAACCGCCGTGAGCAGCGGCTGGCTGACACCGACGGCCAGCTTGGCGCCCCAGCTCGCGGCCGCGGCGATCAGCGCCGACATCCACAGACGCGCGAGCGTGGCAGGCTGGATGCCGGTGGCACCCAGCCGCTGACCGATCGTGTGACGCAGCAGCAGGAACTCGATCCACCCAGCGACGCCCGCCGACGCGGTGAGGCCGGCGGTGCCCCACTTCAGATCCAGCGCGAGAAGCGGCGGGAGACGGACGGCGCAGAAGTAACCGAGCACGGTCGTGAGAGCGACGCGCACGACAGCGAAGCGCAACGGCGTCGCAGTGTCGCGCAACGCATAGAAGGTGGAGGAATACAGACGGCCGAGCGTCGACGCGAGCAGCCCGACGGCTGATCCCGCCAGGATGCCCCACACATAGATGGAATCGTCGCGCGTGAACCGGCCAGTCTGCAGCAGCGCGCCGGCGATCACGTCGCCGAGCGCGATGAACGCGACCGCGGAGGGCACCACGAAAAACGCGATCTGCCGCAAGCCGGCGTCGAGTCTCGCCCGCAGGCGATCGTTGTCCACGCCAGCCGCACCGGCCATGGCCGGCAGTTCCGCGGCCGATACCGACATCCCGAACAGACTCACCGGGAGTGTGTAGATCAACTGCGCGTTCGCGAGACCGGCGACCGCGCCAGTGGGCAACAGGCTGGCGAGGAGAGCGTCGATGTAAGCGCTGATCTGCACCACGCCGCGGCTGACGAACACCGGGCCGAAGTTGCGCATCACGGTTCGTACATGTGCGGACGGCGACGCGAGCGTCAGACGAAGCCCTGGCACCAGCCGGCGAACGACGGGTAACTGCACCGCGAACTGGATCGCGCTGCCCGCCACCGATCCCCACGCCAGATAGACCGCGAGATCCGACAGGGTGCGGCTACCGCCAAAGCCGATCAGCGCCGCGATCATCGCGACGTTCCAGAGCACCGGCGCCGAATAGGACAAAAGGAACTTGTGATGGCTGTTGAGGATGCCCAGACACCACGCCGACATCACCAGCAGGCCGGCGCCCGGGAACAGGATCCGCACCAGCGTGATGGTCAGTTCCCGCTTCGCGCCGTTGAAGCCGGGGGCGATCAGATCGATCAGGAGCGGCGTCGCGAGGACACCGACCAGCACCAGCAGCGACGTGACCACGGCGAGGATCGCCGCGACGGCACCCGCCACATCCGCGGCGTCGCGCCGTTCGTCGCGCGCCACCAGCGAGGCATAGACGGGTATGAACGACGCCGAGAGCGCGCCCTCGCCAAACAGGTTCTGCAGAAAGTTGGGAATCCGGAACGCCGCGGAGAAGGCGTCCGCCGCGTCCGACTGGATCCCGAAGTAGTGCGCGAAGACGCGCTGGCGGATCAGCCCGGCAAAGCGGCTGAGGAGGATGCCCGTCGCGACGAGAACGGCGTTGGCGTTCAAGAACGGCGCGCGATTGAAACTGGCGGAGAGGGAGGGATTCGAACCCCCGGACCCCTTTCGAGGTCAACGGTTTTCAAGACCGCCGCCTTAAACCACTCGGCCACCTCTCCGTTCACACATTCTCGCCGGCTACGAGCGCTTGGAAATGCGCTCGACGCCGCCCATGAAGGGCCGCAGCACGTCGGGGATCACCACGGATCCGTCTGCCTGCTGGAAGTTCTCCAGGATTGCGATGAGCGTGCGGCCCACCGCGAGCCCTGATCCGTTCAACGTATGCGCGAAGTCCGGCTTCCCCGTGCCATCGGGCCTGAACTTGATGTTCGCACGGCGCGCCTGGAACGCTTCGGTATTGCTGCAGGACGAAATCTCGCGGTAGGTGTTCTGCCCCGGCAGCCACACTTCGATGTCGTAGGTCTTTGCCGACGCAAAGCCCATGTCGCCGCTGCACAGCAGCATCGTGCGATACGGCAGCTCGAGACGCTTGAGGACTTCCTCCGCGCTCTTCGTCAGCCGCTCGTGCTCGTCGTACGACGTCTCCGGCGTGGTGAACGCCATCAGCTCCACTTTGTCGAACTGATGCTGGCGAATGAGGCCGCGCACGTCCGCACCGTATGACCCGGCTTCGCTGCGAAAGCACGGCGTGTACGCGGTGTATCGAATCGGCAGCTCACGTCCGTCGAGGATCTCGCCGCGATGCATGTTGGTGAGCGGCACTTCAGCGGTGGGCACGAGATACAGGTCCCACTCGCCCGCGATCTTGAAGAGATCCCGTTCGAACTTCGGCAGATTGCCAGTGCCGGTGAGCGACGCCGCGTTCGCCATGAACGGCGGCTCGACCTCGGTGTAGCCATGCTCCGTCGTATGAAGATGGAGCATGAAGTTGATCAGCGCGCGCGCGAGCTGCGCCCCCGCGCCGACCAGCACCGAGAATCGCGCGGCCGCGATCTTCGTGCCGCGCTCGAAGTCGATGATCCCGAGAGCCGGCCCCAGGTCCCAGTGCGCCTGTGGCGTGAACGCGAGCGCGGTGGGCGTGCCGTGACGACGCACTTCGACGTTGTCGTCGGCGGACTTCCCTTCCGGCACGCTCGCGTGCGGCATGTTCGGCAGCACGAGCAGCCCCTGGCTGCGTCGCTGCTCGAGCTCTGCCAGCTCGGCGTCGAGCTGCTTGATGCGCTGCGCCCGTGCGCGGTTCGCGTCCTGGAGCGCCGTCGTGTCCTGCCCTTGTTTCTTCGCGCGCCCGACTTCTTCCGCCGCCGCGTTCTGCTCGCGCTTGAGCCCCTCGACCTCGGGCAGCAGACGGCGGCGCTCCGTCTCGAGCGCGGCGAGCGACTGCAGTTCGGCGTCGAGATTGGTGCCGCGTTTCTGCAACGTCGCACGCACGACGTCGAAGTGATCTCTCAGCAGGGCCGGATCAAGCACGTCCCGATTGTACCTAGAGTCTTGAAGAGCCAGAATCCGAGACGTTTGGCAGGTCTTTCCTACTGGCGCTTCAAGACTCCCGCCCGCCCGGAGGGCGGGCAATCAACACTGCCCCAGCGAGGCGGAGCCACCGGCGGACCGGTGCGGCTCTGAGGCGGAGCCTCGCTGGGTTACGATCGACGCCATGGCCGCCACTGTGCGCACTGCCGTGTTCCCCGCCGCCGGTCTCGGCACGCGGTTCCTCCCGGCCACGAAGGCCCAGCCGAAAGAAATGCTGGTGCTCGTGGACAAGCCGGTCATCCAATACGGGGTCGAGGAGGCGGTCGCCTCGGGCATTCCCAACATCGTCATCGTCACGGGACGTGGCAAGAACGCCATCGAAGACCACTTCGACCGCGCCGTGGAGCTCGAAAGCTTCCTCGAGCAGCGCGGCAAGAAGGATCTGCTCGACGAGGTCCGAAAGATCACCCAGTTGATCAACGTGGCCTACGTGCGGCAGGGCGAGCCGCTTGGCCTCGGGCACGCGGTCCTGGTGGCCAGGAATCTGGTCAACAACGAGCCGTTCGCCGTCGTGCTCGGCGACGACGTGATCGACGCTACGCCGCCGGCACTCAAGCAGATGATCGACGTGTTCGATCGCGTGGGCGGGCCGGTGATCGCGGTGGAGCGCGTGCCGGTCGAAGATGTCTCGAGCTACGGCATCGTGGCGATCGACGAGTCGGCCGATCTCGGCCCTGGCGTGCACCTTATCAAGAGCCTGGTCGAGAAGCCGCGCCGCGAAGAGGCGCCGTCCAATCTCGCAATCATCGGGCGCTACATCCTCACGCCCGACATTTTCCCGGTGCTCGAAGCTACGAAGAGCGATCGCACCGGCGAGATTCAACTCACGAACGGCCTGCGCGAGCTCCAACGGTCACGGCCGATTTACGCCTGCGAGATCTCGGGCGTCCGCCACGACACGGGCAACAAGCTCGGTTTTCTGAAGGCGCTGGTCTACTTCGCGATGCAGCGGCCGGACCTGGCGGCACCGTTCCGCGAGTATCTCGAATCGCTCGACCTGAAGATTCCGGCGCCGCGCTAGGCGCCGTTCGCTATTCAGTCTTCGCGGGTGGCGACGCGGGCGCGTCGCTTTTCTTGGTGTCGCCGCCGCTGTCAGAGCTCGTGCTGGTGTTGGCGTCGCTCTTCGCGCCCGGCTTCGCCTCACTCTTGCTCGACTCGCTGCTCCTGCCCTTGCCGGCGTAATCGGTCACGTACCAACCGGTACCCTTGAACTGGATCGCGGGCGACGACAACAGCCGCTGGAGCGGCCCCTTGCCGCACTTCGGACAGGCGTCGGGCGGACCGTCGGAGAACTTCTGGATGATTTCGAAGCGGTGGCCGCAGGCCCCGCACTCGTATTCATAGAGCGGCATCGGTCACTCGAGCGGCGCGCCTTTGGAATCGCCCAGCAGCAGCTGGCGATGTGCCCAGAACGGCGCGCAGCCGTTTCCGAGCACCGCGTCGTGAAAGCCTTTCAGCGAATACTTCCCCGCCTGCTGTTCTTCGTAGTCGTGCCGCAGCTTGAGCATCATCAGCTTGCCCGCCGAGTACACGAGATACGTGGGATCGAAGGTGCCCCGTTCGGCCTCGCGGCGCGCGGTGGGTTCTTCCAGGAACGCCTCGTCGCGGAAGAAGCGCATCCCCTGCTCAACCGAAAGATCTTCACAGTGCAGCCGGATGCCGACGACGAAGCGCGCCAGCCGCACCAGCGATTCCGCCAGCTGTCCCAGACGGAAGGCCGTGTCGCCCTTGCGGAAACCGGCCTCGACCATCATGTGCTCGCAGTAGTGCGCCCACCCTTCGACGAACGACGCCGGCGCGAAGAAGGTGGACTTGCGGACCTTCGATTCGACCTGGCGCAGATGCTGGTAGTGAAGGAAGTGGCCGGGATACACCTCGTGGATCGAGATGGTCCATAGCGTCGGGATGTTGAAATCCCGCAGATGTTCCTTCTGACGCTCCGGTGACCAGCCGCGCATCACGTCGGTGAGGTAGTAATAAGCGCGGCTTGGCTTGCTCTCGAACGGGCCCGGCGTCCACATGCTGGCAAACGCCCACCGGTAGAACTCGGGCGACGGCGCCACCACCACCGGTTCCGACGCGGGCATGGAGACGATCGCCTGCCGTTGCAGGAACTTCTCGAGCTCCTCGATCTGCGCCTGGGCGGTCGCCACGAGCGTGCCCGGCTCGGGATGCTGTTCCTTGGCGGTGCGCCACGCCTCGATGGGGTCGCTCGCGCCGTTCAGGCGGCCCGCGACCTTTCGGAACTCCTCCTGCACTTCCTGCAGTTCGCGCAACGCGATCGTCAGCAGCCGGTCGGCGCTGAGCGTGATCCCCTCATCGAGCTTCAGCTTCTGCTCGAACCGTTCGCGACCGAGCCGGAACGACGCCTTGGCACGCGGCGCGAGATCGGTTTCGAGATACCCGATGTACGACGATACCGCGGAGCCCGCCTCGGTGGCGGTGTCAGCCAGGTCGCCGAGAATGTGAAGATCGTCGAGCGAGACGAATGCCCTGGGCAGATCCTTCTCGATGAACGAGAGCACGCCGCGCCAGCTCTCGAGACCGGTCTTGACGAAGATGCCCGGGCTCTCCTTGATGTTGTCGCGCGCGGCCTGCACCAAGCGCGGCACCTGCCGCAGCTTGGACACCACACGGCGAGCGCGCTCGGCCTCTGGCGCGTAGCCGAAGAGCGCCTGCCCCGCCAGTCCGATACCAATCGTGTCCGCGTACATCTGCGGACTGCGGTCCCACGTGCGCACGACCTCGAGGTCGTACATCCGTGCCTCGATGTTCGAGAGGACGATGGCGTGCTCGGTCTGCTCGACGGACGTCAGGTGCGACGTGTCGATCTGATTGAGGCGCCGGCTGAAGCCCGCGAGCGCGCGGACATGATTGTCGATGCCGGGTCGGCTCAGATCCTCGAGCAGGTCGTCGTGCAGATGGACGCCGTCGAGGCTCGCTTGACTAGGCAGAACCTCCTGCAAATAAGCGAGGTAATCGTCGACGAAGTGCGGAAACGGCTCCGATGGGTGCATGCCCTCTGACTGATGGCGCTCTGTGGCGGAACTCGAGAAGCGCCCATCCGGCAATGGTACAATACCCATTGCCCGCTCGCACAACCCCCACGATGGCCGGCACGCTGTTCGTGGTCGCCACGCCGATTGGCAACCTCGAAGACATCACGCTGCGCGCACTGCGCGTGCTCCGAGAGGCCAACCTCATCGCGGCCGAGGACACGCGTCGCACCGCCAAGCTCCTCAGCCATTTCGGGATAGAAACTCCAGCGCTGAGCTTTCACGCGCACAACAGCCACGCCAGGGTTCCTCAGCTCGTCGCACGCCTTTGCGCTGGAGAGAGCCTCGCGCTCGTCACCGACGCCGGCACGCCGGGTATCTCGGACCCCGGCGCCGAGTTGGTGGCGGCCTGCCGAGCCGCCGGGGTCACAGTGGATCCGATTCCGGGAGCCAGCGCGGCGCTGGTCGCGGCTGTCGGGTCTGGATTTCCATTGAATTCGCTTACATTTCTTGGATTCCCCCCTCTTAAGGCAAAGGCCCGCAGGGAGTGGTTCCGCGATCTGGCCGCACTCGGAACAACCACGGTGTTCTTCGAGGCACCGCATCGGATCGGCGCGACACTGGCGGAGATTGGCGCTCGATTGGGCACACGACAGATTTGCGTGGGCCGCGAGCTGACGAAGGCGCATCAGGAGTTCGTCATCGGACCTGCCAATGGCGATGCTTTTCTGGCAATAACCAGAAAAGGCGAGTTCGCGGTGGTGGTCGGGCCCCGAACCAGCGCGCCAGCGGTTAGCGAGCCGGTTTCCGACGCGGTCATTAGCGAAGCTTTTCTGGCATTCACCAAATCAACGGCCGGCTCAGGCAAACGTGCCGCGGCAGCCGCAATCGCGAAACGCTTCGGGCTCACACCAAACGAAGTCTATCGCGCTGTAGAGCGGGTGAAACTTTGAAAGCCATGTTTGGCTCGACTCGTGCACCGCTCCCGTGGTTCGATTGAAGCTTGGAGCAAGGCCCCGAGGGCGTATCGGGCCTCGATCCCCCATCCGATGAACCAAACAGTGACGCATGTCGTGATTCTCGCCGCGGGCCAGGGCACGCGGATGAAGTCACAGCTGCCCAAGGTGCTGCACCCGGTGGCTGGACGGCCCATGGTGGAGCACGTGCTCGACGCGGCCGCGGCTGTGGCTCCTGCCACGGTCACCGTGATCGTCGGCCACGGCGGCGCCGCGGTCCGGAAGCGCCTCGACGGACGCCAGGGGCTGGCGTTCGCAGTACAGGAACCGCAGCTCGGGACGGCGCACGCCCTGCAGCAGGCCGAACCGATCCTCGCCGGACAGACCGGCACTGTCATCCTGCTCTCCGGCGACGTCCCCCTTCTGACGGGGCGCACCTTGGAGAAACTGCTTCACGCGCATACGGCCGCGGGAGCGGCCGCGACGGTCGTCACGGCCTCGGTCGAGCGCCCGTATGGCTACGGTCGCATCGTGCGCGTGGACGGTCACATCGCGCGCATCGTCGAGGAGCGCGACGCCTCCCCCGCCGAGCGCCAGATTCGCGAAATCAACTCCGGCATTTACGCGTTCGACCTCGCTCCCCTCTTCGACGCGCTTCGGGGCATCGCGTCGCAGAACGCACAGGGTGAGTTCTACCTGACCGACCTCGTGGGCATCTACCGGCGGCGCAAGCTTCCGGTCGAAACCGTGCTCGTGGACGACCCCCAGGAAATCCGCGGCATCAACAGCCGCACCGAACTGGCTGAAGTGGGGACGCTCGTGCGACAGAAGAAGAACGAAGAGCTGATGGCGGCCGGCGTCACGCTGGTCGATCCCGCGACCACCTACATCGACCCGCGCGCGGAGATTGGCGCCGACACCGTGATCCATCCGGGCGTCGTCATCGAAGGGCCGACGCGAATCGGACGCGCGTGCGAGATCCAGGCGCACGTCCGGATTGCCGACGCGGAGATCGGCGACCACGTGAGCATCAACAGCTTCTGCGTGATCGTCCAGTCGAGCATCGCGAGCGGCGCCGCGGTCGGGCCGTTTGCGCACCTGCGGCCGGCATCCGCCGTGGGCGAGGGCGCCAGGATCGGGAACTTCGTCGAGCTGAAGAAGACGTCGCTCGGCGCCGGCTCGAAGGTGAACCACCTGGCGTATCTCGGTGACGCGACGGTCGGCGAGCACGTCAACGTCGGCGCGGGCACCATCACCTGCAACTACGACGGCGAGAAGAAGCACCAGACCATCATCGGAGACGGCGCGTTCATCGGCAGCGATTCGCAGCTCGTCGCGCCGGTGAAGGTAGGGAAGGGCGCCTACGTGGCCGCGGGCTCTTCGATCACGCAGGACGTCCCCGATGGAGCGCTCGGCATCGCGCGCGCCCGGCAGAACAACGTCGAGGGGTGGGCCGAGCGAAAGAAAGCCGTCACGCAAAAGGGATAGACATCAGGCCCTGGGCCTTACACCTTAGGAGTTCCGTATGTGCGGGATCATCGGATACATCGGATCGAAACCTGTCGTGCCCGTGCTGCTCGACGGCCTGCGCCGCATGGAGTACCGCGGCTACGATTCGGCCGGCGTGGCGCTCGTCAGCCCTGACGGGATCGAGCTGCGGCGCTCGGCGGGGAAGTTGATCAACCTCGAAAACGCGATCCGCACCGAGCCGCTCGACGGCGTCTACGGCGTGGGGCACAC
>Ga0105238_10006936_pt1 | contig 11318 bp, 7 predicted proteins | sample KBSC34metaG_FD_81526 | JGI IMG/M metagenome (GOLD analysis project Ga0105238, IMG submission 81526) | Corn rhizosphere microbial communities from Kellogg Biological Station, Michigan, USA - KBS C3-4 metaG | ecosystem: Host-associated > Plants > Roots > Rhizosphere > Soil | place: Michigan, USA...
ATCACCAACGGAACCGCGCGACCGGAACTTTTTGCGTTGAATACGTAATTTCGATGAAACAACACCGCCGGCTGGAAGTCCGGATCGAGCGGAGCAGTCACACTCTGTTCTGAAAAGTTTCGAGCAATCGTCACAGTTTTCAAAAAATTCAAATTCAAATTAAGACACAGAGAAATCCCGGTCACGCGCATTTATTTCAGCATCCAATTCCCGAAATGAGATTGTGCGAAGCCTCGGCAATTGCCAACCTTCGCTTCATGCCGAACGGCCCCCTACAATCAGCAAACCCCTACCGGAAATTCGTTTCTGATTTCTCCCGCGCCGTTGCGGAAGGGAAATCACTGCCGCTCGGCCAGATTCCAGCGAACAACAATTCGCCGCCGCCGCCAAGCGCCCCGAAAGTTTTGATTTTTTCCCCGCATCCCGACGACGAATGCATCATCGGCGGGCTCGCCTTGCGCTTGCAGCGCGAAACTGGCCTGCGCGTAATTAATGTTGCTGTGACGCAGGGCAGTAATAAAGAGCGTCAGGAAGGTCGTCTGCGCGAACTCAAAAACGCATGCTCCTGGCTGGGCTTTGAGCTTGAACAAACCGCCCCGCGCGGATTGGAAATGATCAATCCGAAAACTCGCGCAAATCAGCCCCAGCATTGGAATGCCGCAGTCCAGACAATCGCCGCCTGCCTCACAAAACATCAGCCGCGCGTCATTTTTTTTCCGCATGAATTCGATTGGAACAGCACCCATATCGGCACGCATTTTCTCGTGATGGACGCCCTGAAAAGTTTGCCGCGCGATTTCCAAACAATGCTGGTTGAAACCGAGTTTTGGGGCCAAATGCCCGCGCCGAATCTGATGGTCGAATCCAGTGAAGCAGATGTGGCGGATCTTCTCACTGCGCTCTCATTTCATGTCGAAGAAGTGCGGCGCAATCCCTACCACCTCCGCCTGCCCGCCTGGTTGATGGATAACGTGCGACGCGGTGCGGAGCTCGTCGGCGGCCAAGGCGGCGCGGCGCCAGAATTCACCTTCGCCACCCTCTATCGGGTCCGCCAATGGAAGTATGGCCGAATCGAAGAATTTTTTTCCGGCGGCAAGCAACTGGCGGCGCACGAACTTCCTAATTCCTTTTTCTGCTGGAATACAAAATAGAAACGCGGACCCTTTCGAATTCGTCCAATCACTTCCTTTCCGAAAACTGCGCGACCCGCTCTTTCGCCTGATTCCCCAGCCAATCTCCACCCAGCGCTTTGATTAGTCCCACTTCAGCATTTAACCGCTCGCCTTCCAGTTGAATGAACGAGCGTTCGTTTGAAAGTGCCACGCTTTGCGCAGTTGCCACTTCCAGGTAAGTCACCACGCCGGCTTTGTAGCGGTTGTTTGCAATCTCCAGCGTGTGACGTGCCGCGGCAAGCGCCGCACTTTGGGCCTCGATTTGGCTCGCCAGTAATTTCTGCGCGGCCAATTGATCCTCCACTTCCTGAAACGCGCCCAGCACCGTTTGCCGGTAATTCGCCACCGCCTCGTCGTAAACTGCGTGTGCTCCTGCCAATTGCGAACGGTTCCTTCCGCCTGTGAAAATCGGAAGCGTCACCGACGGTCCGAGCGACCACACCCGGCTCGGCCAATCGAACAAAGTATCCGCGCCGATGGATTGAAAACCGGCGGCACCCGTCAGAAACACGCGCGGATAAAACGCGCTGGTAGCCACCCCCACCTGCGCGTTCGCGGAAGCCATCCGGCGCTCCGCACCCGCAATGTCCGGACGGCGTTCGAGCAATTCGCTCGGAACTCTCACCGGAACGCCGGGAATTGAATTCGTCAACGGAACCGTCGCCAGTTGAAAATTTATCGCCGATTGCCCGCACAACGTCGCCAGCGCATGCAGCATGCGAGCGCGTTGCAAATCGAGGGCCGGCAATTCCGCCTCCGTACTGCGCAATTGCGTCTCCGCCTGTGAAACATCGAGATCGGAAACGATGCCGCCTTTGCGGCGATTCTGGGTCAACTCCAGCGAACGGCGAAAAGTCTCAATCGTGTCCGCCACCACCCGCCGCTCCTGGTCGAGTTCGCGCAGCGAGAAATAATCAAGCGCCACCTCGGCCTGCAGTGCGAGCCGCGCCGATTCGAGATCATCCGCGCTCGCCACAAAATTGGCTTTTGCCAATTCGACCTGCCGCCGCACCCTGCCCCACAAATCCAGCTCCCAATTCATGTTTAACGGTGCGACAAAATTATTGTACGTTTTCGAAATTCCATGCGGCGGTGAAGTGGTGCTCTTGGGGGCGGTCGGCGAGTTGGCGCTGGTGCGTTGGCGCGTGGCTTCCGGGTCAGCGGAGAATTGCGGATAAAAATCCGAGCGTGCCACGCCCAGGTCGGCGCGTGATTGTTCCAAACGCGCCGCCGCTGCCGCCAGGTTTTGGTTTTCTGCTGCGGCAGTACTTTCGAGTCGTGCAAGTTCCGCGTCGCCAAAAACCTCCCACCAGGCGCCGCGCGGAAGGTTCGCGGACGGCTCGGCGGTTTTCCACTCACCGAGGTTATTTGTGTCGGTAGGCACCGTGAACGCCGCCGGCAATCCCTCCGACTTCAACGCACTCGCCCCGCGATAATCCGGCCCCACCGAGCAGCCCGCCAGGACAGCCACGCAAAAGTAGAAGCCGGCAAAACCCTTCCACGAATACCGCGGAACACCCCTTTCGGTGTTCGGTGTTCGGTGTTCGGCGTTCGATGTTTTGGGGATCATTGGGTCCTCATTTCCCTGCTATCTTCGTCGGCTCAGCCACGCGGACAGTCATCCCAGACGCCAGGGAATCCGGCGGATTCACGATCACATGGTCTCCCGGGTTAATTCCATCAACAACCTCAACCGTCTGGCCGAAATCCCGACCGAGCCGGATCGTATGCATCTCGACTTTACCACCAGAGTTGACCACGCCTACCTGCATACCCTCGGAGCGGAACAGCAGCGTGTTCGCAGGTAGCGTCAGTGTGGGATCTCCCTGCGTATCGTGAAACCGCACTTGTGCATAACTCCCTGCCAAAATCTCATTTTGCGGATTCTTCACCTCGAGTTCCGCGAGCAACGTGCGCGACACCGGGTCCATCGCTCCCGCAGTCCGCACAATTTTTGCCTCAAATTTGCGCCCCGGCAATTCGCTGATGGACAAATCCGCCGCCTGCCCCGCCTCCACCGCACGCGACAACGTCTGCGGCACGTGGACATACACTCGCAACGGATTAGTCTGCGCCAACCGGAACAACCAGCGGCCATTTCCTGCCGTGATGAGTTGGCCCACATCCGTATCGCGCGCCGTGATCGTTCCCGCGAAAGGCGCTGTCACTCGCGCGAAACTTTTCAAATCCGCCAGGCGATGCAAATTTGCCCGCGCCGCCTCGAGATTCGCTTTCTTCAATTCGAAGTCCGCCTGTTTCTCGGCCGTCTCCTGCTCGCTCACGCTGGCAGTCTTGAGTAAATCGACCCACCGTTCGGATGTGGATTTGGCGAGTGTGAGATTTGCGTCCGCCTGCGCCACTTCCGCCTTGGCTTGCTCCAATTGCTGGTCCAATTCCGGAGTGTCAATCTCCGCCAACAGTTGCCCTGCATCTACATGTTGCCCAATGTCTACGTCCCATTTCTTCAAGTAACCACTCGCGCGCGCGTAAATCGGAGCTTCCACAAAAGCCTGCACTTCCGCCGGCAACGGCACCCCCAGGTCAGCTTTCCCCGGAACGGGTGAAACGACCGAAACTGCTTGAACCGCGTTTTCTGCCGTTTCTTTTGCCAGTGAACGGCGGGCCAGCAATCGTGGCACCATTCCCACAACCAATCCAATGACAATCAGGATGGCTGCGACGACAAAAATACGGCCAAGCTTCAGGGGGGGCGGGGCGGGTTGCGGAGGCGCAGGAGGTGGAGAAACGGTGGACGGTGTGTTCATGATTAGGAAATTGGATGTGGATTTGCGATTGCCGCCGCTGCTGCGGGGGAATCGTCCGCCTTGTTGCGGGCAGCCACTCGACGGTGCATAAAACTGAAAACAACCGGCACGAATAATAGCGTGGCAATCGTAGCCATAAAAAGACCACCAATGACTGCGCGACCCAGCGGCGCATTCTGCTCGCCGCCTTCTCCCAGGCCAAGGCTCATTGGCAACATGCCGATCAACATCGCCGCCGCCGTCATCAACACGGGGCGGATACGGCTCGCGCCGGCATCGAGCGCCGCTTCCACCGGGCTCATGCCGCGCATTAAATTATCGCGCGCGAAACTGACCACGAGCACCGAGTTCGCCGTCGCCACGCCCAGGCTCATGATCGCGCCCATCAACGCCGGCACGCTCAAGCTCGTTTGCAAAAGGAACAACGCCCAAATCACTCCTGCCAGCGCTCCGGGCAAAGCCGTGATGATAATGAACGGATCCAGCCAGCTTTGAAAATTAATCACGAGCAACATGTAAATGAGCACAATTGCCATCACCAATCCGAGGCCGAGGCCAAGGTAACTGTCATGCATCGTTTTCACCTGTCCGCGCAGGACGATCGTATTGCCCTTGCTCAATTGTTTCTCCGCCGCCGCCACGAGTGGCTGCAAATCGTGCAACACACCACCAAGGTCCCGACCGTCCACGTTGCCATAAATATCAATCACCGGCTTTACATCGTAATGCGTAAACACCGGCGGCACGTTGCTGCGCGAGACGCTCGCCACGTTCGCCAGAATCTGCCCGCTCGCGCCGGCATTGATTGGCGTGGATTCAAATGTCTCCACAGAATTCATCGCATACTCGGGAACACGCGTGTTGATCAGGTACTGTACGCCCAATTTTGTATCCAGCCAGTAGGCCGGCTGGACCTGACTGCTGCCGCTGAGACTGAGCAGCACGGAATTCGCCACGTTTTGCGCCGTCAAACCCATCTCCGCTGCCTTCGCGCGATCCACTGCCACATTCAATCGCGGCAAGTCACCCGGCTGCTGCACATGAGCATCCACCGCGCCCGGAACTCGCCGAATCTGCTCCACCAAATTTGCCGCCACGCGCCGATTGTTCTCCTGGTCGCGCCCAACAATTTGGATATCGAACGGCGCGGGCAACCCGAAGTTCAGGGTCTGGCTCACAATATCCGCGGGCAGGAAATAAAACAGATTGCCGGGAAATTGCTGGTTCAACGTTCTTCGCAGGCGATGAATATATTCTTCAGTGGGCTTATGGCCGGCGTTCAGCGACACCAGAATATCGGCATCGCCGGGTCCGATCACGCCGCTGGTGTTGTAGCTGAGATTTACGCTTGAATTCGGAATCCCGATGTTATCCATGATGCCGTGAATGTCCTTTGCAGGAATTTCCTTCCGGATCGCCGCGTCAATGTCCGAACAAAGCCGGATCGTTTCCTCGATGCGGGTGCCCGTTCGTGCGCGGACATGCAAAAGAAATTGCCCGGCGTCCACACTCGGGAAGAAATCCTGCCCCAATGGCCAAATCAAAATCGCCGAAGCCACGCAAAATCCCAGGAAAGTCAGCCCAAACAGGCCCCGATGCAGCAGGCACGCGGAAAGGAGTGCACGATATCCCTCACGAAACTTTTCAAATCCGCGCTCAAAGGCTCGTTGAATACAGACGAAAAGCCGAATCCACTTCGGCGATTGCGAGCAATCCTCATGTTCGCCATGTAATTGCACATTGCGATAAAACCACATCACCAGCGTCGGCACGAGGGTTCGAGAAATCACGTAACTCGCCAGCATCGCGAACACTACCGCCTCCGCGAGCGGGACGAACAGGTAATGCGCCACGCCGGTCAGGAAAAACATCGGCACAAACACAATGCAGATGCACAGGGTGGAAACGAATGCCGGAAGGGCGATTTCATGCGCGCCGTCGAGAATGGCTTCTTCCAGGCTTTTCCCGCTCACCATGTGACGATGAATGTTCTCGATCGCCACCGTGGCGTCATCCACGAGAATACCCACCGCCAACGCCAGGCCGCCGAGCGTCATCAAGTTAATGGTTTCGCCCAGCGCGCTCAGAACCGCAATCGAGCACAGCACGGACAGTGGAATCGAAAGCGCGATGATCAACGTGCTCCGCCATGAACCGAGGAACAACAGAATCATCAAAGCCGTCAGCGCCGCGGCGATAACACCTTCGCGCAACACGCCGTTCACCGCCGCGCGCACGAACAGTGATTGATCCGCAAATTCCTTCACCTGCAGATCCGGGTTCACCGAGTTCATGATTTGCGGCATCGCTGTTTTCGCGTTGCGCACCACATCCAGTGTCGAGGCGGTCCCGCTCTTCATAATAGTCAGCAGTGCGCCGCGCACACCGTCCTGACGCACGGCGTTCTGTTGCGGATTATAACCGTCGTGAACTTGCGCGACATCGCGCAATTCGATCGTCGCGCCATTCACCACCTTGATGGGAATGTGATTCAAGTCATCCACCGCGCGAATGCTGGCGTTCACGCCAATGTCATATTCCGTTGGTCCAACCTTCGCCGAGCCGCCAGGCAAAATCAGGTTCTGCGCGCTGATGGCTGCCACAACATCTTGCGGCGCGAGATTCTTCGCTTTCAGCGCCGGCAAATCCAAGTCTACCGAAATCACGCGCGTCTTGCCGCCATACGGCCACGGAACCAAGGCGCCGCGCGTCGTCGATAATCCAATCCGCACCTGGTTCGCCGTAACGTCGAACAGTTCCTGTTCCGACATTTTCGGACTGCTGAAACTGTATTGCAGGATGGGCACCGTGGACGCGCTGTATTGGATGATCAGCGGCGGTTGCGTTCCCGGCGGCATCTGGCGAATCGCGGTTTGCGCGATGGAAGCAATTTGCGAAACCGCTGCCGACACAGACGCGCTGGGCTGCAGGAAAACTTTGACGACTCCCAGGCCGTTATAGGAAGTCGATTCAACATGCTCGATGTCGTTCACCGTGATGCTGAGCGAGCGCTCGTTTGCATAAACGATACGCTGCTCCATCTCCTGCGCGCTCATGCCGGGGTATTGCCAGACGATGCTCACCACCGGAATGTTGATGTTCGGAAAAATGTCCGTCGGAGTCCGCAGCAGGATCAGCGGCGTGATGATCAAAAGCAGCAACGCGGCCACAACAAACGTCAGTGGCCGGCGCAAAGCAAGACGGACAATCCACATAAGTCATTATCTTTCCGCGAAACAGAAATCTGTCACAACCGCCATCATTGCCGAAGGGTGCGAATACCGCTTTACGGCGCCTCTGCCCGCGTACCAGCGGGCGGAATAAATTATCGCACTGCTAAAAGTTTACAAATGCACCGCAGCCCCATTGGGAATGCAACTGCATCGGTGGACAAATATCCAAACGGTTACTCATTCAGTAATGGATGCAAACCGTCTCCTTGCCTAATACAAACTTGCGAATCCATTGATATGTTTATAGTATCAATAAAATCAGATTGTTATGGAACTGCGACATTTGCGCTATTTTGTGGCGGTGGCGGAGGAATTGAATTTTCGCCGTGCGGCAGAACGATTGCGGGTGGCGCAACCCGCGCTGAGTTCGCAGATAAAGGGATTGGAACAGGAGCTGAGCGTCCGGCTGTTCGAGCGCACTACGCGCTCCGTGTTGCTCACCCCCACGGGTCAGATTTTCCTGGGTGAAGCGCGGAACATCTTGAGCGCCACTGCTCAAGCCGAGCAGTTGGTTCGCAAAGCCGAGCATGGTCTCGTGGGAAACTTGCGCGTGGGAGTCATCACCCCCGCCACCGGCCCTCTGCTGGCCCGAGTCTTGCGCCATTTCCACCAGAAATATCCCGGAGTCCAACTCTCCCTCTCCGCTCTTACTACCACCGAACAACTCAAACTCCTGCGCTCGGGCGAGCTCGATGCCGGCCTGTTGCGTCCGCCGGTGACGTCACCCGATTTTGACACCCGTTTCGTCGAACAGGCCCCCCAGGTGCTCGCCGTCCCTGCCGGACATCGACTTGCCAAAAAGCGAAAACTGGAATGGGCGGATTTTAATGGGGAAGGGTTGGTGATGATTCACCCCGACCTGCAACACAGCTTTTACGACGCATTCATCGGCGCCTGCGCAAAAGCCGGAGCGAAAACACATGTCGCGCAATACGCCCAGGACGTTCAAATAAAAATGTGGCTCATTTCGGCCGGCTTCGGCATTGCGCCAGTGACCGCCACTCTCGTAGAAATCCGTCGGCCCGGAGTTGTCTTCCGCCCGCTTCCCCCTGGCCTGCCGCCCGTCCAAACCATGCTCGTCTGGCGCCGCGCCGATGTCTCCATGCCAGTGATCAAAAATTTCCTGGAATGTTTTGACTCGGTGAAGGCCTAAAATTTTTCCGATTGCATGAACTTGGCGGCGGCCCGCCACACTACTCGGCCTCAATTCGAATAATATGCGTCACCGGCGCGAAGGCGTTTTTAACCTCGGCCGCCAATTCATCGTGTTTCTTCTCGTCATCCTTCACAACTTTCTCAGTTTGCGCAATGACGGGCTCCATCGGCGCGCCCAAATTGCCATTCTGGTGAAAATCAGTTTTCATTTCCTTCGTCTCAAACTCCTGCTTCGCCGCCACCGCCGTATCCACTTTGGCAAATGCCGCGCCAAACGGGTTACTTGGAAATTCCGCTGCCAAATTGATTCCCTTCGCCAATTGCTCCGCGGAGAAAACCTTCTTAGCATCACCCCAAACTACGGAGTATTGTTTCGCCGTCCCGTTCTTCGCGATCAACATCAAACGGTTCAAATCCTGGTTGAACGGAACCAGCGCCATGCCGGCCTCGATGTTATCATCGCGCGAGATGTCCGACTTCCCGCACACCGGATAACGCCATTTGGCTGCGCCCTCGGGCGCGCAGGGACAGAAGGGAAACCGCGCGCTCTTGATTTGGAATTCTCCCGTGTTTGCGCCGATCACTTCATGTCCCGCGCTAGTCTTCATCTCGTTCTTTTTGAGATCAACCGTGAACGTGCCGATTTCCCCATCCAGCCCCATCCCTTTTAAAAACGCATAAGCCATGACCGCATGCCCGGCCCAGTTTGGATGCACGCCGTCCGCGCCGGAAATATTGAAGTTCGTGCCATAACGTTGCCGCGCTACCGTGCCCGCGTTCATCATCGGCCAGAACACGTCCGCAAAACCCACGTTCATGCGCGTCGCAATTTGCGCGTCAATGTTCCGCAGCGTGCCGAGATTGGAATTCAATTGATCCACCGTGGAAGATCGGTCTTTTTGCCAGGCAGGAACTTTCCCCACGCATCCAGCCGAACCTAAAACCACGCGCACCCCCCAATGCTTGAACGCATCGACGATCATCTCCTGGTTCGTGCGATAGGTATTGCCGATGACATCTTCATACGCGCGATACCAATGATCGTTCATCCCGTAGCATGTGGTCGCAACCGTCGGCTCGAAGCGGAGCACATCATTTGTCATGCGTTTGATGAAGTCGCGCGCCTGCTCGCCGCTCCAGCCGAATTGGCGCACCGTCAGGTTCAATTGCGGCACGCACATCGTCAGGTAATCCTCCATGAGGCGCGAATACATCTTCTGCTCGGTGATGGAATCGCCACAAATCGCGACACGATCGCCGACTCGCAAAATGATATGGTCCGGCTGCGGCCCCGCCACCGGCATGAAGCCCGATAAAAGCGCCGAGTTCGAGTTCGTCTCTTCGGCAACCGCTGCCGTCAAAGTGAGTGCAAGAAATCCCAAAAGAACTGTTTTTGTCGCCATAAGATCATTTAGTAACCATGTCCTGCTGCCAGTGGTCTCAAGGCATACGCCTTTCGCCAATGAAGCGGCAACAACAAAAATTAACGACATGCGTCACCCCTATACGGCAATCCCGCCAGTTCGCCCTAATTCCACAATAACCGGAGTATACATCCTCTCGCCACCTATCGCTGGCACTTTGGACAATAAAACGTGCTCCGCGCGCCTTGCACAATCCGCTTCACCGAAGTCTTGCATGTCCGGCACGGTTTTCCCTCGCGATCATACACTTGCAATCGCTCCTCGTAAAAGTCTCCCGCCTTCGGCGCGCTCCCAAAATAAAACAACCCATCGCGCACCCTCTCGCCGGAATAATTCAATGGAACCGTGCTGCCGCGATCAATTGCGTCCTGGAGCGTTTCGCGAATAGTCTCGCGCAAGCGCGCAATTTGCCCGGCTTTCAATCGCCCCGCAGCGACGCGCGGCGATATCCCCGCGCGAAACAAAGCCTCACTCGCATAAATATTTCCCACACCTGCGATAACCTGTTGATCGAGCAATTTCACCTTGATCGCCTGGCTGGAACCGCGCAGCGCGTTTGCGAAATATTCCGCCGTAAAAGCCTCTCCGAGCGGTTCGGGACCCAGCGCTGCAATCGCACTGTCGTCGAGGGTCATTCGTCCGAAATATCGCGTATCCTCGAAAATAAAATTCTCCCCACCCAATTCCATGACCACCGCCGCATGTTTGGGCAATGGATTTTTCTCCGGCGCCAAATACATTCTGCCGGTCATCCCCAAATGCCCGACCAGCGGAAAACGCTGTCCCTTCGAGCCGCGCATTTCAAATAGGAGATATTTGCCACGACGCATCAGTCCGACAAACTTCGCGCCCCGCAATTTGCGCACGATCTGTTCCTGCGTAGATGGCAAAACAATCTTCGGACGGCGCACAATGGCCCGCCGCACCGTTCGATTTTTCACCAACGGCGCTAAATGCCGCACCAGCACTTCCACTTCCGGCAACTCAGGCATGCGCGCACATTAATGGATAAACGAAGAAACGCAACGCACCGAAGCAAAGAGCAAAAAGTTAGGATTTATACCCTGTGTTTCTCCGCACCTCCACGTCTGCGGTGCGTCAGGAATTCTCTTTAAGGATGCACCCGCTCTGCTTGGAGCACTGCAATCACTTCCTCATCGCTCGTCTGCGGAAAAGTATGGTAATACGCCCCCACCGCCTCAAACCCAGGATCAATAACCAACGCAAAAACGCCATTTGTCGCGCGCTCTAGATTCTTCACGGCACTCGTCGAAGCTACCGGCACCGCAACCATGATTTGCTTCGCACCCTTCCGCCTCGCAGCCATGACCGCCGCTTGCATCGTCCTGCCTGTAGCCAGCCCGTCGTCTACGATCAGCACCGACCTGTTGCAAAAATCGACAGGCTCTACGCGAAACAATTTCTGGTATTGCAAGAGACGCTCCCGCTCCTCACGAACAACCTCCCCAATCATCCCGCGAGCCGTCTCGTTTGAACCAAGAGCAGGTTCATCCAGCAATACGACATCATTTTCCGCGAGCGCTCCCACAGCAAACTCGCGCTGCTGCG
>Ga0105238_10006942_pt1 | contig 11314 bp, 10 predicted proteins | sample KBSC34metaG_FD_81526 | JGI IMG/M metagenome (GOLD analysis project Ga0105238, IMG submission 81526) | Corn rhizosphere microbial communities from Kellogg Biological Station, Michigan, USA - KBS C3-4 metaG | ecosystem: Host-associated > Plants > Roots > Rhizosphere > Soil | place: Michigan, USA...
CATAGGCGCTTCCCAGCCGCCACCAGGACAGTGTCTCGCCGCCCGAATCTGTCCGCGTCAGGATGGTCCCGCGCAAGGCGTGCTTCATGCGGCGCCAGAAGCCGGTGTCGGTCGATCGGTAATATCGGGGGTCCTCATGCAGGGTTGTGTCGAGAGCGAAGCTAATGGTATTACGCATTCCGGCATAGGCCAGTCCCGAGCCCAGGCGCTTGCCATAGCCCGACGCTCCTTGTCCCCACTCCCTGGGGAAGTCGATTTCTTGCAGGAAGCCACTGTAGGCGGCCGTACCCACCAAAGCCCCCGGACTGTAAGCGGCCGAGGCGTGAAAACTCAGTTTGCCTTCCCAGGAGAGGGGATCCGCCTGCTGCGCGGGGCTTACGCCCAAGGAAAGCAGCCCCAGCGCGCCAGCCAGCAGCAAGCGCCGGCCTCCTTTCCAGTGCAAGCGGGACGGTGTTACGATCGGCAAGCGGCGCAGCAACATGCTGATGCCTGTGTGCACGGCATCGGCCATCCTCGCTCCCCAAGCGCCGGGCAGCGGCGCTTGGCAGCCGACGTGCGAGGATAAATGTCGAGAAGGAGTGATGACCATGAGATTTGTGACTGTTACGGGTACCGCCGCCGTGTTCCTGTGTGTGGCAACGATGATACCAGTGTATGCGCAACACGAGGAAAACAAACAGGGAGAGAGGAACGGCGGGCCGGCGCAGCAGCGGGAGCAGCACGCACCACCGGGGCAGCAGCATGCCGAACGGCCGCAGCAGCCGGAGCGGGCGCAACAGCCCCCCCAACAGCAACCGCACGTCCAGCAACCGCCACGGCCCGAGCGCGTGCAGCAGCCGCAAGTCCAGCAGCAACGGCCCGAACGGGTGCAACAGCAGCCGCAAGTCCAGCAGAGGCCGGAGCGGGTCCAGCAACAGCCTCAGGTCCAGCAACGGCGGCCCGAGCGGGTACAGGAACCGCCACAACAGCAACAGCGCGTGCAGCAACAGGCGCCGCAGCGGGTTCAACAGCCTCAGCAACAACAACAGCGCGCCCAGGGAACCCAGCCATACCGCGTACCTCAGCAGCGCACGCAGCAGCAGGCACGGGGATGGCAGCAACAGCGCGGCTGGCTACAGCAAGGCGCCTGGCAAGGGAAGAACAATTTCCAGCAGTTCCGCTCGCAACGCTGGGCTTCCGATCATCGCACTTGGTCGCAGCGTGGAGGCTATGGCGGGTACTACATTCCGCAACAGACCTTTGGGCTCTATTTTGGGCTGGGACATTACTTCCGCATAGGCGTGCAGCCCTCGATGTATCTGGGCTATCCGCGCTTCCAGTACGGCGGGTATTCGTTCCTGCTGCTGGATCCCTGGCCGAGCGACTGGGACCCCAACTGGTATGACGCCGACGATCTTTATATCGACTGGGACGGCGATGGCTACTATTTATACAATCGCAGCTATCCTTACGAGCGGCTGGCGGTCACTATCGTCGTGTAATTGTTACAGGTCGCTGCGGGAGATGCCCAGCTTCTTCATCATGGCGTTCAGCGTGGTGCGCGGCACTCCCAAGCGATTGGCCGCGGCGCTGATCACGCCGCCGGTCTCGCGGAAGATGCGCAGGATGTGATCGCGCTCGACGTTCTCGAGCGTGGAGTTGCCGCCGGCCTCGGGAGCGTCCGCCCGTAGCTCAGCCAGGGGCGCGCGCAGTCCGGGGCCACGCGACAGAATCACGGAGCGCTCGATGAAGTTCTCCAGCTCGCGCACGTTGCCGGGCCAGGACCATGCTACTAAAGCCTTCATAGTCTCCGACGGAATGCTTTCAATCTTGCGATCCATCTTCTCCGCGTACTTCTTGGTGAAATGGCGCGCCAGCGTGGGAATATCCTCGGGATGATCGCGCAGCGGAGGCGCAATGATGGGGAACACTTTCAGGCGATAGTACAGATCGCTGCGAAAAAGTTTATCGCCCATCATTTGAGTTAAATTCCGGTTCGTCGCTGCTACCAGGCGCACATCGATGGGGATGGTGCGCGTCCCGCCCAATCTCTCGAAGGATTTTTCCTGCAAGGCGCGCAGCAGCTTGGGCTGCAAATCCAGGGGAATGTCGCCGACTTCATCTAAAAACAAAGTCCCGCGATGCGCCATTTCAAAGCGGCCGATCTTTTGCCCCAGGGCGCCGGTGAAAGCCCCGCGCTCATAGCCGAACAGCTCGCTTTCGAGCAATCCAGTGGGAATCGCCGCGCAGTTCAAACTGATGAACGGAAGATTTCGGCGCGGGCTCAAGCGGTGAATCGCGCGCGCGACCAACTCCTTGCCGGTACCGGTTTCGCCCAGAATCAATACCGTCGCGTCAGTCGGCGCCACCACTTCCACTTGCCCCAGCACGCGCTTCAGGGCCGCGCTGGTTCCAACGATTTCCTCAAACTGGTGTTCCGTGAGCGGGACGTCCTCGTCGACATTCTCCTGCCGGTCGCGTTCCCGCAGATCGGTGACAAATGTAATCCAGCGGAAGGGAGAAAGCTTCAGTACCGCGGTAGCCACCAGCACCGGCACGCGGGTTCCATCTTTGCGGATCAATTCCTTTTCGAAAGGCGTGCAGGCGCCGAAGCGCAAGCCCTCCTCGTGGGCCAATTCGTCCAGGGCTTCATATTCCCGCGGCGTGAGGTCGGGCCAGACCAAGCGCCCCGCGACCAGATCTTCACGCGTGTAGCCGACCAAATCGAGGAACGCGTCGTTCGCCTCTGGAATCCGGTCGAATTCTCCGGATACGATCCCTGCAATGGTGGACTCGGCCGGCAGCGGCCGCAGACGCGCACGGCTGCGCCGCAACTTTTCGTCTCTCTCGTGACGGTCTGTAAAATCGCGCACCACGCGCGCGAATCCCTGCAGCGCCCCGTCTTCGTCCTTGAGCGACATGGTGATGACGTTGGCCCAAAACCGCGAGCCGTCCTTCTTCACCTGCCAGCCTTCGTTGCCGAGATGGCCTTCGGCAGCCGCGCGCCGCAATTCCTCATCCAGCCTGGCACGCAGACTATCGTCGCTGGCGTAGAGGCAGGACACGTGGCGTCCCGTGGTCTCCCCGTTCTTATATCCGTAAATGCGTGACGCTCCGGCATACCACGCGGCAATCTGCCCGTCGGCATCGAGAAGGAACAGCGCGTAATCCTGCACCCACGGCGGAATGATATTGGGAGTCGCGTCCCCGTCCGACTCGCGCTTGCTCTTGTCGCGCAACACGAGAAGATGGCGGACCGGCAGCACGTTTCCCTTCGCGGTGTATTCGACTTCGCGCGGCGCGCCGTCCGGGCCCACCAGCGGGAGCGTGCCCACTTGTTCGCCTTCCTCGAGAAACGCCCGCCAGCGCTCGGAAAGCACCGGCTTGAAGCCGGGATCTGCAAAATCATCCAGATTCTTGCCGATAATCTTGGCCCTCGGCAGACCCAGCAGCTTGCCCGCGCCGACACTGGCTTCGGTGTAGTTACGATCGTCGTCGGCGAGCAGAATCGGCGCGGACGGGTGGAACACAATCGCGCGGAACAGCGACTCGAGTTCCTTCGGGCCGTTTTCAGTGAGCCAAAGGTTGGTGAGCGGTTGAGAGGCCGTGGAGTTCAGAACGCGTTTCTCCTTGCCCCGTCGATCCAGGAAGCCGGCGGCCTGAAGAAGGCGTGCTCTCCAAACAGTGGGACGCCGAGAATGGCGGTCAGAACTCCACTCTAGCACTGAATCGAATTTAGTGAACTTTTATTGTGACCATAAATCGCCACATCTCACTTTTGGGAGAGCGGAAATCTCCTGACGGAATAGTACGGACTATCGGATTTTCACTCGATTGGCGCAGACTTCGGCGCTTTCAATTTGACCATGAATGGTCATTCGACACTCTACGGTCAACAGCGTTGAAGGGTCACGACTCCACCTTTGAGACACGCCGCACAATACAAATCCAGTGAATTGAAGCGCTTCACCAAAGCGCGAAGGTGCGCCGTTCCTTTGGGCGGAAGACTGCATTTACATCCGCGTCTGCTCTCACATGAGGGCGGGCTAGTACTAACACAACAAAGGAGATACGGAAATGAAACTCGGACGTCTCGTCCAAGCCGCGTCGATCACCGGCGTGGCCCTTTTCAGCCTGGCCGTGAGCGCCAGCGCAGCTACCATCACTTTCAACACTACCGCCACGGGGTCGGCCGGCACGGGGTTCAACAGCAGCGGCAATCTGAGCTTGAACCAGTCCTCCGGCGTGGCGGCGACGCTCGCGTTCGTGGCGGATCCCAACGCCAGCGTGGGCATCCCCTCGGGCATTAACTTCGGGAACTTCACGCTCGCGTGCGCCAGTTGCACGACGCTCGGGGGCGGAGTGGGTGCGACCTTTGGCGCTTTCACGTTTAACATGGTCATCACCGACCTCACCGACGGCGCCACCGGCACGTTTGTCGGTACCTCTACGGGCGGCTCGGTTTTTCTCGATCAAAGCACCATCGTGATCGCCTGGGCTCCGGCGCAAATCGGGACCGGCACCAACCATGCGTCGAGCGGCAGTTTCGGTTCGACGTTTTTCACGGTCACGCCGTTCACCATCATTGTGAATCCTACGTCCGGCGCGCAGATCGGGAGCACTACAGTGCAGGGCGCTTTGGGTGGTCAGAGTGGAATCCCCGAGCCGGCGACCCTGAGTCTGGTGGGAGGCGCTCTGCTGGGCCTCGCTTTGTTGCGCCGCCACTAGATCGTAGTGGCGCGCTGCGGAGGCCGTGGAGTTACCCTCGATCGACTCTCCACGGTCGGAACCAAGGAGGAACGGCCGCGACACGGCGGGCCGCCTCCCGCAATGGATGATGAATTGCCTGTTGACGGCAGCAGGAGCAAACAAATGCCTTTGATTAATATTGTGCTGGCGCTGGTTGTGGCCGGCATGGCGTTGTACTTGATTAACCGCTTCATTCCCATGGCTTCGAGCATCAAGGCGATCTTGAATGTAGTGGTGGTGGTGGCGGTGTCGGTTTGGGTGTTGCAAGTAACTGGTCTGTGGGGCCCCATCAGCAGCTACCGGCTGACGCGGTGACGTTATGAATACCTCGAAAATAATGGCGATTGCCCTGATTGCCCTCGGGATCATCGCGTTTGCCTACCAGGGAATCAGCTACCAAACCCGGGAGAGCGTAGTCGACCTCGGCCCCCTCCACGTAACCGCTGAAAAAACTCATACGTTGCCGCTGCCTCCGATCGTGGGCGCGATCGCGCTGCTGGGAGGCATCGCCTTGCTGGTCTTCGGCGGTAAAAAAGTAGTGTGATGCGATGTTTCGCAGCCCCAGCAAACCCTACTCATTGACCTTATCCGGTCATACATGACCGGGCGCGGTCAGCTCCGCCCGACACGTCGACAATCCAAGCTCTTCCCCTGAGCAACAAACGCCACTTTCGGGCCAATCGAGCGTATTTTGCTGTTCGCGCCGCTAACGGACCCAGGCGTGCCTAATTGAGAATGCGAGACCAGCGCCTCTGGTATCGGAGAGTTTAGGACACCAACAAGGAGATCTATGAAATTTTTGAAAGCAGCACCGACCGTACTGTGCATGGCACTTCTCGGCGTAGCCGTTTCGTCCAGCGCCCGGGCCGACGAGTGGGACAAGAAGACCACCATCACTTTTAGCGCACCTGTCGAAATTCCGGGCGTCCATTTACAGGGTTTTGGAATCCTGCCGGCCGGCACCTACGTATTCAAGGTCCTGGATTCGAAGTCGGACCGCCACATCGTGCAGATTTTCAGCAAGGACGAATTGACGATTTACGCGACCATCCTGGCCATCCCCAACCTGCGCCTGAAAGCCACCGATAAAACTGTGATGACTTTCCGCGAACGTCCGGCGGGCCAGCCCGAAGCGCTGCGCGCCTGGTTCTATCCGGGCAAAGAATGGGGCGAGGAATTCGTTTATCCGAAGGCTAGAGCGATCATCCTGGCGAAAGAAACCAATACCACAGTCCTTTCGACTTCGGCCGACATCGCTCCCGAAGTTAGCGTAGCGGTGAAGACGCCGAACGAGCCGGTTGTGGTGCTGCTCGAGAAGGCGCCCGTGATGGCCGTGCAACCGACCGGCGAGGAAGTGGAAATCGCGCAGGTGGTGACGCCGGTTCCGCCAGTGGTGCTGGCGCAGAATGCTCCGGTCGCGGAAACGCTTCCGGCCACCGCGAGTTCGCTGCCGATGGTGGCGCTCTTCGGGATGCTGGCTTTGGCTGGCGCACTGACGTTGGGCCTGATCCAGAAGCGCTCGCTGTAGGTCTTGTGAAATATAACTGGCGCGCCGCCTGGGCGCGCCGCCCCCGGTAGGGCAGTCCGCGGCGTGAAGGAGTCCGGATGCAACAAAAAGTCGTCCCATTATTGGTACCCCCCTTGCGGAAAACTCAGCCTGGAGGAGCGGAGACACACCACACGAAGAAGCGTGGCATGGCGGTTCTCACGACGCCCCTTCTCAATAAGGGTTCGGCTTTCACCGAGCAGGAGCGCGGAGCCCTGGGGCTCGACGGCTTGCTCCCGCCGGTGATCAGCACTCTTGAATCGCAGGTGGCCTCGGCATACGTTCAGTATCAGAGGCTGCCGGATGCGTTGGGCAAGAACATCTATCTGACGGCGCTCCATGACCGTAACGAAGTGCTGTTCTTCCGTCTTCTTTCCGAACACTCCCGCGAAATGATTCCCATTGTCAATGACCGTACGGTCGGGCTGGCGATGGAACAGTACCATCATGAATGCCGGCGTCCACGGGGCGTCTATCTTTCGATCAACCAGCCCGAAGGGATCGAAGCTGCGTTCAACAACCTGGGCGTCGGTCCCGGCGATGTCGATCTGATCCTCGCCACCGATGCCGAGCAGATCTTCGGAATCGGCGATTGGGGGGTGGGCGGGATTGAAATCGCCATCGGCAAGCTGGCCATCTATACGGCGGCGGGCGGAATCGACCCGGCGCGCGTGATTCCCGTCATGATCGATGTGGGCACGAATCGCGAGAGCCTCCGCCAGGACCCTATGTATCCCGGCAACCGGCACGCGCGAGTGCGCGGCGAACGCTACGACGCTTTTATTGACACCTACATCCGCACCGCCGCCCGGTTGTTTCCGCAAGCGGTGCTGCAGTTGGAAGACTTTGCGCCCGGCAATGCACGCCGGATTCTCGAAAAATATCGCGGTCAATTCCGTACCTTCAGCGACGATTTACAGGGTACCGGTGCGATTACTCTGGCGGCCGTGATTTCCGCGATGAGGGTATGCGGAACTCCCCTGCGAAATCAGCGGATCGTGATTTTCGGCACAGGTACCGCGGGAATCGGCATCGCCGACTTCATCCGTGACGCCATGGTCCGCGAAGGTTTGTCCGAAGAGGCTGCCAGCCGGCGGTTTTGGTGCGTGGACTCCAAGGGCCTACTGACTGACGACATGGGCGATCAACTGCGGGACTATCATGAGACTTACGTCCGCACGGCAGCTGAGGTCAAAGGCTGGAGACGCGACGGGAATTCGCCTACAATAGGGCTGGCGGAGGTCGTCCATCAAGTGCGGCCGACCATGCTGATCGGAACCTCCGGTTGCGCGGGCGCATTCACCGAGCCGATTATTCGCGAAATGGCCTGGCATACCGACCGGCCGATTATCTTCCCGCTTTCCAGTCCATCTTCGCTGGCCGAGGCCACACCAGCCGACCTGATCGCCTGGACCGACGGTCGCGCCCTGATCGCCACCGGGGGGTCGTTCACGCCCGTCACTTACAAAGGCATCACTCATGTGATCGGCCAGTTGAACAATGCCATGCTCTATCCGGGAGTGGGCTTGGGCGCGATCGTGTCGCGGGCCCGCTGCATTAGTGTCGGCATGCTGGTGGCGGCGGCCAACGCGCTCTCGAGTCTGGTGGCGGTGCGCTTAGCAGGCGCGACTCTGCTGCCGCATATCGAGGATCTGCGCAGCGTGACGGTAACGGTTGCGGTGGCCGTCGCCGAAGCCGCTGTCCAGGAGGGCTTGGCTGGCGTTAAATTAATAGACATCGTCCAGCAAGTGGAAGACGCCATGTGGCGGCCAGTGTATCGCCGGATCGAGGCCTCGTAACGGAGCGCCAAAAACGTCATGAAGCCTGCAGCCTTGGTTGTTCTGCTTGGATGTGCCGCCCAGGCGCAAGTCCCGCCACCTGGCAAGAGCCTGGAGCCAGAAGCGTTCCGCATTTCCGTGGATGTCGACCTGGTGGTTTTGCAGGCCACCGTACGCGATCACGAGGGCCATACTGTAATGGAACTCGGGAGCAAGGATTTTGAAGTCTTCGAAGATGGCCGTCCGCAGCCGATCCGCTTATTCCGGCACGAGGACACACCCGTTACTGTCGGCCTGATCATCGACCACAGCGGCAGCATGCGCACGAAGCTTAAGGATGTGACCGCCGGGGCGCAAGCCTTCGTCCATTCGAGCAATCCTAACGATCAGATGTTTGTCGTCAATTTCAACGAGATCGCATCCCTGGGGCTACCCATTGGGATGGGTTTCAGCGACAGCGCCGACAGACTAGGCGCGGCGATCTGGGGAGCGCCTGCGGTGGGCACCACTGCGCTCTACGACGCCATTGTCGAAGGGCTCAAGCGCCTGCAGAAAGGCAGCAGCGACAAGAAAGTCCTGATCGTTATCAGCGACGGCGGCGATAACGCGAGCAAAGCCACTCTCGACCGCGTCCTGAAGATGACGGAACAGTCGAGTGCGATGATCTACACCATCGGTATTTTCGATGCGGACGATCCGGATAAGAATCCGCGGGTGCTCCAGCGCCTGGCGCACGAGACCGGCGGCGAAGCGTTTTTCCCAGCCGAAGTGGGTGAAACCCTGCAAATTTGCCAACGCATCGCGCGCGACATCCGGGATCAATACACCATTGGGTACTCGTCGATGAGTGCCAAGAAGGATGGGACCTACCACAAGGTTCGTCTGACGGCGCGAGCGAAGACCGACGGAAAACTATCGGTGCGCACCCGGGCAGGGTATAGCGCTGGAACAAAATGAGAGTCGCTGTTCCGCAACAACCGCTGCGCCGGCTATTGCGTTGGTCGCAGGCAACCCTTTTGGCTGCCGCCGTCTGCCTGTTGGGTTATTGTGCGTTCGTGCTCGCCGATACCTGGAATTTCCAGCGGCAGGCGAGCCGTGCGTTTGACCGCCAACTGCAGCCGGCTCCTCCGCCCGGTCCCGGTGCGGATGCGATGAATGGATTGCTGGGTCGAATGGAAATTCCGCGTCTCCGCATAACCATGGTAGTTGCCGAAGGTACCGATGAAACCACCTTGCGCCGCGCCGGCGGGCACATTCGCGGCACGGCGCTGCCGGGCCAACCGGGTAATGTAGGCATCGCCGGCCACCGCGACACGCTGTTCCGGCCCTTGCGCAATATCCGGCAGGATGACGTCATCATGCTCACCACGCTGCAAGGCGAGTATCGTTACCGCGTCGTGACTACGGAAATCGTGAGTCCCACTGACGTCTCCGTTTTGAGTTCCGATGATCATGAAGTCCTGACGCTGGTCACCTGCTATCCGTTCTACTTCGTCGGACCTGCTCCTGACCGTTTCATCGTGCGCGCGAAACGTATCGCCGGAACCACATAAATCGTTGTGATATCTTATAGGCCAACGGAGAGGAGCGAATATGAAAGCGAATAAAGCGCTCAAGCGGCTGGGAAAAATTGAGTCAATAATGTCGGATGTGGCGGAGCGATTTTCAGCCAGTGCGCCCCACCTGCGCGAGGCGCTCAAGGATTTGAAAGCTGCCATGCTGAGTGTGAAAGAGGCTGCGAGAGTGCAAGCCTCGCCAGCGGCCAAGAAGGCGGCGCCTAAGAAAGCCGCCCACGCTGGGAAAAAGGCTGTGGCCAAGAAGGCGGCCAAGAAACGCGCACCCCTGCGAAAAGCAGCTAAAAAAGCTGCGCCGAAGCACGTGGCCGCGGCCGTTTCCAGTCCGGAATCAATGCCGGTAGCCGCCGCTCACGCCGAGCCATGAATCATTGCAGCGGCGCGTAGTAGCCCCGGCGATAGTAGGTTCTGAGGTTCGCCGCGCCATTTGCCGTCACATTCACTTTGACTTGCCGGTACTTGCCATCCCGCCCTTCGTTGCTTGACGTGTAGCCGAGCAAATACTGGTTACGCAAATCCGTGCTGACGCGTCCGGCGACCGTGGCCAACTGGTCGATGTCGTCGACGCGATAGTGCCTGCCGCCGGTCGCCTCAGCCAGTTCTTCCAGAAGGTCCGGGCCGTGCTGCTCCTCGGCCGTGAGCTTGCGAGTCGAGTCAGCCTCAAAGATTCCGATCGCGTAGGTCTGCATGTCGGACTCCAGCACGTCGTCCCGCACCTGCCTGGCCGTGAACCGGCTGCGGTTATCGCCGCCGTCCGATATGATCAGGATCGCCTTGCGTGCGTTGCGCGCCTGTTTCATCTGGATCGACGCCATATGCACCGCGTCCAGCAGCGAGGTGCGTCCGAAGGGGTGGGCGTGTTTCACATGGCGGTACAGCTCGTCCGGATCGTTGGTGAAGGGAACGGTGAGCGTCGGGCGGTCATTGAATTCGATCAAAAAGAATTCGTCTTGCGGGTTGGCGGTCTGAAAGAAAGTGGCCGCTGCCTCCGATGACCGGTGCACCTTATTGCGCATGCTGCCGCTGGTATCGAGCAGTACACCGATGGAAATGGGCGCGTCGTCCTTCGCAAAATAAGTGATCTTCTGCTCGACGTTGTCTTCGCTCACGCGAAAGTTGTCTTTCAAAAGGTCGGTGACAGACGCACCGTCGCCGGTAGTGACGTGGGCTGGGATCAGAACCAGTGTGGTATCCACACGGATGTTGACCGGCAAAGTGTCGCTTGGCACAGACGGGACGGGGGGCCGCGACACCAACAGCGGTCCCTGAAAAGCGGGCGTGGTGGAGGTTGCGAGCAGCACTGCTGTAACCCAACCCATGGCTCGAAGCGCCGTTGCCATTGGGTGGTAATATACCACATGCACACGGCAGCGACCGGCATCGTCGACAGGTCTAGCAATCATTCGTTCAAGGAAACGATAGAGCGTCTCCAACGCACTCTTCAGGAGAAAGGAGTTACTCTGTTCGCGCTCATCGATCACAGCTTGCCAGACGAATTGATGCCGAAGATCGCCGTTGTGGAATGCTGGCTACGCAGGCGGCAGCTGAGCAACATGTTAAACTGAGTTGTCGCGGAGAGGTGGCAGAGTGGTCGATTGCGGCAGTCTCGAAAACTGTTGAACCTTCACGGGTTCCGGGAGTTCGAATCTCCCCCTCTCCGCCATTCAAGTTCGCATGCGCGCCAGGAA
>Ga0105238_10006944_pt1 | contig 11312 bp, 10 predicted proteins | sample KBSC34metaG_FD_81526 | JGI IMG/M metagenome (GOLD analysis project Ga0105238, IMG submission 81526) | Corn rhizosphere microbial communities from Kellogg Biological Station, Michigan, USA - KBS C3-4 metaG | ecosystem: Host-associated > Plants > Roots > Rhizosphere > Soil | place: Michigan, USA...
CCCATCACGCACTCGCGCAGCGGCTACGCATCCCCGTGCGGCTGCTGCACGGACTGCCGTGCATCACGATGGAGCGATCGCTGGCGCCGGCGCTCCACGACGCCATTGCGTCGCTGTACCGGCATGCCCACATCCGCATGCATGCCGTATCGAGCGCCGACAACATGCTCGGGCATCTGAAACTGGTGCAGGACGGATTGGGCTACGCCCTGCTCCCGGACTCGGTCGGTGCGCTGCTGCCGCCAGGCGTCGTGCTCAAACCGCTGGGACCCGAGCCGGCACCCACCGTGTCGATCGCGGTCGCGTGGAAGGCTGGGCCGATGTCGCCGCTCGTCCGGGCGTTCATCGATGCGGTCTGCGAGTGCTCCGGGGCACCGAGAGACGTGTCACGTCTGACCAGACGCTCCAGAAAGTCTTAGCCACGCCCGGCGGCGGCCGCTAGACTCCGTCGCGATGTCGTCCGCCCCACGTCCCGCAGGCGGTCCGCTGGCGGGCTTGACCGTGCTCGACCTCACGACGGCGCTGGCCGGTCCGTTCGCCACGTTCCTGCTGGCCGGCCTCGGTGCCCGCGTCATCAAGATCGAAAACCCCCAGGCGCCCGATTCGTGCCGGCAGAATCCACCCTACATCGGGCGGAACGGCCTGTCGCTCGGCCCGACGAGGCCGGACGACGTCTCGGTGTCGGCGCTCAATCGGCTTCGCGGAAAGTACGGGGTGACGCTGAACCTGAAGCATCCGGACGCCAAAGATGTGTTCACAGACCTCCTCCGCGAGGCCGACATCGTCGTGGAGAATTTCAGCGCCGGCACGCTCGATCGCCTGGGTATAGGCTACGCGTTCGGGCGCGCCGTCAACCCGCGCGTGATCTACTGCTCGGTCTCCGGCTTCGGCGCCACCACGGCCACCACCGGTACCGGCAAGGCGATGGACACGATCATTCAGGCGCTGAGCGGCCTGATGATGACATCCGGCACCCCCGCCGATCCTCCGATCCGCGTGGGTGTTCCGGTGGCCGATCTGCTCGCGCCCGTCTTCGGAGTGATGGGAGTACTGGCTGCGCTCCATCAACGCGACCGGACCGGCGCGGGCCAGCAGGTCGACGTGTCGATGCTCGGCGTGCTGACCTCGCTCGTGGCGGCCGAACCGTTCGATCTGCTCGAAGCGTGTGGTGTGCCCCAGCGCACCGGACGCGTGGTGCCGCGCCTCACGCCGTTCGGCGTCTACGAGGCTGCCGACGGCCACGTCGCCATCTGCGCCCCGACCGAACAGTTCGCGCGCGGGGTCTTCGAAGCCATCGGACACCCCGAATTCACCGGCGACCCGCGCTTCGCCACGCGCGACGCCCGGGTCGCGCACGTCGATGAGATGAGCGCGGCGATCGAGGCGTTCACACGGGTCCGCCCCGCCGCTGCCCTCGTATCGGCGTTCGAGGCACTCGGCGTCCCCGCGGCGGCCGTCCGCGCACCGGCCGACGCGGTGCGCGATCCGCGTGTGCGAGACCGCGGCGAAACGGTGCCGCTCGAACATCCGGAATTCGGCCGCGTCGCCGACGTGATGGGGATGGGCGTACCCATCACTTTCTCGGGCGCCGCAGTCGGTTTCGAGCGGCCGGCTCCCGCCGTCGGGCAGGACAACGCGCTCGTCTACGGCGAGTGGCTCCGGTATGGACCCGCGCGGGTCGAGGCGTTGCGCGCGGCCGGAGCAATCTGAGACACCGTGTTCATTGCCAGCGATGCGTTGACGGCGGCCTTCGACGACGCCTTCGCGCGTCTCGGAGAATCCGCCGAGGACGACCGCGGAGTGGTCGTCACGTCGTGGCCGTCCCTTCCGGTCGAAATCGTCAGGGCCTGCCGCCTTCGGCTCGTCGTGGCCAGGGGATCACGGGCCGAGACTCCGGCCGCGGACGCACAGCTCGAGCCGGGTCTCTTTCCAAGCCGGATCCGCCAGCTCGTCGACGCCGCGCTCACCCGCCGGCTCGCGCACGTGGCACAGGTCGTGATCCCGCGCACTTCGGATCCCGACTACAAATGCTTTCTCTACCTTCGCGAGTTCGTCCGCACGGGCGTCGCACATGCCCTTGCGCCGACGACGTTGTTCGACCTGCTGCACTCGGACGGCACTCATGTGCGTCGCTACGATCGCGAACGCACCCGCGTGCTGGTGGACGTGCTGGCGGACGTATCCGGCCACCGGCCGTCTGACGAGGAACTGTGGCAGGAGATGGCGTTGACCGATGCCGCCGACGCAGCGGCGCGGCGTCTCGCCGCGCTCCGGCGCGGCATCCCGCAGATCAAAGGAACGGCGGTTTTTCCATTGCTGGGTGCGCGCTGGCACATCCCGCCGCGCGAGTACGTGTCGCTGGCGAACCAGGCGGCCGATCAGTTCGAAAACGGCCCGTTCGTGCGCGGGCCGCGTGTGGTCCTCGCTGGCGCACCCGTCGATGGCACCGAACTGCACGCGGCGGTCGAGTCGCGCGGCGGCGTGGTGGTGAACGAGCACAGTGCGTGGAGTTGCGTCGAGGCTGGGGCCGACATCCGCTCCGAAGCGGAACCGCTCTCCGCTCTGGCCGAGCTGTATCGCCGCCGGTCCATCGGCCCTCGGCTTCCCGCCCCGACTCCCGAGTGGACCGCGCGCGCGTTCGCATCCGCGGACGCCGTAGTGGTGTCGCTCCCCGACGACGACGCCACGTTCGGATGGGACTATCCGGCCCTGCGCGACCGGCTTCAGGAGTGGGAGATCCCGCATGTCGTCCTCCGTGGCGATCCGCATCGATCGCTCTCGCCGGACGACGGCCACCGGCTCGAGGCACTCCTCGACACCGCCAACCGCTACCGTCCCTCGCATCATGAGTGACAAACAGCTGGGCGTGACCGCGGCGGCATCCGCATTCCAGAAGGAGTGGTTCGCGCAGCTGCGGCAGCGTGTGTTCGAGCGTCGCGAGCCGTACGCGCTGGTGCAAGCTGACGTGCCCTTCGAACTCTTCGACCTCCTCGATATCCCCGCCGTGAGCAATCAGTGGTGGGCGGCAATGATCGCGGCCAAGCAGCAGGCGCCGGGTCTGCTCGACGCCATGGAGGCCGACGGCCTGCACGACGGGCTGTGCAGGTACTGCAGCCTGGGCTACGCGTCGATGCGCTACCGCGACGCGGCGCAGGCACCCTGGGGCGGGCTGCCGCCGCCGCGCCTGCTATGCGCCCGGCTGACGTGCGACTGCATCCGACGCGTGTTCTCGCTTTGGGCGGACACGTGCGGCGCCGAATTCGTGGCGATCGACCACGCCGGCGCCTGTGAGCTCCGGGCGGAGTGGTGGACGCTGGGGCGGCGACGATGGCGCGAGCTCGTCGAGCCGCATCGCCTTGCCTTCACGGTTGCCGCCCTCGAGGTGTTGGTCGCGCGACTCGAGGCCATCAGCGGACGCCGGCTCGATCGGGACGCGCTGCGCGATCGGCTTGATCGCGTCAACCAGCAGGAAGAGATCTTCGATGAGGTGCGCAGACTGATCGCCGATGCGCCGCGCTGCCCTGTCCGGATGACGGAGCAGATCTCGAACGTCATGGCCACGCAGTGGGTGCGCGGCAGCGACTGGGCGCTGTCGCACGCACGTCAGTTCCGTGACGAGGTGAAACACCGGGTCGATGCCGGTGTCGCGGCCTGTCCGGGGGAACGCGTGCGGCTGATGTGGGTCGGCGCAGGGCTCTGGCACGACACCGATTTCTATACGGCGTTCGAGGCCTCTCATGGCGCGACGTTCGTCTGGTCGATGTATCTGGCGTTCGGTCCGGACGGCTACATCCGCTATGGCCTCGACGATCCGATGGCCGCGCTGGCCAGCCGTACTGCCAGCTTCAACGAGTACCTGCACAACCCGCCCTGGGCACCCGACTGGATCGCACACCAGGCGGTGGAGCATCGGATCGACGCCGCAGTGGTGCTGCGTCCGCGCAGCATGAAGCCCTCCGCGAGCGGGCGGCTGTTCATCGAGCGCGCGCTCGAGCGCGCCGGAGTGGCGGTGCTGCCAATCGAGGCTGACGTGGTTGATGCGCGCGCGTGGAACCCGGATGCCGCACGTGCGGCCGTGCGGGCGTTTCTCGACGAACGGATGCGAGCATGACGAGCCAAACGATGGAGCTATCGACGGACCATTCGAAGGCGGCCCCGGCCAACTCTCACGGGCTCTGGCTGCTGCCATTTGACGCCACACTCGCGGCCATGTTCGCGCTGCAGCTGTCCAATCTCGGTTTCGCGCCTCTGCTGCCGTCGATTCAAGACGAATTCGGGATGAGCTACACGCAGTTGGGACTCTTCACCGGCATGTACGGACTGCTGGCCATGGTGTTGAGCGTCCCCGCCGGAATCGCCGCGAAGCGCCTGGGCGAGCGACGCATCCTGATCGGGGGACTGCTGGGCGTTGCGGTGGGCAGCCTGATGCTCGGAGAAGCGTGGAGCGCCGCGTCGGCCATCATGTTCCGCGGCGTGACGATCGTCGGCTACCGTTTCGCGTTCGTCTCGGTCCTGATCGCGGTAGCGCTGACGGCACCGCCGTCACTGCGAGGCCGGACGATGGGCGTGCTCGGCGCCACCTCGGCGCTTGCGTCGGTGGTCGGGGCGCCACTTGGCGGTGTGCTGGTCGGCGCGTTCGGCTGGCGCGAAGCCATTCTCGGATACGCCGGCATGGCGGTGCTCGGCGCCGTTGTCTTCTGGATGTTCTACGCGGCGCCGCCGGATTCGGCCGCCGCGCCGCACGCTCCCGCTCCAGTGGATCCCGTCAGCCGCCGTAGCGCGTTCGTCTCCCCCGCCGTCTGGATGCTCGCGCTCATCGTCGGCATGGGCGGGTTCGGCCAGTTCACCGTCACGAATTTCGCGCCCAGCGTCGCACGCTCGGTGTACGGCCTGAACGCCGCCGCGGCCGGCGTGCTGATCAGCACCGGCTATCTCGCCGCCATCGTCCTGAATCTGATCGTCGGCCTGCTGGCCGATCGCACCAACAAGCTCGTGGTCCTCGGCGGCGTGTTCGCGGTGCTGGCGGGAGCGTCGGCATCGATGGCCGCCGACGACCTCACGACGTTTCGCATCGCCACGGCGCTCGTGATTGGTCTGGGCTTTACGGCCACGAACCAGATCTACGGGCTGGCGGCCAGCGTCATTCCGGCCGGCGAGGCGGGCCATGCAATGGGGATCGTGAGCCTTGGAGCCGGGCTGTTCGGATTCTTCGGCCCGCAGATGCTCGGCATCCTGCGCGACGTGACCGGCTCCTTCGACGCGGGTTTCTACATGGTGGCGGCGGCGGACTGCGTGACGCTGCTGCTGATGGCCCTTCTCTACAGGATGACGCGCCCATGACTCGACGCTCTCTGATCCTCACCGGCGTCTGGCTCGCCGCGCTGACGCTGCGGCCGTCGGCTCAGGCGCCGGAGGCACGCGCGACCGGCGATCAGCATCGCCAGTACGTCTTTGCGCCGACCGGTCAGCCGATGCCCTATCGCGTCTACGTGCCGACCACCTGGGACGGAAAGGCGTCGCTGCCGATCATCCTCATGCTGCATGGCGCCGGCGCCAACGAGAACAGCTACATGGATCAGGCCGGCGGCCTGCTGCGAAAGCTGGCCGAGCAGCACGGCTACATCGTGGTCTCTCCGCTCGGCTTCACGCCGCTCGGGGCCTACGGCAACCCGCTGCGGCTGCCAGCGGTCTTCGGCCAGGAGGCCACGGCGGCCGCGCAACGGAGCGCGGTCACCCCCGTGCGTCAGCGCGAGCTGAACCTGAGCGAGCTCGAAGTGATGACGGCGCTCGAGATTGTGACCGAGGAATACGGTGCCGATCGATCGCGGACGTTTCTGGCCGGACATTCCATGGGCAGCGGCGGCGCGTGGCACCTGGCCGCGCGCTATCCCGAGCGATGGCGGGCCGTGGCGCCGATGTCGGGGCCGTTCGTCGATCGCGCCACGTATCCGTTCGATCGGATCAAACGTCTGCCGATCTTCATGACCGAAGGCACCGGCGCCACGCCGTCGCTCGAGGGGAGCCGCGTCATGTCGCGCTTCATGCGCGAGGGCGGGTTCGCCTTCGAGTATCTGGAAGTGGACGGCGACCACGGCGGCATGGTGCCGCTCGTGTGGCCGCCAATATTCGAGTTCTTCAACCGGTTCAAGTAAGGCCGAGCGCCTCGAGGAGACCGTGATGTCACGATCGCTCCCGCTGTTGATCCTCACGTGCAGCCTGGTGCTGCCAGTGACTGCCTTCGCACAGCGCGGCGCGCCGGCCGACGCACCTCCGCCGCGGACGACTCCGCGCGGTCCGTACACGGTGGCGGTGGAGTCGTATCCGACGCTGGCCACGCACACGGCGTATCACCCCGCGGACCTGCGTGTGTTCGGACCGTCGAACCCGCTGCCGATCGTATCGTGGGGCAACGGCGCCTGCGTACGCAACGGCTCGGCGTTTGCCGAATTCCTCACGCACATCGCGTCGCATGGCTATCTGGCGATCGCGATTGGAGCGAAGAACCCGCCGCCCGGCACGGGGACGGCGCTGCCACCCACCGAGGCGCGGCCGATCGACGATCACATGCTGCTCGACGCGATCGACTGGGCCGCCAAGCAGAACGCCGACCGCTCGAGCCCGTACTACCAGAAGATCGATGTGTCGAAGGTGGCGGTGATGGGACAGTCGTGCGGCGGGCTGCAGGCGATTGCCGTGTCGCCGGATCCGCGAGTGACGACGAGCGTGATCATGAACAGCGGCGTGCTCCCCGCCACCGGCCCCGTACGAGGCGCGACGCTGAGCAACGCCACCAAGGACACACTGGCACGGCTGCACGCGCCCATCGCCTGCATCATCGGCGGCCCCACTGACATCGCCTACCCGAACGCCGAAGACGACTTCGTGCACATCACGACGGTGCCGGTGTTCAAAGCCAATCTCAACGTCGGGCATGGAGGCACCTACCGCCAGCCCGGAGGCGGGTGGTTCGGCGAGGTTGCGGTGCAGTGGCTGGACTGGCAGTTGAAGGGAAGTGCCGAAGCGGCGCGGTGGTTCATAGGCAGCGACTGCCGCCTGTGCACCGAGCCGGTCTGGAGCGTGCAGAAGAAGGGCATGAAGTAGCCATGCTGCCCACGCGACGCATCGCGCTCGCCTTCTGCCTGCTTGCGATCGCCAGTCACGCGGCCGGGCAGACGCGTGAGGAGATTCGACTGTGGCCCGGCCGGGCGCCGGGATCCGAGGCCTGGACGATTGCGGAGACGACGACGCGCTCACCCTCGGGCGACCGGATCATCTCCAACGTCAGCGATCCGACGCTCACGGTATTCCTGCCGGACGCCGCGGTTGCCACGGGCGCCGCGGTCGTCGTCGCGCCAGGCGGCGCGCTGCGGATTCTCGGCTGGGACAACGAAGGCGTGAGGGCGGCCGAATGGCTCAACGCCAAAGGCGTGGCGGCGTTCGTGCTGAAGTACCGCACTCTGCAGGGTGCGACCTTACCGGCGCCGGCCGGCGGCCCCCGTCAGGAAATGGTCATTCGAAATGGGAACGCCAATCCAGAACCTGACGACGCGCGGCTGGCCGACGTGCTGCGCATGGGCATCGCCGACGCGCAGCAGGCGCTGCGGCTGGTTCGCCGCAACGCCGCGATGTGGCGCGTCGACACCGCACGGGTCGGCATCATGGGGTTCTCGGCCGGCGGCGGCGTCGCCGTGGGCGCCGCGCTCGCGGAGAAAAGTGACGCGTCACCGGACTTTCTCGTCTCTCTGTATGGTCCGTCGCTGATGGACGTGACCGTGCGGCCCGATACGCCGCCGCTCTTCATCGCCGTGGGCGCGACGCACTTCAACGTCACCAACGGGTGCCTCGCACTGTTCGCGGCGTGGAAAGCCGGCGGCCGGCCGGCGGAAATTCACGTCTACGACGGGGTGAGCGCCGGCTTCGGGATGAGTAAACGCGGGCTGCCGGTGGACGCCTGGACCGACCGGCTGCACGAGTGGTTCGTGGCGCGACACATCGTCGTCAGGTAGGTTCGAGCCGGCGGCGCCACCACTTCATTTCGCCTGCGTTCCGGTTCCGGCGGCACGCTCCTGCGCGCGCGCGCCCGCGAGAATGCCGGCCAGGCCGCGGTTGCCTTCGTGACAGGCGTACTCGTACATCGGGTGATTCGCCCGCCTCAACAGAATCGTGAAGCTCCATGGCCTGGTCCACGTGTCAGGGTCCTCGATCCTCAGGTCGTACTTCAGCACGTCCGGTTCGGTCCGGGAGAACCGTTCCACGACATGGAGACGTTCGCTGGAGATTCGCATGAAGGCGCCCAGCTTGTAGTTCACCGTGTCCACGACCAGCGAATCGCCCTCCCAATGGCCGCGAGAATCTCCGTGCCACCGCTTGAACGCAGACGGAAGATGGGCGGATGCGCCAACAGGTATCACGCGGGGATCGTGAATCATCTCCACCGTGAGCGCGACGGTGTCGGGGCCTTGGACGATTTCGTACGCGCTCGCGTAGCCGGCGACCAGACTCGGCGACCCGTACGTGATGCAGCGTTCCTGCAACAGGCGATCTTGGGGGCCTGCGGGAACGCCGTTCTGCGCCGCCTCGCTGTCGGATCGCCGTTTCGCCCCGGCGGGGGTCATCGGCGGCAGCCGGCCATCGGGCGGGTCGGTAATCAACGACGTGCGGTGGTCCCAATCACGTTCCACCGTCCACGCCGAGCCGTAGTCACCCGTCTCGCCGTCCGTGCTGGTGTATCCCGATTGAGCGCCGCTGATGTTGGCCAGCACCGCGTTGAACACGCTGTCGCCGAACGCGGCGTCGCCGTCGCCGCTGAACAGTTCGCGTGCCTTCCGCTTCATGGCCGCGAGCTCCTGGTCGGTGAGCGTCGCGCGGCCGGCCAGCACCGTCGGCCGCTCGAGCGGCGCCGCGTTGTTGTTGACCCACACGCCCTGGAAGTCGGGGTGGCCGTCAGGCGTGCGTGGAACCTTCCACGCCTCGGGCACACGCCGGGATTGTGCCGTGACCGGTGGCGTCGTGACCTGCCCCGACAGCGCCACGGCGAGTGCGGCGAACGCGAACCCGACACGAAGAGATCGCTCGTGCATGGCCTGATGGCGCCGCTATTTCATCGAGAGCCGCTGGGCCTCCGCGCAGTCGGCGCTCATCTCGAAGTAGCGAAGGACGGTCTTGGTGTCGGTCTCGTACGGGTGCTTCTCCCCTGCCACGCGCGGCAGCTGCGCCAGGCGGACGCGATCGTAGGCGCGGTCGAATTCGGTGTGGTTGGTCATGAGCACAGTGGCGCCGGCCGCCTCCGCCACCTCGGTCATCTTGCGCTGACTGTCGCGGTACACCGCGAAGTTCTCGGCACGCCGCGGAAAGTTGAACGCCGTTCCGCCGGCGTAGACCGCCATCAGCCGCCGGCCGCCGTCTTTGACCGGAAACACGTACGACAGCGTCCCCGGCGTGTGGCCCGGCGTCGCGATGATGTCCACCGTCGTGTCGCCCAGCGTCAGTTTCAGCCCGCCGGGTCCGACGACCACGTCGCGCTTCGGCACACCGCCCACGGCGGTCGACGGCCGTTGCAGCGTCGATTCCCAGTCTGCCGCTCCCATGACGATCTTGGCGCCGTACCGGCTCTGGAGCAGCGCCGCCCCTTGATCGTGATCGCCGTGCGCATGACTGATCAACACGTACTTGATGGAACGCGGATCGAGCCCGAGGGCGTTCAACCCCTCGACAATCTCCGGCTCGATCGCATAGTGGAAGAGCGTGTCGATGATGACGATGCCCTCGGAGGTCGTGAGCGCCCACGCAGAGTGGATTCGCGTGCCGACGAAGTACAGGTTGTCGAAGACCTTGTAGGGCTTCGCGTACCAGGTCGCGCGATCCGGTACCACGGGCCGTGCCGGGCCGCCGCCACGCGCCGCCGCGGGGGCGAGGTTGTCGGGTGCGACGCAGATGCGAAGGAACGTGCCGGAATAGTCGACACCCGCGGCACGTTTCGCGGCGGTCACCAAGCTGTCAGGAGTCTCGGAGACGCCGGCCTGCGCATGGACGCCAATCGTCGCCGCGACAGACAGCGCAATTACGGTCGGCACTCGCATCCCGCTCATATCGGTTTCCTCTCCGTGGCCGGCTCGACGAACTCCACGAGCACGCCGTCGGGATCGATCGCGAAGACGAACCGGCCAAACGGCCGCTGAATGGGTCGCCCTTCGACACTGAGGAACCGATAGCCGGCCTGCGTGGTGCGGGCCATCAGCGCGTCGAGGCCGGTGACCTGCAGCTGCAGCTGCGGCGATCCGACGTCCTGCAGCCGCCAGGCGAATGGCGTGGCCACCGCGGCGCTACCCTCCGGCAGCGTGAACTCGGAGAGCACCAGCGTGACGGCGGGCGCCGACGGAATCGACACCACGGCCTGGGTAAGCCGGCCCGCCGCGAGGCCGTTCACGCGAAGCTCGCTTGCGTCCGCCGTGCGCGTTTCGCGCAGCGAAAGCCCCAATAGATCCCTGTAGAACTGCAGCGCGCGTGGCAGGCGTGCGACCGAAAGCGCGAGGGTCGCGCCGACGATCTCGCCAGGCTCTTTCGCGGCCGCTGTCGCCGCAGGGGCGGCTTGCCGCACTTCGACGAGGCACCCGTCCGGATCGCGGACCAGCATCGCGCGACCGCGCGGCGAGTCGATCGCGTCGCCGCCAAGCGTGATCACCGGCGCGGCGCGCGCCTTCAGCTTCGACAGCACGACACCGAGATCGCGCACGGTGAACACGAGCGTCGGCGCACCTGGATCCCACGGGTTCGCTCGCCGCTCGCTTCGCGGCACGTCGAAGAACTCCGACAGCTCCATTCCGAACGGCGTATTGGCCGCGCGCATGAACACCGTGCGAAAGCGCGAGCCGCGCGTGTTCGTCAGGTCCCAGACCAGCGGGTCGGAGCCGGCCTCGGCCGCGGGACGGATCCGCTCGGCCGGCGCGTTGGCCGGCGCGGGGCCGGCAAACGGCGATCGCGCGAGCTCGACGCCGAAGACATCGTGATAGAAGGCGAAGCTGCGTTCGGCATCGCCGCTGCCGTGAATCCAGTTGTACAGGCCTCGAACGGGCGAGGCTTGCGCGCGCACCGCTGACGGGATCGCGGCGGCGCAGACGATCGCGCCGAGGAGAGAGCCCGCACATAGGCGGCGCAGCATCGTCACGTCAGGGCTGCGCGCACCTGTACGACGCCGCGGCCGAAGGGGATCCGGTCTGATACTTCGGATAGGAGGGATACGAGCAGAGCGGCAGGCTCTTGTCTCCCGCGGTTACCGTCACCGACATCCCTGGGGCGACGCCCTTCTCCACCCA
>Ga0105238_10006947_pt1 | contig 11309 bp, 8 predicted proteins | sample KBSC34metaG_FD_81526 | JGI IMG/M metagenome (GOLD analysis project Ga0105238, IMG submission 81526) | Corn rhizosphere microbial communities from Kellogg Biological Station, Michigan, USA - KBS C3-4 metaG | ecosystem: Host-associated > Plants > Roots > Rhizosphere > Soil | place: Michigan, USA...
ATCACCTCACCCGAAGGGATATGCCTGGTCATGCCGCCTTCGATGCCGGGGATCATCTGGTTCTTGATGCGGATATTGGCGAAGGTGCCGCGCATCATGATCTCGTGGTTGCAGCGACGCGCGCCATAGGAGTTGAAGTCGAGCCGGCTGACTTGATGCTCCTGGAGGAACACGCCGGCCGGGCTGTCGGCCTTGATGCTGCCGGCGGGCGAGATGTGATCAGTGGTGATCGAATCGCCGAGGATGGCGAGCGGGCGTGCCTCGATGATGTCCTGGATCGGCACCGGGGTCATCGTCATGCCCTCGAAATAGGGCGGGTTGGCGACATAGGTCGAGCCGGCGCGCCACTGATAGGTGTCCGATCCCTCGACCTCGATGCCGCGCCATTTCGCGTCGCCGGCATAGACATTGCCGTAGCGCGCGCGGAACATGGAATCGTCGATGTTCGCCGCCATCACGTCGGCGATCTCGGCATTGGTTGGCCAGATGTCCTTGAGGAACACATCCTCGCCGTCAGTGCCCTGGCCGAGAGGGGTCTCGATCATGTCCTCGGTGACCGTGCCCTTGATCGCATAGGCAACGACCAGCGGCGGGGAGGCGAGGAAGTTCGCGCGCACGTCGGGCGAGACGCGGCCCTCGAAGTTGCGGTTGCCCGAGAGGACCGAGGCGGCGACGATATCATTCTCGTTGATTGCCGCGGAAATCTCGGCGGCGAGCGGCCCGGAGTTGCCGATGCAGGTGGTGCAGCCATAGCCGACCAGGTTGAAGCCGAGCGCGTTCAGATCCTCGGTGAGGCCCGCCTTGTTGAGATAGTCGGTGACGACCTGGCTGCCAGGGGCGAGCGAGGTCTTGACCCAGGGCTTGGCGGTCAGGCCCTTCGCGCGCGCCTTGCGGGCGACGAGGCCGGCGGCGACCAGCACCGAGGGGTTGGAGGTGTTGGTGCAGCTGGTGATCGCGGCGATCACAACATCGCCGTCACCGATATCGTCGGGACGGCCTTCGACGGCTGCGCGGACCGGCTGCTCCTTCTTGTAGACCTTGAACAGATCGCCGTTGAAGATCTCGTCGACCTTGGAGAGCGAGACCCGGTCCTGCGGGCGCTTCGGGCCGGCGAGGCTTGCGGTGACGGTGCCCATGTCGAGCTCGAGCGTATCGGTGAAGACAGGATCGGGCGAGGTCTCATCATGCCACAGGCCCTGCGCCTTGCAATAGGCCTCGACCAAAGCAACCGTCTCGTCGGGGCGGCCGGTCAGCTTCAGATAGTCGATCGTCTTGGTGTCGATCGGGAAGAAGCCGCAGGTCGCGCCATATTCGGGCGCCATGTTGGCGATGGTCGCGCGGTCGGCGAGGGTCATTGTGTCGAGGCCGGGGCCGTAGAATTCGACGAAGCGGCCGACCACGCCCTTGGCGCGGAGCATCTGGGTCACGGTCAGCACGAGATCGGTGGCGGTGATGCCCTCGCTCATCGCGCCGGTCAGCTTGAAGCCGACGACCTCGGGGATCAGCATCGAGACCGGCTGGCCGAGCATCGCTGCCTCGGCCTCGATCCCGCCGACGCCCCAGCCGAGCACGCCCATGCCGTTGACCATGGTGGTGTGGCTGTCAGTACCGACCAGAGTATCCGGATAGGCGATCGCCTTGCCGTCGGGCGCGACCGAGTCCCACACGCCATGGCCGATATATTCGAGGTTCACCTGGTGGCAGATGCCGGTGCCGGGGGGGACGACCTGGAAATTGTCGAGCGCCTTGGAGCCCCATTTGAGGAACTCGTAGCGCTCGAAATTGCGGCTATATTCGAGATCGACATTGTCGCCGAATGCCTTGGGCGTGCCGAACTCGTCGACCATCACCGAGTGATCGATGACGAGATGGACCGGCACGAGCGGGTTGATCTTGGCCGCGTCGCCGCCGAGCTTGGTGATCGCATCGCGCATCGCGGCGAGATCGACCACGCAGGGAACGCCGGTGAAATCCTGCATCAGCACGCGCGCCGGGCGATACTGGATCTCGCGGTCGGAGCGCTTCTCCTGCTGCCAGTCGATGATCGCCTTCACGTCATCAGTCGTGACCGTCTTGCCGTCCTCGAAGCGGAGCATGTTCTCGAGCAGCACCTTCATCGAGAAGGGAAGCCGCGAGATGTCGCCGTACTTCGCGGCCGCCGCCTCGAGCGAATAATAGTCGTACGACTTCGCGCCGACGGTGAGCGTGGCGCGAGTGGAGAGCGTGTCCTGGCCGATGGCAGTCATGGTCGGCGGGTCCTTCCCTGATATGGCCCGGACGGTGCGGCGGGGAGGCGGCTGAGAAGCCGCGCGGGCGCGCCTGACGGGCGGATGCGATGAGTCGCGAGGGGCCTTAGCAAGGGGGTGGGGGTTGGGGAAGAGCATCGGCGCGATGTATTGGCAAGGTGAGGTTTCGACGCGTTACTTGGCGCCCGACAGAGAAGAGCGATTTTTGCGACCCACTTGCGAAGGGGGGCGAATCTCGGGCTATTTGGGCGCTGCGCGCCATCGAGGCTATAGGACGGCGAGCCCGGCATGCGCGCTTGTATAGACGCGCGCGGGAAGCAAATTTCTGCATTGGAAAATCGACGATATAGTTGCCGATTTATGCGATGCGTATCGGAGGATTTGAAGCTTTTCGTCGGGCTTGGCATCTATGCTTCCTTCATCTTCCCAGTGAGGGGTTCTTCGGATTGTGCTGGATATTGACTGACGCCGGGAACGGTATCCGTTCGCCCCAATTCGTTGAATTGCCCGAGCCCGCTCGCGGTTGGTTGAGGCGCGACGAGGCCAGACTTGCGGGAGGGCGCGAAGTAAACTAAGTTCACTTAGTCTAGTCCGGAGGCGCGCGATGCTGACAGTGAATATCCATGACGCGAAAACGCGGCTGTCCAAGCTCATCGAGATGGCCGTGAACGGGGAGCCGTTCGTGATCGCCAAGGCAGGCAAGCCGATGGTGAAGGTGACGGCGATCGATGCGCCGGAGCCTGTCGCGAAACGCCGGGTCGGGTTCCTGAAAGGGCAAATCAAGGTGCCCGATGATTTTGATACGATGGGGCAGGAAGAAATCGAACGCATGTTTTACGGCGACGAATGAGACTTCTGCTCGATACGCAGCTGTTGCTTTGGGTTTCGGAAGAATCGCCACGGCTATCGCGCAAGGCATTGGAATTGATCGAGGACGACGACAATGTGCTGATGTTCAGTGCTGTCAGCCTGGCCGAGATCGCGATCAAAAGCGCCTTGCGACGGCCTGATTTCGAGGTTGAGCCTGCAACGCTGCGCCGGGGGCTAATCGACAATGGATATATCGAACTCGGCCTCACCGGCGCCCATGCAGTCGCGGTCGCTGGACTGCCGCCAATCCACAAAGACCCGTTCGACCGGCTGCTGGTGGCCCAAGCGATGGTTGAAGGGATCACGCTGGTCACGGCGGACTCGATAGTCCGGCAGTATTCGGGGCCGGTGCGCCTGGTTTGACGCCGTCGAGCGTCGCGCCGCTTAATCTTACCAGAACCGTTCGCCCACCATCTCCTCGCTCTTCGCCCAGAGCGCCTTTGCCCGCTCCGGATCGATCGCATAGGGGCGCACACCGCCGCGGACGCCTTCGATGTCGACGATCTCGGCGACGTGGCAGTCCTCGCAATATGTGCCGCCGACCAGGTCAGCCGGCGCGACGATCCCGGCCCATGCGGTGGTGGCGGCGCCCTGCGGGATCGTCTTCCAGGCGAAAGCGGGCATATCGGCGGGCTGGGTCGTGGCGAGCGAGGCGACTGTCTGGGCGATGGTTTCGGGCGTCATGTGGCGGGCAAGCTCGGTGTGGATCGCGCCGGGATGGACTGCGGTGGCGCGGATGCCCTGATCCTTGTGGCGGCGGTCGAACTCGACCGCGAACAGGGCGTTGGCGGTCTTGGAGCGGCCATAGGCAGTGAACTCGACATAGGGTGTGTGTTCGAAATTCGGGTCGTCGAGGTCGACATCCGAAAAGCGATGGCCGGCCGAGGACAGGTTCACCAGCCGGCCGCCCGGCTTGAGTAGCGACGCGATGCGGTTGATCAGCACAAAATGGCCGAGATGGTTGGTGCCGAACTGAGTCTCGAAACCGTCGGCGGTCTTGCCCTGGGGGGTGGCCATGACACCGGCATTGGCGATCAGAAGATCGAACCGCGTCCCGGCCGCGACCAAGACATCGGCGCAGGCGCGCACGCTGGCGAGCGAGGCAAGATCGAGTTCGACCAGCTCGAGGCCGCCGCTGCCGGCGGCCTGGGCGCGGACCGGTTCCGTCGCGGTGCGTGCCTTGTCGAGATTGCGTGCTGCGCCAACGACCTGCGCGCCGTGGGCGGCCAGGGCGCGGGCGGTCTCGACGCCGAGGCCGGCGGAGACGCCCGTCACCAGTATGCGCTTGCCAGTGAGATCGACGCCCTGGAGGACTTCGTCGATGGTGGAGGTTGCGCCGAATATCCGGGTCATGGGGTTCCTCCTATCGGGTCCTGTCGGCTGGCGTCACCCCGGACTCGTTCCGGGGTCCATCGCGCCGCATGCATAACGCCTGCGATACTTGCGGAGGGATGGATGCCGGAACAAGTCCGGCATGACGACTTTCTTCGGCCGGGAGAGGCCGCTGTAACGCGCTTGCGTGGGGCGACCGCAGTCTTTAGCCCGGCTACCACCGTTCCCGGAGCCAAACCGATGCGCCCCTTCCTCCTCTCGATCCTCGCGCTCATGGCCTTCGCCTCCGCCGCGCCGGCAGCGCCCAAGCCAGCGCCCAAGGCGGCACCCGGCCTGGTCAGGGTGCGCCTCGTCACTTCGGAAGGCGCGATCGTGGTCGCGCTCGATGCGCGCCATGCGCCGCTGACCACGGCGAACTTCCTTGCCTATGTCGATGACGGCCGGCTCGACGGTACCAATTTCTATCGCGCCGCGCGCAGCAAGGGCGCGCCGAAGCTCGGCTTCATCCAGGGCGGAGTCGGCACCGATGTGCGGCGCTTCCTGCCGGCCGTGCCGCTCGAGCCGACCAGCAAGACCGGCATCCGCCATGTCGAGGGAACGATCTCGATGGCGCATGGCGACAATATCAACTCGGCGACTTGCAACTTCACCATCAGCACGGCCGCCGACCCGAGTCTCGACGCGAAGGGCAAATATCCCGGTTATGCCGCCTTCGGCCATGTCGTCTCGGGGATGGACGTGGTGCGCCGTATCCTTGCCGCGCCGTCGGGCGGCGGCACCGGCGCGATGCGCGGCCAGATGCTCGTCCATCCGGTCAAGCTGATCAGTGCGCAACGGCTGGACGGCGTGGCCAAGCCCTCGGGACGGGTGAAGCCATGGCTGTTCGGCGTGCCGCGCTGAGCGTTCAAACAGGGGCATCGGTTCGCCGCGATAGTGCCTCGCCCGGCCTGTCGGGGCTTGGTTGATCGGGCGGTTCACCGGATATGCGGCAGCGAGATTAGGGAGCACGGCATGGAATATCGGCGTCTTGGGCATTCGGGGTTGCGCGTGCCTGCGCTCAGTTTCGGCACCGGCACCTTTGGTGGCGGCGATGATTTCTTCCGGGCCTGGGGGTCGACCGATGCCGCTGGTGCGTCGCATCTCATCGATGTCTGCCTCGATCATGGCGTGTCGATGTTCGACAGCGCTGATGTCTATTCGGCCGGTCTGGCGGAGACGATCCTCGGCGAAGCGATCAAGGGCAAGCGCAACCGGTTGCTGATCTCGACCAAGGCGACCTTTCCGAGCGGCGACGGGCCGAACGATTTCGGATCGTCGCGCCAGCATCTCGTCGCCGCAGTCGAGGGCGCGCTGAAGCGGCTCGGCACCGATCATATCGATCTGCTCCAGCTCCATGGCCAGGATTACAACACGCCGGTCGAGGAGACTCTCGCGACGCTCGATCAGCTCGTTCGCGAGGGGAAGGTCCGCTATATCGGCGCGTCCAATTTCTCGGGCTGGCATCTGATGAAGTCGCTCGCGGCCTCCGATCGCTACGGCTATCCGCGCCATGTCGCGCACCAGGCCTATTATTCGCTGCTCAACCGAGATTACGAATGGGAGCTGATGCCGCTCGGCCTCGACCAGGGTGTCGGCGCCGTGGTCTGGAGCCCGCTCGGCTGGGGCAAGCTCACCGGCAAGATCCGGCGCGGCCAGCCGGCCCGGCCCGGAACCCGTGCCCATGACATTGCCGGCACCGGCCCGCATTTCGAGGAGGAGCGGTTGTTCCGCATCGTCGATGCCCTGATCGCCGTCGCTGACGAAACCGGCAAGACAGTGCCGCAGATCGCGCTCAACTGGCTGCTCACCCGGCCGACGGTCGCCAATGTCATCATCGGTGCGCGCAGCGAGGAGCAGCTGGTCGAGAATATCGGCGCTGTCGGCTGGACGCTGAGCGCCGAGCAACTGGCTGCGCTCGACTCAGCCAGCGATGCGCCGGCTGCCTATCCGGTCTGGCATCAGCGCGGCTTTCCGATGTTGAACGAACGCGGGGTGGCCGGGGGCTGAAGCCCGGCTTTTCTACGGTCCCGCCCCGCGCAAATCTTTTGCACTGCAACATAATCGTCACGCGGCCGAAACCGTAAAGACGCGCGCGCCGCATAGGCGCCTCTCATCCGTACAAGAGGGGCGTTGCATATCATGACCATTAGATCGACCCTGTTCGCGCTCAGCTGCCTGCCCGCGCTGGCGATCGCTTCCGCTGCGCAAGCACAGACCGTCCCGAACGCGACCGACGCTCCGTCGGCGACGCAGGTCGCGCCCGATGCGTCTGCCGGGGGCGATATCGTCGTCACCGCGCAATTCTCGCGGCAGAGCGCAATCGACGTGCCGATGTCGCTGACCGCCTATTCGGGCAAGTTCCTCGACGATTACGGCATCACCGATTTCGAGAAATTGTCGCGCTATGTGCCTGGCTTCGTGGTGCAGAACCAGTCGCCCAACAATCCCGGCTTCGTGATCCGCGGCATCACCTCGGACAGCGGCCAGTCCTTTATCGAGCCGCGGGTCTCGGTGTTCCAGGCCGGGGTGTCGATCTCCAAGTCGCGCGGTTCCTATGTCGAGCTGTTCGATCTCGAGCGGGGCGAAGTTGCCAAGGGGCCGCAATCGACTCTGTATGGGCGCGGCGCGCTGATCGGCGCGGTCAATATCGTCGAGGCAAAGGCCGATCCGAGCGCGTTCTACGGCTATTTCTACGGCAGCTACGGCAATTTCAACGCCTATCGCGTCGACATGACCGCCAATGCGCCGATCACCGATACGCTCGCGGTGCGGATCGCGGGGCGGATCAAGAAGCGCGACGGCTATGTCGACAATCTGCTTGTCCCGGGCAACGACCAGGATTTCAATTCGGTCGACACCTCGGCGGTGCGTGGTTCGCTGCACTGGGCGCCGGCGCGGCTGAGCTTCGACCTGATCGCCAATTATCAGGAGGACCACGCAAACGGCACGCCCTTCAAGTCGATCGCGTACAACCCGACCGATCCGGTGACGGGTGCTGTGATCGGCGATCGCGGGCGCAATTCGGGCGCTGCGCTGGCGCCGCAGGCGGGTTTCGAGAATGGCGCGCCGCTCGGGCTCAATCGCACGGTCTGGGGCGTGACCGGCACGGCCAATTATGAACTCGACGATCACTGGTCGATCAATGCGCTCGGCTCCTATCGCACCTTCAAGGCGCTCGAGATCTTCGATGCCGACGGCATTTCGCTGCCCGCGCTGACCGCGGCCGAGGATGCGCGCGGCAACCAGACGATGGAGACGCTGCGGCTCTCCTACAAGGACGACCGGCTGACCGCGTTCGTCGGTGGTACCTATTTCCATGAGGATGGCTCGCAGCGCACGCCGGCTTCGTTCGATGAGCGCGTCGCGCTGGCGCGGGTCGCGAATGCGCTGAACGGCGGCGGGCTGATCCCGGGCCGCCCGGCGGATGACCCAGCGCCGCTGAGCGTGCTCGCCAATCCTGCGCTCGATACGCTGCTGATCAAGGGCGTGGCGGCGGCGAAGGGCGTGGTGCTGAGCAATGCGACGGCGGCGGGGATCGCTGCGAACCTCAAGGCGAACCATCTCGAAAGCTCGACCAACTTCGCGCGGACCAACAGCATCGACGTGTTCGCCGATGCGACCTTCCATGTCACCGACAAGGTCGAGCTCGGCGCTGGCATCCGCTATTCGCATGACGACAAGTCGAGCGGCATCACTGCGGCGGTGCTTAACGGGCGCTCGATCCTGGGCGGCTTTATCGGTGCACTCGGTCTGCCCCAGGCGCAGCGCGATGCGCTGCTTGGCGCGCTGGCGCTGCCGGGCGCCGCGCTGAACGGCTTGCCGGCGAGCGTTGTGCCCTTTTTCGGGCTCAGCCTTCAGCCGACCGCCGGCAATGGCACGCGGTTCGACCAGGATCTGAGCGACTCAGGCCTCACCTGGCGCGCAACCGCGCGCTATGCGGCGAGCGAGGATGCAAGCCTCTATGCGACCTATGCGCGGGGCCGTCACCCAAAGGTGCTGAGCGTCGGCGTGCCGAGCGTGCCCTATGGCGCGCCGAGCTTCCAGGTGCTGCCGGCGGAAACGGTCGACAGCTATGAAGTCGGTGTGAAGACTGCCCTGCTCGATCGCAAGCTGTTCGCTGACGGATCGGTTTTCTATTATAATTACAGCAACTTCCAGACAACGCAGCAAATCAACACCCAGTTCGTCACCACCAATGCGGGCAAGGCCGAGAGCTATGGGTTCGAGGGGCAGCTCCGTTACACGCCGTTCACCGCGCTGACTGTGTTCGCGACCTATGCCTATAATCATGGGCGGTTCAGCGAGGGTGCACGCAAGGGCAACCAGTTCCGCCTGTCGCCCGACCATGCCGCTTCGGCCGGCTTCACGCTCAAGCAGCCGGTTGGCCCGGGCAAGATCGATTTCACGCCGAGCGTCACCTGGCAGTCGAGCATCTTCTTCGATGACGACAATGACAAGCCGGCGCTGCAGACGCAGAATCTTATCCCCGATCTGATCCAGGACGAGTTCCAGAAAAGCTATGCGCTGGTCGATGCCCGGCTCGGCTTCGAGCCGGCCAATGGCGTGTGGCGGGTCGAGGCGTTCGTCACCAATTTGTTCGACAAGAAATATATCAGGGATGCAGGCAATACCGGCGATGCGCTCGGGCTGCCGACCTTCATTGCCGGCGAGCCGCGTTTTTACGGCCTGTCGCTGACGGTGCGCAGCCGGCGCTGAGGCGATCGGCGCTGCGTTGCGGGAAAGGGCGTTGCGGAACCAATGGTTCGGGTCCAGCGTCCGCCCCTGGACGACAGGAGATACGAGCATGCGGATAATGGCCCTGGGAACGACCGCTCTGATGCTGGTGCTCGGCGGCTGCCATGACGACATGGCGACCGGCGCGCCGCTTGCGCATGGCGCGCGGGCGGTGGCGGTGTTGCACAATGCCGATGGCGCCGAGGTCGGGCGCGCGACCGCAACTGAAGTGGCCGGCGGCCTGCGCTTCACGATCGACGCCAAGGGGCTGCCGCATGGCACGCACGGCGCGCATGTCCATGGCATGGGCCAATGCACCGGCCCCGATTTCGCCAGTGCCGGCGGGCACTGGAACCCGACCGGCATGAAGCACGGCGTGATGAACCCGCAAGGGCCGCATGAGGGCGATCTGCCCAATCTGCTTGTCGGCACCGACGGGCGGGGGACGATCGGCATCACCATTCCAGGCGCGACGATGGCCGGGTTGCTCGATGCCGATGGATCGGCGTTGGTGGTGCATGCCAATCAGGACGATCTGATGACCGATCCTTCGGGCAATAGCGGCGCCCGGATTGCCTGCGGGGTGTTTGCGGCGGGGTAGCCCTTCCGCCACATCGTCACCCCGGGCTTGTCCTACGGCGTTCATACATCTGCGCGGAGCGTTGTTTTCCCTCTCCCATCGGGAGAGGGAAGGGGCCCGCCGCGAAGCGGTGGGAAGGGTGAGGGTGAATGGGCGTCTCGCACTCAACCTCACCCCGCGCTGCTGCGCAGCTTGCCCCTCTCCTGAGAGGAGAGGGGAAGAAGGGCGCCCGCACAATGTGAATCCGGCAGGGCTGGTCCTGCGGTCCATCGTGCCGCGAACCCAACCGCGGCGGCGCTTGCGGGACGATGGATGCCGGAACAAGTCCGGCATGACGGATCGACCCCCTCAGGCCAGCGGCCAGCGTTCGACCACGTCGTAGCGCGCGCCTTCGCCGCCGAGACGGCTTTCGAACAGGGTCAGATGCTCTATCCGGAAGACCGGGCTCGAGAGGCCGGCATGGGCAGCGCGCCAAAGGTCGATCTCGGGGCCGAAGCCGGCATTGCGGCTGAGCCGGGCCAGGGTGACATGCGGGAGATAGGCGCGGCCCTCCGGTTCGAGGCCGAGGCGGACAAGCGCATGATCGACCTTGCGGTGGAGCGCGGCGAGCGCGTCATGCGGGGTCACGCCTGCCCAGAGCGCGTCGGTGCGGCCCTTGTGGTCGAACGCGCCGACACCCGAGAGCGCGATCTCGATCGGCGCGGCATGGATATGGCCGAGCGCGAGGACCACATCCTCGGCCATGCGGCGATCGACCTCGCCGATATAGCGGATGGTGAGATGGAGCTGCTCATCGTCCTGCCAGCGCGCACGGGGCACGCCGTCCATGGTCGCGGCAAGCGCTGCGCGGACGGGGGGCGGTGGACGCAGGGCGACGAACAGGCGGTGCATCGCCTGACTCTATCGCCGGTATTTTTCCTGTCATCCCCGCGGTTCCGGCTCGGTAAAAAGACCCGGAAGATGGGCGCGGGTGAACGTGTATTGGCGCTTTACGACACCTCATACCGGATTCGCTTGAAAAGGACCGCATGAACGCCGATATTCCGGTTATCCGGCATGATGCCGGGTCAAAGGAGCTTTTTCGCAATGGCTAACTGGTCCGACCCCCGCCCTGGCGCGACATCGTTCGCGACGGCCACGGGCGCACGCTCCGAAGCGTTCGACGCGGGTCTCCGCAGTTATATGCTGTCGGTCTACAATTACATGGCATCGGGCGTGTTGCTGACGGGTATCGTCGCGCTCGGCTTTGCCATGAGCGGGTTCGCCGCTTCGATCATGGGCGGCCCCGGCTTGCTCAAATATGTGATCATCTTCGCACCGCTCGCCTTCATCTTCGGCATGAGCTACGGCGCGTCGCGCATGTCGGCCGGCACGCTGCAGGCGATGTTCTGGGGCTTTGCGACGGTGATGGGCCTGTCGCTCTCGACCATCTTCCTGGTCTATACCGGCACCTCGATCGCGCAGGCCTTTTTCGCAACTGCGGCCGGCTTTGGCGGTCTCAGCCTTTA
>Ga0105238_10006948_pt1 | contig 11309 bp, 18 predicted proteins | sample KBSC34metaG_FD_81526 | JGI IMG/M metagenome (GOLD analysis project Ga0105238, IMG submission 81526) | Corn rhizosphere microbial communities from Kellogg Biological Station, Michigan, USA - KBS C3-4 metaG | ecosystem: Host-associated > Plants > Roots > Rhizosphere > Soil | place: Michigan, USA...
GAACCTACACTAGCTGGATCCAGACCAGCGAGACTTGCCAAGTTATCGTAATGCCCGATTATATATGGAGCGGAATGTCGGATTTTACCAACGTCTCAGGGTCGGAACCCTGTATCCTTCGTACTGGACCAATTCCGCATGAATTTGGTGGACCTTATCGCAGCCCAAGCGACCGGCTGTACAGTTGGATGAACCCATCCAGCATGGTATTGTTACGTATGGATACATAACAAATTTGGTGGACCGTGAGAGAATCGAACTCTCATCTCTAGCGTGCAAAACTAGCATAATCCCATTATACTAACAGCCCATGATTAAGGCGAACTTAAATTCATACTCATAAGTATGAACAGGTAACGCAGCACCTATCTGGTTCATTTCACCACTTCTGAACATCAACCAGATAAATTTTTCAGAAGTTTAGGTTTCTAAATGGTGGGTGTGGTAGGGATCGAACCTACTTCGGACTGGCCGCACTCTGTTTTACAGACAGGGGTCCTACCTTCAGGACATCACACCCATTATTTGGTCTCTCCGGCAGGACTCGAACCCGCATCATCCAGTTTAGAAGACTAGTGTCTTATCCAGTTAGACCACGGAGAGATAAATTGGCTGGCATCCTCGGGATCGAACCGAGCTCGTTCGTGATTAACAGTCACGCGCATTCACCTTGATTGCTAGACGCCAATAATTGGTCCAAGCATTTATCAGATCCTCCGAGTTGTGAGGATCACTAGACGGCATCCACTTGCGGTCTAGAGGATCTTGGCATCCTATAGCGTTAGACTTGTTTGACTAACAAACAAATTCTTTTGATAATCTGGTGCCCAATGCTGGATTTGCGCCAGCTTCTACTGCTTACAAGACAGTCGTGTCACTACTTACACTTATTGGGCATAATGTGGTCTCAAGTTAGCAGTGTAGAGACCAACCACAAATCTTTCTTTTCAGGTGCGCAGAGTATAATGCAACGTGTTAGTCTATTGACTTGCGGTTGCACTCCGCTTATCACCGTGGCGGGTGTACAGGATTGCTACCTCGCTGTACAAGTTCCATGTTGAGATCCGGTTTCGGTCTGCAGTCCCCAGTGCGGTTGCCTCAACATCCATCAAATAAGGTGATTTTTCTAAGGGATGATACCATCCAACTTACTGCTCCGGTACACCTTAGAAACAAGGATGGAACCAAGTTTCTACCGAAGAGGACGTACAGTATACGTCATTCTTTGTTAGAAGTAAAGCTGTTCTTAAAATCAACCAAACTTCTTACAAACCTTTCAATCCAAGGAGGATAATACTACTAGATGTAACTCAAAAAGTAAACACCCATGTAACTATATATACGCCTTTTACAAAACATCCACAATTTTATGCTAAAAGTGAATTTTAGCACGTGCCAAAAGCATCACTCTAGACTCAGAGAGGTCGTGGGTCACCTTCAGATTCAGTTGTCTATTTAGTACAGTTTATACAAATTCTCTGTAAATAGATACAAAAATATTTGTAATTATAATTTACGAGAACGCTTTGGTACCAAAGGGATATCAAGTATCTTATTCATGAACAACAAGAAATCTCCAACTAATTGAATTCCTTGATAAAATGCCAAAACTAAATTAACAACAGGAATAATAGATAACAACAAACGACCAAGAATATATCCTACTGTCAAATCAGGATCATAATACTCATATACACTAGGAGAATTTTCATATTTCTCTCTAGACTTTAAATCATCTTTATACATTCTAGCAAATACTCGAAAGTAATGCTGAAGAACCACAACAATAGGAAGCCAATAGAAAATTAAACCAAAAAGAGTATTCCAATAATTCACATATGTCAGAATGCTAAACATTTAAGATTTCCTCTCAGGTTTCTTCACTGTAGATTTTTGTTTTAAACGTTCTTCTAATTTCAAATAATTACCAACCAAAATATCCTCAAACGTAATACCATGACTGTTGGCAATCTTTACTAGATAATACAAAACATCACCAAGCTCTTCTTGTAAATGTTGTTTATTGAAACTACCATTAGAACGAACTTTCTTCTTTAAAATTTCCAGGACTTCTCCTGTTTCTCCACCCAGTCCTACAGTCATAATAAAATCATCCCTTAAAGTTTCTTTCTTCTTTCTCTTAGGATGCCAATTCCAAATGCTATTTACCCATTGAGCATAAACATCTAGAACTGTAGGATCAAGACCTGGAATTTGTTCGAATCTTTGTTTTTCTGGTTTCTTCATAATAAATTGAGCTCAGTGATTAAATTTTCTCTAAAACATCAGCACGGATGTAAATAAGATTATCAAATCTACCATCTTTAAAAACACCCAAATACTTATCACCATCAATATATTTGGATTTCTTTCCTGTCCCGAAATAAAGCAAACCATTCAATTTATTTTTATATTTAAAAATTGAAATTTCTTCATTCTTCGGATGAGTAGCCATGATCTTGTTCATCATCTTCTCCATCATATAACTGATTAGGATCATATCTCCAACGAGATTTATTTCCAACCCTGTGCACCTTCTTATCACCATCACGATAGTTTTGTTTTGAATTCTTATATTTTTTAGCGCCATTATTCTTGCGCTGTTCAAAATCATCTAAACTATCATTCTCCACTCTTTCTTTCATTTTCCTCTCGCTTGTGCATCTTCAAAAATCGATTAACCAAGTGCTGCTCTCTTCCATAAGCTTCAATTTCATATGGAAGATTGTAGTAAGTGTCATCATCGTGAGATTCAACTTGTTCTCGATTGAGTTTTTGACCTTTGAATCTCACTCCACCATCAGCATAATAAAAACATTCATTCTTGATATCTTGTTTAACATGAACCAATTCATGCATCATTGTGTACAAAAGTTTCTTGAATTTACTTGAAGGTTTCAAGCCTCTTTTGTTGATATTACGTTTGTCAACAATAACTTCAAAAAATTTCATGTCATCTACTAGAGTGGTATTAGTAAATCCTCTGTAGACAACACGTCCTTTTACTTTAGGAATTTCTTGAATTTTGATGACAATAGAAGTATTCTTTCTTGCTCTTCTTGATACCAAATAATCCATAGTGTAGATTGCAGCTTTATGAAGAAACTTCTTTTCTTCTACCGTCAGCATCTCCCCATAGATCCTTAACATTAGAGAGCCTCAACATAGATTTATAGAACTCTCTTATTTATGTTCTACCTTTAGAAGTACCACATCCTTGTTAATTCTTCCTGTAATTTTAGCTGGTTTAGCCTTGATTTCATTGAAAATTTTCTGTCTTCTAGGGAATGTTCCTATCAAGAAATCTGGAAACATCTTTTCTGGATTTCTGATGGTTTTAGTAGAAGAAATCTCATCAAAATTAACAATCGTACAACCCTTTACAGAAAGTGTTTCACCTTGCTTAGCCTGAATGAATCCTAAGATTCTATACTTGGTGTTAAATGTCCAAAGAACTTCAGCTTTCAAGATAGTTTCTGGTTGAATAGAAACCAATCCCAATTCATCACAACGTTCAGCATACTTCATCTGACCCACTAATTTAGTGGGATCAACAGGTTTCTTTTTTCTTGGTTTGCGTTCTATTGTCTTTTTGGTTTCTGAAATCTTCTTCAAAGCAGCCAAGGCAGGTCCATGAAGATTCTGTTTCATTTCAGACTGTAATAGTTCAATCTCTTTAATCATCAATGAAACATGTTGAGGTTTAACACCAATGTTCAAAAAATATTGATGAAAGTCTACTGCGATTTTCTGATTGACCCATTCATAGAATTTCTGTTCATAAAGATCTAGCAAATCAAAGGTTTTCTGTTTAATACGTTCTTGAACATCTACAACTGGTTTCTCTATCTTAGTCTTTTCTAATGCTAGAATATAAGCATCAAAATTAGAGCGTTGTAAAAGATAAGTCTGTTGTTCTTTTTCAGGAAAGACAAAACCGCGCGTCTTGAGTCTTTCAGCCCATGCCAAAGTCAAAAAACGTTTTGCTGTGGTAATATCTGTGTTTAGGTATTTGGCTGCATCGGCATCAGATACATTATCATTGTACCATTTGAAAGCATAGACCAAATCCCACGTCGTGGAAGGAGTGATTCCATCACGAGAAGGTTCAGATTTGTGATACATTAGATTTATCCGATGTAGTCTTCAAGTTCCTTAGCTGCTTGTTCATAAGCTTTACGCAACTCATGAAATTTCTCATCCTTGATTTCTTCATAATCACTATAGTGACGGAAAGCATAATCGAAACCTTCATTTTCGATTGTATCTCTCACATATTCACGTTGTTTCTTAGTCATTCTAATACTCTCACGTCCTTGACAGAAGAAACACGGAAAGAACGCCATTGATCTAAATCTAGATCAAAAACAGAAAGTCTTTCCTGAACTCCATCACCTTCTGTAAGAAGTGAACCATCTCTATCATCGTAGTTTTCTGGTAAATAATTGCTCTTAAGAGTGCAACGCATCTTGCGAGTGCTTCCATCCACTTTCACGAAAGTGACCAAACAAACATTGTGATGAAGAACTTCATTCAACTGATTGTAATCAAACATCATATAACCTTCTTAAAATATTCAATTGTCTTTTTTAATCCTTCTTCCAACTGGATAGAAGGACACCAACCTAAAGACTTAGCGAGTTTGATATCTGGACGACGACGTTCAGGATCATCCTTTGGTAAGTCCTTAAATACGATTCTACTCTTGGAATTTGTAATAGTAATGACTAGCTGAGCCAATTTCCACATAGTAAATTCAACAGGATTACCTAAATTAATAGGTGTCTTTATATCAGATCCCAACACTGCTAAAAATCCATCCAACAAATCATCTACATAACAAAAACTACGAGTTTGTTCACCTGTTCCATAGATAGTGATGGAATCGCCTTTTAAAGCTTGTACTATGAAATTAGAAACCACTCTACCATCATTAACAGCCATGTTGGGTCCATATGTGTTAAAGATTCTAACAATCCTCAAATCTACTCCCAATTTCTGAAAATCATAACAAAGAGACTCCGCACATCTCTTCCCCTCATCATAGCAAGATCTGGGTCCAAAACTGTTCACATTTCCCCAATAACTCTCAGGTTGAGGATGTATTTCAGGATTCCCATAAACTTCTGAAGTAGAAGCCTGTAGAAACCTAGCCTTATTAAGATTCGCCAATTCTAGGAGGTTATACGTCCCCAGAACGGATGTTATTGTGGTACGGATGGGCGTTTCTTGATAATGAATAGGAGATGCAGGACATGCCAGATTGAAAATTACATCAAACTTTTCTTCGAACCAATTATTTCTTTGTGTAATATCATTATGAATAAATTTGAAATTTTTCAATCCCATCAAATGATAGATATTCACAAGATTTCCTGTAGAGAGATCATCTACCACTGTCACATGATTATATCTAGAAGCTTTCACCAATCTATCAGATAGGTTAGATCCTAAGAAACCTGCACACCCAGCAATCAAGTATTTCATTCTATTTCACCAATCCATTTTCTAATTGAAATTGTATCAAATCTGTATTTAATTTAGATTGAACCATATCAGCACCAGTAGTACCTAAGATCTTCTGTGCCAATAGGTATCCAACATGAGATTTCTTAATCACTAGACCTTCAGAACCTATCTTGGCCTGATTTCTAACAAACTGAAGAGGATTTCCCAAATAGGCATGATAATATACAATCGCACGTATTTCTTCAGGATTTTCAATACCTTCTAAATCTAGTAATTTCTCACTCAAAATGATAATATAATTATAGAATCCTGTATGAGGAGAAATCTCACAAAGTGGCATTTCATTCCATTTTAAAAATTGAAAATTAACTTTAGCAGGTTCTTCTGGTTTCTGGGATTGTTTGAAATAACATCCATCAAATTGTCCATCTTTCAACACATTAAAATTCTTGATGTCAAAAACATCAGTCATTTTAGGTTCTTGATTGTTTGATTTCATGAAATGTTTAATTTCTGTATTTGCTCATCTCTAGCTTTATTAGCCATCTTATCAACTAATTCGTTGTATTTATGACCTGCATGTCCTTTAATCCATTTGTATTCTATCTGAAATTTATCTTTTAATGATTCTTGCAATTGATAAACTTCTGTCCACAAATCCATGTTCTTCTTATTATGTGTTTTATCTTTCTCTATCCAGGTTCTTAACCATTTATCAGCTGTGTTAACAGTGTACTCTGAATCTGACAAAATTACTACTTCTTTAATGAATTGTAATTGTTGAAATGATCTATTTAGAATTTGAAGAGATTTCAATACACCTGCAATTTCCATTCTGTTAGAAGTGGTTGTGTCTAATGATTCACAACCATAGATTATCTTTTCTGATCCTTTATATACAAATACAGCTGCCCAACCACCAATTGGAACAGGATTGTAGAAACCTAAAGATTTAGAAGTTTTTGGACCTTTGAATGATCCATCGGTGTAGATATAAAGTGGAGTCATGATAAATTGCTTTTGATCACATTTGTTTAATTATTTATGAACGTGATAATGGCAATTTAAGAGTACTAAAGTAACTTAAGTTTTTAAGAATTCTGTCTTTTCTGTTTGACACGTGGGTGGTGGAATTGAAGCACCTTGTCCCTCGCTAGTGAAAGCGATGAACAAGGTGCATGGACGAGTAACGGCGCCAACCTCGCACTTGAAACAAGCAACCAATGAACTTCATTGGACCGTGTTGATCTTCTCTACCCGGATACTACACCTGCATGAGGCTCGCTCTGGTACGGGACTTTAGGGAGATTCACAACTTAGAGCCTTCTGGCTTTCTTATCGCTTCAGATGGCCACCACGTTAGGGTGATAATTAACCTAACAAAACACCCTTTACACTTGCATGAATAATTTGACACAGATTGCAATCATTTCAAGTTGGTCACAATCTTACTCCAGTTTGCACGAGAGTCCATAAGCTCATCTTATGGTACGGATCTCATATCTATCGTATAATCTTATATTAATGTATCAATTCGTATAGCGTTGTATGTTCAGTATATAGCGTATCACGTCTTATCTTGTGCACCATACAGTGCGATAAAGTAAGAATCAACAATATCTGACACTGGTGAAGTGATTTTAGGATTCAGCTTCACATAATAGTGTTTAGTGATATCAGGATTCCCTCGGTCTAAGAATGCCTTATACATGCCTTCTTTGTCTGAGTTGCCTTTACCAGAAGCAAATTTCTTTATTACTGTAGGAGGTATTGTAATCAAAGGAATTTGATTTTGATGTAGCTTAAATTTCAGTATACCTGTATTCTCTGCAATATTAAACACCTTTCCTTTAGATCCCATAGAATAATCTTCAAGATATACTTTTGAAGAATGTTCTTTCAATAATCCTTCTTTTTCTAAGATAGAAATGAAGTATTCTGAGATCTTATCAAATCTTTCTGTTTCTGTTTTATAGAGAGCATGAGGTCTACAGAATACATTAGAGACAATAGCATCACAATCCTTCTTACGATCAGATAGGATATAGAATCTAGATTTGGTAAATTCTAAACTTTCATCCAGCAAACACATTGCTGGACATGACATGCTATAATCAATCCCAACGATCTTCATCTTCTGTATCTAGATCCTCTTCTTCAATTTCTACTTCATCTTCTTTGTCTATTTCTTCACCACAAAATGGACAATAGGTTGCTTCCATCTTACTGTTCTCCTCGTCAATCTTGATGGTGAAATCAGCATCACAAGAAAAACAGAACAATTCAAATGATTTCTTCTTAGCCATAATTAAATCTCACATACTCCAGCGCTACAAGCCAGTTCTTTGGCTGATGTTGTTTGATCGGTTTCTTCTTTGAAACCAGTCCAATCAATATCCGTCTTTGTTTGTTTCAATAAATCTTCATATTGTTCTTTTGTAATTTCTTCGTATGGTGCTTGACGATAAGTTCCATTATCACGAGGTAGGAAACTTACTCCTGAAAGAATGGCCATATTTTGATATACCCAAGCTCCTACTTGCATCCATTCGTCATCACCAACATATACAGTGATTGATGGTTTATGTTCACACCAATGTTCTTGGTAGATTTTCCAAAGTTCTAGTTGCTTAATAGCAGACACTTGACTGTTGGTTACAGCACCTTCTGGAGAAGCAATTGGGAAAGAGAAAACCCAATTATTCTTGGCATAAAAATCTTCTTCAGCAACAAATCCATTTTTAATCATATAATCTGAAAGAGGATCTTTCTTGTCCATTCTCACACGACGAACATAGTATTGTGAATATCTTGGATGGATTCCAGAAGCAGAATCAACTAACTGGCTAACAGTTCCTGAAGGTTTCACGCAAGTAATTGCAGCAGACTCTTCTATGTTTAGATATTTTGCAAATTCTTTGTTAGTTGCTACCGCTAGCGAACGCATCTCATCTAACCATTCAGAAAGATTTTCACTACTTCCTGGAAAAACCTTGTTTAAGTTAGATCCATTTAAAATTTTATGATCCATTATTCCTGTTAGACTAACACCAAGCAATCTTTCTTCCTCTGTATTATTCTTCCATTTCTTATTTAAGTATCTAAAATCAGAAAGAGTTGATTGAAGAGTGCCCATGATTGTGGCTAATCTAATCTTTCTCTTGAGATCTTCTAGACTATCTGTTGCTCTTACAACAACTTCAGAAAGATTACAAAATTGATAAGGACGTAGAATAATTTCAGAACATGGATTAGTTCCATAATCTAATTCTGGGTCTCGACGACCATACTTAGCAGCATGAATTTGCGAAGCCTTGCGTGAAAAGATTCCACGTTCTCCAGAATGGCTTTCAAACAAGGAAAGCCATTCTTTCATGAAGATTCCCATATCTGGTTTCTGTTCATATACAGCAGAATTGTTAGATAACGCTCTGTGAGCATTATTATTCCACCATTCACCAAACTTCGCCAAACGTAGGTGATCATCATTCAGATCACTTAGTGAGATCAGTGCAGAACGACGAACTCCACCAGACACAACAACATCAGCAATCTTACAAACTAAATCATGACATTCAAGTGTCGTTAGTTTACGACCAACAGATTTCTTGAATAGATTGATAGTATAGTGCATTAGATCTACCAGCGGCTCTGGACCTGAAGATCGTCCCCCGAAAGTCCTTAGACGTGCTCCTGCAGGACGAAGTTTGGATACATCCCATTTAGGAATCTTTCCAGAATAGAGTAAAGAAATGAGTTCTCTATAGCCAGATGCCCAACCAATACGACTGTCTTTAAAAATAATGGTTGTATCTGAATTATGTAATTCATCTGGAACTTCTGGAAGCTTATTCGTGTAACGCGATTCAATAGAAAATCCTACACCAGTTCCACACATGAGAATATACATAATTTCATCAAATGCTTTGGGATTATCAACTGTTATGTAAGAACAATTATATCCGGCACATTGATCAATATCTAAGGCATCTCCAGCAGTCATAAGAGCACGCATGGAAGGCATGACTTCTAGATTTAGAATAGCTTGACGCAATTCATTCCAAGGAATCTTTTTGTTTCCTGTTGTAGTTCTTTTTTTGAAGTAATTAATAAAACGATCAACAGTTTCCTCCCAAGTTTCTCTACGACCTAATTCATCTCTATATCTTGCATATTTACTTACATGTATCCAGGATTGATAAGAGCTTGGAAGTGTTGTCATCTTTTATTTCTTTCTTCAAAATTGATTTAGTTTTTTATATAGCGTTTGGAAGTATTAGATCAAATTTATTGATCTTGTCTCCAACGCTTATCACATAATTGGCAATGAAAATCAATCCAATAACTATCATTGCTTGGATCATAATTTCCAGTATTACTCTTATGAATTTTTTGTAATACCAAAGGAGGATGAGAACAATCCTCCTGAATTTTTTCAATCTTTGCTTGAATTTCTTTTATTTGATTCTTCAAACTTTCAATGATGGGTGCAGCCATTTACATATTCTCTTTAAATGCTTTAACAGCAATTGGAACAATAGGTTCAATTAATGCAAGGATAGCTTCTGCATATACTCTAATTTCATATTGAGCATGTGAATGGAGTCTTAATTTCAAGAAATGAAATAGATTATGTAGATCAACAGTTCCAAACATTCTAGAATAAGCAGCAACTGGAAGAACAGAACGAGCAAGTTCTCTAGGGCATCCACCTTCAATTAGATGTCTATAATCTTCAAAGTTAGATTTACAAACATCATGAATTACATTTTGTATTTGTTTTGCCTGAGGATGTTGATCATTAGTTCTCATTTGTTTATTTGATGAACTTTGAGTTGTAATTTGTTCTAGATTGGGTAGATAGAATCCTTCATCCAATTCAGTGTATCTTGCACTAATTTCATTGTATGACCAAGTGCGATGACGATGCCATTGACGGAAAACGAAGATAGGAGCTTTTACTTCAAATGTAAAAGAAATTACTTCAAATGGAGAAGTGTGTCTATTCTTCCAAAGATAATGAATAAGCTTTTCATCCTTACCTTCTTCCTCACCTACTCTCCAATCAGCATTATATGAAACACGAGCAGAACGTACAATTGCTAAGTCATCTCCCATATGATCAACAAGACGCACAAATCCTGGTGTTCCATCAATTGTAGGTAAAACATCAATTTTATCAGTCATTTAGAGTAACTCCATAACGAATAAGCTATAAAGAACAATTGTCCCTTGAATAATTAAGACAAAATTTAAAGCACGATTTAATTTCTTTAGATGATTGTCATTTTGTATATGTAGGTGAATAACGCAAGCAAAGAATAACAAAGTAATCAATTTAAAGATAAGACTAATCCATATGTCATGTGTTATCATATGGCGCATGACAGGATTCAATTCTGCGTCAACACCTAAATGATCAACTATGATTTTAGTAAATGCTAGGTCTAAAATAGACAAAAAGAATAGAAGAACAAATTTCTTTTCTAACATTTTCGCCATTGTGAGAATCTCAATCCAGCTGATAAACTCTCGTAAGTATTTTTGCGAATGATTTCCATTATCTCATTTTTTGTATAGCCATAATCCTTTACCATGTCATTAATGTCTTTTCCTGACATATCATTGGGCCAAATTACGACTTTATGACCATTTTCAATAGCATGTTCTATTTGATTTACAAGTTGCTTGTTACGTTTTTCATTGTCATATACAAGAACTGTATCTATATGATTTTTATTACTATTCTGTAAAGAATCAGCTAACATCTCCAGACTACTATCTCCTGATGCTACAGCATTTTCTACAAACATAGAATCAAACTGACCTTCTAATATGTA
>Ga0105238_10006957_pt1 | contig 11301 bp, 6 predicted proteins | sample KBSC34metaG_FD_81526 | JGI IMG/M metagenome (GOLD analysis project Ga0105238, IMG submission 81526) | Corn rhizosphere microbial communities from Kellogg Biological Station, Michigan, USA - KBS C3-4 metaG | ecosystem: Host-associated > Plants > Roots > Rhizosphere > Soil | place: Michigan, USA...
AATCAGCTGTCGTTCCCAAAGATTATCTTTTGCCGTCAATTAACGAGCTTAGTTACAAGCTGGACATTTCCCGAGATACAGCGCAAAAAAGTTACAAGCACCTTAAGAAAATCGGTGTAATCACCTCCTATCCTGGCAAAGGGTATTTGATATCAAATATGGATTTTAGGCAAAAACTGAAAATTTTCCTATTGTTCAATAAATTAAGTTCGCATAAAAAAATTATTTATGATTCCTTGGTTGAGGGATTAGGTGATGATGTTGCGATCGACTTCTATATTTACAATAACGACTTTAAATTATTTCGCAAGCTGTTGGAAAACAGTAAAGGCAGCTATTCACATTATATTATTATTCCTCATTTTATAGAAGGCGGTGAAAACGCTTTTGAGATCATTAATTCAATACCAAAGGATAAACTCATATTGCTGGATAAAGACATCCGTGGGGTGGATGGTGAGTACAGCGTGATCCATGAAAACTTTGAAAAGGACATCTTTAACGCACTTACACAGGCTCGAACGCAATTAAAAAAATATGATACTCTAAAATTGATTTTCCCTGAGCATAGCTATTTTCCGATCGAGATTGTCAATGGTTTTCAACGCTTTTGTGAACAATATGCATTTAATTCGGAGACGATATGTAATGTTGATGGTTTGGTGATTCATAAAGGTGAAGCTTTCATAAATTTAATGGAGGATGATCTCATCAGCCTGTTGCAGCGAATCAAAGAAAAAAAGTTCAAGATTGGCAAAGAGGTCGGCGTGATTTCTTACAATGAAACGCCGATCAAAGCGGTGCTGCTAAATGGTATTACAACTATATCGACTGATTTTAAATTTATGGGGGCAATCGCTGCTGAAATAATCCATAGTAACATAAGACGGCACGTCGAGGTCCCATTTTATTATACAAAGCGCTCATCCTTATAATTTAATATCTGGGACCTTTATGGACGCAGTGAACTAAAACCATATGAATAAAGGCCGCGCCAGTGACAGAGGGCGGTGAAAACGGCTACAAGACCGGATAAGAAAAAGAGGGTTTATCACAAACTATCCAATAAAAAACTATTATTAGCTTTCATTTGAATTTCTATTAAATGATAATGTTATTATCAAAACTTTAAAAAGTGCTAACTGGATGCGTTTAGCTTTTCACCTTACCATATTTATCATCATAGATATTTCTTCAACTGCCGTTCAATTACTGCCGTCAAATCCGATCAGTCTAAAGCGGATATTACCTTTTTCGTCAATTACAAATTTTGTCGGAATACCAGACACATTATGGTCATTTACTACCTTGTTGACCTTGGTTTCCGGATCTTTAGTATCCATCACCACTTCGAAACCATACTTCATGCCGGTAATAAAGGCCCTATCATCGGTGACTGTCACAGGCGTACGTTCCCAGGTATGAATGAACATACATGGGAACACACCATGTGGCCCAGTAATCCAGGAGACTACCTTACTCTTCAGGTCATATGTTTTTTAGCCGCTCAATTATTGACTTTCCTTTAGTTACCGCGGTGTTAAAGCAGCGAATTTATCATCAGCTCAAGCGTGCGGTGGTTGTTGCCTTCTATCATGAAATCGTTAAACATAATTTTACCATTTTGGTCGATTAGGAAATTTTCAGGTTCTCCCTGTACTTTATAGGCTTTTTCTTCGGCTTCAGTACCATGCAGTGGGATGAACGTATATTTTGTATTCCGCAAAAAAGGCATAACATATGGGTCTTGCCCGGGCGCTACATTTATGCCTACAAACGCTACCTTGGGGTTGTCTTTATAGCCATTCATAACCGCCTGGAAATGCGGAAACTCGCCCCTGCATGGCCCGCAGCCCGGGAACCAAAAGGTTAATAACACCACTTTACCTTTTAAATCGGCAAGATTTAGTTTGCCATTACTGGTATAAAGCCCCAAATTAAATAGCGGGGCCATTGTAGCTGCGCTATAGCGCAATGCCTTTACATCCTCCTGTACCTGCACCTTGCTTTTGCCCATTTTTTTGCCATACATTTCCGCTGCTGCCAATAACTCGTCTGTCGGCTTTTTAGCAAATTTTGCTATTACAGTATCATATGCAGCCCTGGTGTTACCCGCTTTATCTAATACAGCCGCCTCTTCCGCATAAAAAAATCCGTCTACATTCGGGTAACCCGGTTTTTGGGTTTGGGCGAGCAGCGCCGTGGCATCAGCATATTTATTGGCAGCAACAAGTTTGCGTTCCTGTAATATATTTTCATTGAACGATTTCATCAGTGTCCAATCTTTATCGGTATCGCCAAAGGCGGTTGCTAATACCTGTGCTTTTTCGGGGTCGGTTTCGATATAAACGGCCCATAGTTCGCTCATACCACCCAATGACCAATTGAATTTTGCAGGTGGATATAATTCACGCAACTTTTCAAAATATTTTATCTTGTCGTTTTTATTTGCCGAGCGCTCAGCAAGCCAGTATAAAGCTTCTGCACCACGCTCATTATCAGGAAAGCGTTTAGTAAAATCAAAAACCTTTTGGCTGGATACCGCCGTGGCCCCATCCTCCATTATGTTCAAATCATAAAACGCATAGCCGGCATCCGAAGGATCGGCAAGGCTCGCTTTATGCATATACTCCTGCGACTTATCCTGCTGTCCCCAGCGGGCAGCATCAAGTGAAAGGTAGCACCAGGCGGTGGCGTTCTTCGGATCCATTTGCACAACCTTCAACAGGTATTCTTTTGCTTGCGGCAATTCGCTGTGCCATAACGCTTCGCCTATGGCAAATGGAAAATTTATATTTTTCGGATATTTCTCCATCCATTTTTTATACTGCGCAACGAGCGAGGGGTTATAGGTATCAAACCCTGTACCCATGGCTTTTATGTAAGCCCTGTGCACACTAAGGCTATCGGGGTTTGTTTCGACTGCTTCTTTTAACTTTTGTATTTCCTCCGAAGTAGCATTTGTTTTGTGGTTTAACACGGCGGAAGGTGCAACGCTTTGCGATAAAACAGGCTGGCTGATACCGCAAATCATAAGCAACAGTGCGCAGATTGTTAATTTTAAGTTCGTTTTCATAATGCGTTTATTTGAAAATTTCTGATAAGGTTTTATCAAGATCATTCCCGTGCAAATCCTTGGCAATTATCTTTCCATCGGGGCCTATTAAAAAATTTTGTGGAATTGCCTTAACCAAATACAGTTGCGCAACCTGGTTGTCATACGATTTAAGGTCGGAAACTTGTGTCCAGGCCAAATGGTCGGTTTGGATAGCTTTTAGCCACGCGGCTTTCGTTGGCGCAGCATCTAACGATACCCCTAGTATGCTCAGTCCTTTGTCTTTAAATTTAGCGTAAGCAGCCACTATATCAGGATTTTCCTGGCGGCAGTAATGGCACCAGCTGGCCCAAAAATCTATAAATACATATTTACCCTTAAAATCATGTAATGAAACCGGCTGGTTTGCTGTATCAGCTTCGGTAAAATCAGGAGCCATTTCACCAACTGACAGGTTATTAAGTTTTTGCAACCCTGCTGTATAAGCCACACCTAATGCGCTTTCCCTAATGTTTTTATTTAACCCATCGAACAAAGGCTTCACTTCATTATATTTTGGCATGCGCCCCCCGTAAAGTTTAACCACCATAATGCTCATGATATGATCGGGATGCGCTTTGATGAAGTTCAGGTAAATTTCCCTTGTCGGAATATCCAGCGAATCCTTTTGCTTTTCTATAAGCTTTTTTTCGTCAGCCGGGGCCGCTGAATACTTTTGAGAAAGCTCCCTAAGCTTATTCTGAATAGGCTTAAGCAATATTTTTATTTTTTCGTTATCGGTATTTACCTGCCCCCCGGTTATTTTGGCATTAGCAATAATATCAGGACTGGTAACACTTATTACGCCCGGTTCAAGATAAATTTTTATATTTCTGCTGGTATTATCGAATTCTTGTCCGCCGGGGCTTATTATCAGGTAAGTTTCTACAGGATAGGGTATGGTACTCTTAAAAGTAAAAGTTCCGTTATGTATTTCTACAGAATCCTGTATTGTGGTATCGCCAGAAACTGTCTGGGATAAAAGGTAAGCTTTGGCCGGCGGGTTGTAATTACCTACTTTACCTTTTAGGATAAATTCCTGCGCCTGCGCATTTGCCATAAAAGGCATGCTAAAGAAAGCAAGCAGCAGTACGATGTTTAGCTTTTTCATTTTTTTGTTTTCTGTTAACGTTCCTGATTCAATAACAACGATATGTTATGATATTCCGCCCCAGCTTCATTAAAGAAGCGCAGGGCGGAAGTTTATCAATCAGCAATACCGTTTGTTAATAATTGGGGTTTTGAACTACGAAAGGGTTAGCGTTTATTTCGGCAATGGGGATAGGTAAAATAAAACGGTCCAATGATTTTAAAGTTGAATCGATAGCCGTAACGGGCGCCATATTGTTATTCCGGTAAAGGCGGCGAAGGGCAAACCAATCAACGCCATTTTCACCTACAAAGTTTTTGATCTCTTCTTTAATAACCAGTGTATGAAGCTGATCGGCATTGGCTGTCTCAACATCCGAAAAATCTTTCACCCCGGCATGCTTCAGAACCGTTTCTAACAAGCTTTTGCCTGTGGCAAGGTTACCATTACTTAAGGCTATTGCCTCTGCCTCAAGCAAATAAGCCTCGCTTAACCTGAATACGTAGCAATTTTCGCTTAATGATGTTTGTGCTACATTAATTGGGTCGCCACTGTAATATTTGGTAAATTCCAGTGCAGGCGTACCATAATAACTACCCTCTTTATATACCCAATTACTTCTCGGATCACCTTTTAGCAAGGTTACCAAACCGGGAGTAACCTGGTATTGCAGGTTATATTGGTAGTTTTTGTATTTGTAACTTTCAAGCGGAAAAGGCTGAGCGGTGAGTATAACCTCATTGCTGGCAGGCCCTTTGGTAAGAAATATGTCTTTAGTGCTATCTTCCAAAGCAAAGGGGCCATTTTGAATAATATCATTGGTTAAGCTAATTACAGATGCATAATCGCCAGAAGCCCCCCGGTTTATCAGCACCCTGGCTTTCAGCAATTTTGCTGCAGAGACATTGGCATAGCAAATCTGGGCGTTTTTCGCAGGTAAAAATTGTATAGCGCTATCCAGGTCGGCAATAATCGCATCGTAACAAGCGCCTACGTTCGCGCGGGGCAAGTTTACGCTACGTGGGGAAACAAATTCGTTTCTTATGATAATGCCATATTTGCTGTTTACATCATAATACTGCCCGTAGTATAATAATAATTTTGCATTACCATAAGCTCTTAGAAATTTAGCTTCGGCAATCATTTCCATTTTAATCGATGCTGAAAATGAACTTACAGGCGTAACGTTTTTTATAAATCCGTTTGCAGCATTAATAATAGCATAACCATTGTTCCATTGATAATCTACACCGAAATAAGTGGGTGTAAAGGTATCAGGGCTCCATCCCCAGGAGCTATTGGTGAGCATCCCAGAAAGGCTTGAAGGTATAGCCTCATTATAATCGCTCCACAATAAGCATGGAACATTATTTCTATCAACACCGGCACTGGCAAACTGATAATAAATGCCGCTTAAAACTGTCATAGCGCTTTGCTGATCAACAATAACGTTGCCATCAACCGCCGAGGTTGTAGGTAAAACGTTCAGGTCTTTTTTACACCCGGAAAAAAGAACCGGGGCCATCAATATAATGATTAAATATTTTAATTTTTTCATGTCGAATAATGATTTGATAGTTAAAACCCTGTTTTTATACCGATTGAAAATGTCCTTAACTGAGGGTAATTGTTTACATCAATATAACCGCTCGCTACACTGTACGGGTCGTCTGACACTTCAGGATCGGACCCGGGATATTTGGTAATGGTAAAAAGATTGGTGGCCGAAGCAAAAATTGTTGTATTCTTTAGCCCGGCGTTCTTTATCCAGTTCAGTTTTGAAAGATTATAATTAAGCGTTAAGGTCCTGAGCTTTAAATAGCTTGAGCTGAATACATCAAGATTGGAATTGCCATAAGTTGAATAGTCAAGCATCAGCCTCGGTTCATTGGTATTGGTATTTTGCGGGGTGTACCTGTCCAGCATACTCACGTCTGCATTTGTTAAAGCTCCAGGTTCGGTACTCGCGGCATGTTCAGCCCATAATAAATGCCCGCCAACCGAATAAGTGAAATAAAGGTTTAGGCTAAAGTTTTTATAGGCAAAATTCTGTGTAATGCCACCATAATATTTAGGTGCGCCATTCGCTATGATAATGTTTACCTCGGGTGCCTCATAGCCTTTCGCTGCAGTGCTCGGGTCCAATCGCATCATCGGGTCGCCGATCTCTGCCGGGAAGTATGGTGCAAGGAAGCCAAGTGCTTTTTGATAAGCGTCTGCCTGTGCCTGGGTTTTAATAATACCGTCAACGTAACGACCTGTAATTAAACCGATTGGTTTACCCTGTATAAGTGTAGTATTACCTCCATAATGGCTCTGTATCGTTTCTAAACCCGATTGGCTGGCGATTTGCGAAAGATCAGCAGCCGAACTCAAATGGGTAACAATTGATTGCGTGAAGGTTGCATTAACCGAAGCTGACCATCTGAAATTACTATTACGTATCACGTCACCGCCCACGGTTACTTCCCATCCATTGTTGCGTATGCCTACCGCATTAGTTAAAAGCGAAGTATAAGAGCTGCTTGGCGCAATAGGCAATGATAACAAGTCGCCACTTGTTTGTTTATTAAAATAATCTACTGTTGCTGTTAAACGTTCTTTAAATAACGATATATCAATACCTCCATCGGCTTCTTTGGTAGTTTCCCATTTTATGCCGCTGTTGCCTAACTGCGTAGGTATTAATGCGCTTACACCATTGTATGATTTTGGACTATACAACGTACGGTACATTTGGTCGCCTATATTCTGGTTACCTGTTAAACCATAGCTTCCGCGCAATTTAATATCATCTATCCATGATACATTTTTCAGGAAATTTTCCTGCGAAATCCTCCAGGCTACCGCACCCGATGGGAACCAGCCAAATTTATCATTGATACCAAATTTTGAAGAACCATCTGTACGGCCTGTAAATGTGAACAGGTATTTATCCATCAGCGAGTAATTAGCACGCGTGTAGAACGACAGCAAATAACTTTGAGGCGAAGTTGGATCATCGCCTGAAACAACCAGCGGTAAAACAGCCGAAGAAAGCCCTGTTAACACGTTATCATTGGGATAACCGGTAGCAGTAGCGCTAAAAAAGCTTGCCTTTGTTGTTTCGAATGATTGCCCGACCAATACATTGAGGCTATTATTTTTATTGAATTGTTTATTATAAGTTAATGTGTTTTCCCAAAACCAATCGGTCGACCGACGATTGGAGTTCGAACCTATACCACCCGTGTTTGCAACATTTCCGTAAGTGCTTGCCAGGTCAAGGTAACTTGGTGTATAGTTTCTTTGATTATAAGCGTTGTAATTTAATGACCCGGAGGTTTTGAACTGTAAATTTTGGGTAATATCATACACACCCGATAAGCTGCCAAGTAATGAGAAGGTTTTGGCATTATTGGTTGCTGTTAATAATGCAACAGGGTTAGTAAATGCCGTCTGCGCTTCACCCTGCTCATCAAAGTTCAAATAACTGCCGTTGGCGTTGTAAGGTGATAGATCAGGGCGGGCAAATAATGCTTGTGCATAGGCGTTATCGCCGAGATTTTGGTTAGTATAACCTAAAATAATGTTTGTAATAATCCTGAATTTGTCGGTGATATTATTTTCAAGATTTATTTTACCGCTTATCCTTTGGAAATCAGTTCCTTTAACTATACCCGGGTTACTGGTATATGAAATAGAATTAAAATATTTTGATGAATTGCCGCCGCCTTCAACCGAAAGTTCAGCATTATGCGAAACGGTATTCCTTGTTACTTCTTTTATCCAGTTGGTATTAGCTGTTCCAAAAAGATTCGATGCATGATTTAAGATCAGGTCGGCGTTAGTCGAGAGCGGACTTTGAGAAATTATATCCCAGCTTTGCTGGTTCTGTGCAGCTTCAGTAAAGAGTTCCTTAAATTGTGTAGCATCCAACAGTTTAGGAGCATTATAAGGGGCAGAAACAGTAGAGTAATAGCTGGCCAGTATTTGAGGTTTAGTATTGGCTTTACCGCGTTTTGTTGTTATAATTACTACGCCATTTGCTGCTTTTGAACCATAAATTGCGGTAGATGAAGCGTCTTTTAGAATGGTGATAGATTCAATATCATCTGGATTTAACCCCCCAAGGCTGTTAAGGCCATTTATAAATGAAGATGACAAGCCCGAAGAACCTACATCTGATACAGCAGGGTTACCCCCGGCGGCAGCATTACCTAGCGGGCTGCTCAAAGCAAAACCCGGATTCACGAAATCACTTTTAATCTGTAACGGTACACCATCAATTATGTATAATGGGTCATTGCCGCCTAATAATGAACTGGTGCCGCGTATACGTATCCTTACTGCCCCACCGGGGGTACCATCACTTTTGGTTACCTGTACGCCGGCGGCTTTACCCGCCAGTGCATTATCTATGGTATTAAATGGCACATCTTTAACATCTGCTGCCGCAATGGTTGATACTGCACCGGTCAAATCTTTTCGCTCTGTTGTACCATAACCAATTACAACTACATCATTTAGGTTGGAGGTGCTCATTACCATCGAAACATTGATAAGCGGATAGTCGCCAACCTTAATTTCTTTAGCTGAATAGCCAACAAAGCTAAATACAAGTACATCGCCTTTTTGTGCAGCTATAACATAATTACCGGCAGCATCGGTAACTGCACCTTTTTTGGATATTTTGTTCAATACGGTTACACCTGCCAATGGTTTTCCGTCATCATCTCTTACTACGCCATGTATTTCAGTTGTTGCTGCGGATACCGTATTAGATTCAGAAATGGCGGGCAACTTTTGCTGGATGACCACATTTTTTTCGAGCACCTTATAGGCGAAAGGAGTGTTTTTAAAGCATTGGGCTAAAGCTTCGTCAAGCGTGGCATTTGAAACTCTGATATCTATTTTTTCATCTTTTAATTGATCTGCGTTATAAAAAAAATGAAAACCGCTTTGTTTTTCAATCGAGGCCAACACTTTTTTAATAGATACATTATTCTCATTAAGTGTAATCTGGCTAAATCCCTTTGCACTTACCTGGAGAAGCCCTATGATTAGTATGAGCGTAGTAAGCTTCATAATCAATAGTATTTTTGAGAGGTTTGGCCGCACAGGTCGCCCGGCAGCTATACTAATAGCACTAAATTTCATTATATTTGTAATGTTTGGGTTAATACTTTAAACGCTGTTCAATTTGTTTATCCCGATTCTGTCGGGAAGGGTTAATCCGAATACTTACCGTGGCAGTGTTGAAGCACTTCCGCGGTTTTTTTCGTTATTAACCAGGCGTAGTTAACTTTTCTTTTGTAAGGTTTTTCGCATTGTTTATTGTTTTAGTGGTTAATTATTTAATTAAGGTTGTACAATAATTTTTTTACCTTCTATCTTGAAATTTACTCCTGCTACACTAAGTACTTGTAAGGCGACAGACGCATTTGAATTACGGTCGATATTGCCATTGAAAGCCATGCGGGGGATATTTCCATTATATTGTACATCAACATCATACCAACGGGCAAATTCGCGCATGATCGTTTGAATATCTGCTCTGTCGAAATGGAAAAGACCATTTTTCCATGCTATAGCTTCGTCTAAGTCGGCCTGGGTTACAACTATCTTGTTGTCATTTTGAACTATAGATTGCTGGCCCGGCGTTAGAGTTGCAGAACCTGTAGCATTAGAAACTTTCACACTTCCTTCAACCAGTGTAGTTCTTATACTGCCTTCGTCGTCATAGGCATTGATATTAAAATGGGTGCCAATGTCTTCTATGGTTTGATCTTTTGTAGTTACCCTAAATGGTTTAGCAGCGTTATGTACCACTTCGAAATAAGCTTCACCTGTAATTTTAACAATGCGATTATTACTTGTAAACGCTGTAGGGAATGTAATAGATGAAGCCGCGTTTAACCAAACTCGCGAGCCATCGGGCAAAATTAATTGCCATTGGCCACCTCGTGGAGTAGAAATGGTATTATAAACCACTTCTTTGGCGTTGGCGCCTTTTGTAGAAAGACTGTTAGCCAAATAAACTACTTGCCCATTTTGAGCTTTCTTTATCTGTGTACCTGATTGTTGAGCAATATTTCCATTTTCTGCATCGGTAAGAGAAACCTTTTGTCCGTTTGATAAAGTTAAAATAGCTTTATTGCCGCCAGGTGCAATGTCTTGTACCTTGTTCTGTGAAATTTGCTGAGCTGGTTGTTTGTGTAAAAAGAAATAACCGCTGAGGGAAAGGCCAATTAAAATTGATGCTGCCGCTGCAATGCGGGGCATTGAAAATACTTTTTTGGAGGTACGGTAACCAGTTTCTCTAACGATTCTTTTCCAGGCGGCAGTTTTATGGGTTTGTCCGTATCCTGAAAAATCGCTTTTTAATTTACTCTCAGCGATTAGATGGTCGAATTGCGCGCGGTTTTCCGGCTTTTCTTCCAGCCAATTTTGCAGTTGCTGTTGTTCTTGATCATTCAGATCATCTTTTAGATAACCAGTGATCAGTCTGCTTAGGTTATAGAGATCGTCGAACTGTTCCATATTGCTCAATTACAATAAGGACGAGCGAAAATCAAAAGTGGATAAAGCCAGCGTTAAAAAATTGTAATTTTTTTTATGGCGAAGCTATTTGCGCAAAAAATAAGCCCCGAATGCTAACAGTAGCGTTAGCGTTTCCGGGTTAAGATTGAGTTTTAGAATCTCAAGGGCTCGCTGCTTTTGCTTCTTTACTGTGTTTATAGACATTCCTAATTCTTCGGCGACTTCATGGTTTTTTTTGCCTTCAAGAAAGCTTAACTTAGACAATTGGCGCAAATGCGGCGGAAGTGCTTCAAGTGCGGCATGTACGTCGGCAATAATTTCGGAAGAAATTATTGCTTCAATAATATAAGATTCACCTTGTTCAATACAAGGGAGAGTAGCCTGAAACTGGTCGACAACTTGCAAATGGCGAATTAGGTCTAAACTTGCATTTTTAACACAACTGTATAGAAAGTTCTTTATAGCGGTTGGGTGATCGGCTATTTTATCGCGTTGCCGCCAATAAGCGATGAAAGCATCTTGAGCAATATCTTCCGCTTGCTGCTTATCTTTGATAATTTGCCAGGCGAAGAAAACAAGGCGGTCATAATAACGG
>Ga0105238_10006960_pt1 | contig 11299 bp, 8 predicted proteins | sample KBSC34metaG_FD_81526 | JGI IMG/M metagenome (GOLD analysis project Ga0105238, IMG submission 81526) | Corn rhizosphere microbial communities from Kellogg Biological Station, Michigan, USA - KBS C3-4 metaG | ecosystem: Host-associated > Plants > Roots > Rhizosphere > Soil | place: Michigan, USA...
ACACGTCCACCGCTGCTTCCGCCGCAGGCATCTTCCCGCGCGCTCTGAGCAGCTCGCCGAGCACGACGTCGCCCATGCCGAATCCGAGCGCGGGCAGACTGACACCGCCCAGCGATTCCAGGAGCGTATCGTAACGGCCGCCGCCGCAGATCGCACGCAGCTCGCCCTTCGCATCGAAGAGCTCGAAGACGATTCCCGTATAGTACGCGAGCCCGCGCACGATCGAGAGATCGAGCTTCACCCACTCGCGCACGCCGAGCGAGTCCGTGTAGTCGAGATACCGGCGCAGATTGTCCCACTCGGCGGACGCACCCGCAGCGGAGACGACCTGCGCGAAGGCGGCTTCGTCGGCCGTGGCTCCAGCGAGCTCGAACAGCTGCGCGGACGCAGAGGCGCTCACCCCTGCGGCCGCGAGGCGATGCTCGAGCACATCGCGCGGGTCGCGATCGAGCTTGTCCAGCGCGGCATAGGCAGCCGGCATCTGCGGCTCGCCGATTCCGATGCCGCGGAGCAACGCGTTGAGCAGTCGCCGGTCCGACACACGTGCCACGACGTCCTCGCTCGAGAGATCGAGCACGCGCATGATGTCGATCGCCGCGGCGAGGAGCTCGGCGTCGGCGCTGACGTCCGCTTCGCCGATGATGTCCATGTTCAGCTGAAAGTGCTCGCGAAGCCGCCCGCGCTGCTGGCGCTCGTATCGAAACAGCTGCGGAATCGAGAACCATCGCACCGGCTTCCGCATGGCGTTCGCACGCGCCGCCACCATGCGCGCGAGCGTGGGCGTCATCTCCGGACGCAGCGCGATCTCGCGATCGCCCTTGTCCCGGAAGTTGTAGAGCTGTTCGACGATCTCGGCGCCGCTCTTCTTCGTGTACAGATCGAGCGGCTCGAGCGGCGGTCCGTCGTACTCGACGAAGCCGTAGCGGCGCGCGACTTCGCGCCATCCCCGGAAGATGTACGACCGCTCCGCGAGCTCTGTGGGGTAGAAGTCGCGAAAGCCAGGTAGCGCGCCCGGGGACATCAACGAAATCTACGCCGCGAGCGGAGACACCTGCAAGCGCGCCATGGCGTCGCCCACAGTGTGAAACGATCCCGTGATCAGCGTGGTCCCGCCGCCCGCGCGTGCGTCGGCGAGCGCGCGATCGAAGTCCGGCTCCGCCGTCGCAGTCCAGCCGCTCTCGATCGCGAACGCGAGCGCCTCCTCCAGCGGCCACGTGCGATCCGTGGGCACGCTCGGCGGTGACGCGAGCACGAAGCGATCGACCAGCGGCGCGAGCGTCGTCATCATCGAGTGCCAGTCCTTGTCCCGCAGCGCCGTCATCAGGCAGGTGAGCGGTCGCGCCGGCTGCACGGCCTCGAGCGTCTCGCACAGAACGGCGCATCCCGCGGGATTGTGCGCGACGTCGAAGATGATGGAGCCCACGCTCTGGAAGCGCCCGGCGATGCGAACAGCCGCGAGCGCGGCCTGCGGATCCGCCGCGGCCGCGTCGTACGGCGGGCCCGCACACTGGAGCATCGCGAGCGCCGTGGCAGCGTTCACCGCCTGGTGCCGGCCGATGAGCGGCGTTCGGAGCTCTCGCGCTCCCTCGTCCGTGCGAAGCGTGAAGCGCGTTCCGTCGAGCGCCACGCTGATGTCGCCGACGGACCATGCATCCGCCACGACGCGGATGGGCGTCGAACCCGCATCCTGTGCGAGGCTCGCGAGATACGCGCGCAGATGCGGATCACCCTCACCGATCACTGCGGGCACGCCTCGCTTGAAGATCCCCGCCTTCTCTCGTGCGATCTGCTCGAGCGTGTCTCCCAGATACTGCACGTGATCGATGCCGATCGAGGAGATGCCCGCCGCAACCGGTGTGATCACGTTCGTGCTGTCGAGCCGGCCTCCCAGCCCGACCTCGATCACCGCGACATCCACCTGCTCGCGCACGAAATGATCGAAGGCCATCGCCGTCGTCGCCTCGAAGAACGTGGCGCCCAGCCGTTCGACATCGGGTGTCCATTGCGCGATGAAGTCGACCACGTCCTGCTCGCGCATCGGCACACCGTTCACCACGATGCGCTCGCGAAAATCGATGAGATGCGGTGACGTGTACTTGCCGACCCGAAGTCCGAGCCCGCGGAGCAGCGCCTCGATCGTGCTGACGACGCTTCCCTTGCCGTTCGTGCCCGCGACGTGGAACGCGGGCACGCGAGTGTGCGGATCGCCGAGCAGGGAGAGCAGCTCCGTCGTGCGCTCGAGCCCCATCTTCCACGCGCCCGTGACTCGCGCGAAGAGATAGTCGAGCGATGCGGCGTAGGCGGAGCTCGAAGGCGATTCACTCATGCACGATCGCACGGCGGTGCAGAAACGGCGTGCTCACCGCGCCGAGTGGCTCGATCAGGACGACACCCAGCTCGTTGCAGCAGGCTGCCCACTCATGTGACGCAGCAGCCCGCCAACGGAGCTCTTGAGGTCGCGACGATGTGAGACGACATCGAGCATCCCATGATCCAGAAGAAATTCGGCCGTCTGGAAGCCTTCGGGAAGGTCCTGCCCGATCGTCTGCTTGATCACTCGCGGGCCCGCAAAGCCGATCACCGCTCCCGGCTCCGCCACGATCGCATCGCCGAGCATCGCGAAGCTCGCGCTCACGCCTCCCGTCGTCGGATTGGTGAGCACCGAGACGTACGGAATCCGCCGCTCGGCGAGCTGCGCGAGCAGTGCCGATGTCTTCGCCATCTGCATGAGCGAGAGCACACCCTCCTGCATCCGCGCGCCGCCTGAGGCGGAGATCAGCACGAGCGGATACTTCCGCTCGAGCGAGCGCTGCCCGAGTCGCGCGATCTTCGCACCCACGACCGAGCCCATCGACCCGCCCATGAAGGCGAAATCCATCACGCCGAGGTTGATCGGCATGCCGCCGAGGTTCCCGGAAACGGACATGAGCGCGTCGTAGTCGCCCGCGTTGGCGAGCGCCTTCTTCAGCCGGGCAGGATATTCGGGAAATTGCAGCGGGTCGACGGAGCGGATCTCGACATCGAGCTCGTCGTAACTGTTGTCATCGAGCAACAGATTTACGTAATCCACCGCACGAATACGGCGATGGAAATCGCAGTTGGGACAGACGTTCAGGTTGCGGATGAACTTCTCGCGCAAGTCCGTGTGACCGCACGCCTCGCACTTCTCCCATGCGTCCGGCGGAATTTCCAACTTTTCGCGTCGCGGCTGCCGGGGCTTCCGCTCTTTTCTAAACCAAGCCATTGGCGAAATCTGGCCGCACGGTCAGAATCAAGCAAGCTGATCCGCCTGCTACTCACTCCGACACGACGCTCAGATCGCCAGCTCGCCCACGCGGCCGCCACGCCCCTCGCTCGAGATCCGCAGCATCACACCGATCGAGAGCCAGCACGCGAGCATGAACGATCCGCCATAGCTGAAGAACGGCAGCGGAATTCCCGTGATCGGCATCAGGTTCAGCGTCATGCCGACATTGACCGCGACATGCACGAGCCAGCTCGCCGCCAGTCCGAACGCCACGAGACTCCCGAACGAATCGTTCGCGTTCGAAGCGGTGCGCACCGCTCGCAGCACGAGAAAGAGAAAGAGCGACAGCGCGATCGTCACGCCAAGCAGGCCGAGCTCTTCGCCGACCACGGCAAAGATGAAGTCGGTGTGCTGTTCCGGCAGAAAGGCGAGGCGCTTCTGCGTGCCTTCGAGGAATCCCTTGCCGATCCATCCGCCGGAACCGATCGCGACCTGAGACTGGATGACGTGCCACCCCGAGTTTCGCGGGTCGATCGAGGGGTCCAGGAATACCTGCAGTCGATGCCGCTGATAGGGGGCGAGGCGCTCCCACAGGATCGGCGCCAGCACGCCCATGAACACGTTGGCGAGCATCAGCGTGACGCCCTCCCACATGTACGGGCGGTACCAGAGCACGAGCGCGAGCAGCGCCAGGAACCACGCACCCCAGAGGCTCGTGTTGAAGGCGAGCACGAGGCTCACCGCCGGCGAGGCGATCAGAATCAGCAGCGGCAGCGGCACCCCCGACCAGAACAGCATCGCGAAGAAGATCCCGATGAACACCATGCCGCTCCCGAGATCCGGCTGGAGCATGATGAGAAGCCACGGAATCCCCACCACCACCGCCGGCTTCCAGAGCTCGAGCAGCGAGCGCGGCGCCTCCCGGCGTGCCCCGAGCTCCCGCGCGAGCATCAGAATGACGGCCACCTTCGCCAGCTCCGCCGGCTGCCCGAGCCGATGTCCCGCGATGACGAGCCAGCTCTTCGAGCTCGCCGCGTCCCCCGCACCGCCTCCGAACTTCAGGAGTCCGAGCAACAACAGACAGGTGAGGATGTAGATCGGCAGCGCCGCCCACTCGAAGAAGCGCACGGACGCGCGGCTCACCGCGTACGCGAGCCCGATGGAGAGGATCACCCAGCGGATCTGCGCCGCCCATGCGTGCGTCGCCACCGTCGGCACATCCGTCTGCCCCGCTGAGTACACCATCGCCACTCCGTAGCAGGACAGCAGGAGCGCGACGATGATGAGCGGCCAGTCGTTCACGACGCGGCGCATCATCCGTCGGTGTTGATGAAGGTGGTGGGCTCCACGTGCAGATACGACTGGATGATCTTGGATGCGATGCGCGCGGCGCGGGTGCCGTGTCCGCCGAACTCGATCATCACCGCGACGACGATCTTCGGGTCGCCGGCGGGCGCGTAGCCCACGAACCAGGCGTGATGGTGGATCGGATCCTCGGAGTTCTGCGCCGTGCCGGTTTTTCCCGCGAGCACGACGCCCTGGATGCGCGCGCTCCCGGCGGTTCCGTTCGAGATCACGCCCGCGAGCGCCGAGCGCAAGCCGGCGAGCTGCTCCGGCGAGAGCTGCAGAATCTGCGTGCGCTCCGGCTTGTCGCGCACGATCTCCGGCTTGGCCGATTCACCATCCGTCGCGAGCGCGGTATAGAAGCGAGCCATGTTCACGACCGTCTGCGCGTTCTCTCCCTGCCCGATCGAGAGGTTGAGCACCACCGCCTGGCTCCAGCCGTTCTTGCCGTACTTGCGATTGTAGTAGTTCGTGACGTCGTCGTACGGGAACGTCGGTCTCGCCTCATCCGGCAGATCGATCGACGTCTTCTCGCGCGCGCCGAGCTTGAGCCCGCCCGCGACCAGCGACGACAGCCCAACCTTGAGCCCGAGCTGATAGAAATAGACGTCGCACGATTTCTCGATCGCCTCGGCCAGCGTGAGGTTGCCGTGCCCCTTCGGCTCCCAACAGCGGAAGTAGCGATTGCCGAACTGATATCCGCCCGTGCAGGACACGGGCATGTGATCATCGAGCTTCACGAGCCCGCGCTCGAGGGCGATCGCCGCAGTTGCCAGCTTCCACGTCGAGCCCGGCGGATAGCGTCCCTGCGTCACCTTGTTGAAGAGCGGACGGCGCGGATCCGTGTTCAGCGATTTCCAGAGCTCCGGCGGAATGCCTCCGACGAATCGATTCGGGTCGTAGCTCGGAGCCGAGTAGAGCGCGAGCACGCCGCCGGTCTTCGGATCGATGGCGATCGCCCCGCCCTGCAGCGAATCACCGAAGATGCCCGCCATGTAGCGCTGCAGTGGCATGTCGATGTTCGTGTACAGCGGCGCGGCGGCCTCCGCGGCGACCTCCTCTCGCGCACCCGCCTCGCGCACCACTCGCCCCATCGCGTCGACCTCGACGAAGCGCACGCCCTCGCGCCCGCGGAGGCGGCTCTCGTACTGTCGCTCGAGACCGTTCTTCCCCACCGACTGCCCCGTCTTGTAGCCCTGGTACTTCGGATTCGTGAGCTCCGCCTCCGTCACTTCGCCAACGTAGCCCACGAACGACGCAACGGCCGCTCCGTCGGGATAGTAGCGCTTGGGCGCGGACTGGATGATGAGCCCGGGAAAGTCGATGCGGCGCTCCTCGAGCACCGACACCTCGTCGAACGGCGCATCGGCGAGCACGGCCACCGGCCGGTTTCGCGCGTGCGAGAAGCGGCGCACGGAAAGCTCGATCTGCTCGGGCGAGATCGGGATGATCGCCGAGAGGCGCTGGAGCGCGGCGCGCAGCGAGTCCGCGCTGGGCGCCAGAATCGACACCGCGTAGCCGGGGACGTTCTCCGCGATGACCTGGTTGTTGCGGTCGTAGATGATGCCACGCGGCGCGGGCAGCGGGACCTCGCGCAACCGGTTGGTCTCCGATTGCTGCGAGTATTTCGTGTAGTTGACGACCTGCGTCTTGAAGAACGCGGAGAGCAGCAGCACGAAAATTCCCACGAGCGCCCAGGAGGCGATGCGCGCACGCCGCGCGATCTCGTTGGGATGAAAGCTCATGAAGGGGACGCGCGAAGCACGGGACGGAGAATGAGCAGTGTCACGAGCCCGAAGAGCGCCGTGACCGCTGCGCTGAGCGGCGACCACACGAAGATCTGGATCGCGACCTGTCCCGCATCACCGCGATGGCCCGCGAGCACGAAGATCACATCGAACGCCCACTTCCCCAGAAAGAAGAAGAGCGCGTTGAGCAGCACGTCGTCCGCGAAGAACACGGCCTTGAGCCACGATGCCGTGAACCCGATCGCGCTCATCGCGAGCGCTCCTGCACCAAACACATGCACATCCACCGAATCAGATACGAGACCCACACACAAACCTATGACGGCGGCCGCACCCGGACGCACCCGGATCGCAACGAGCAGCGTCGCGATCACGAGAAAGTCGGGCCCTGCACGCCATCCGAGCAAGGGGCGCAGGGTGTAATGCAGCATCACCAGAATGATGAACGCGATCAGCGTGCGAAAGAAATCCGTCGGTCTCATGGAGTGGTCGTCGTCGGCGCGCGCGGAGGCGGCGGAGCTTTCGCTGGCCGTGCCTCACGCTGCGGAGACGGGACGACTGGCGGCGCCGTAACAGCCGTGCTGTCGCGCCGCTGAGTGGTGTCGCGAGGCGCGTTGGCCGAGTCGCGTTTCGCAGCGAGCCGCGCGAGCGAGTCGCCGGCCGCCACGATGCTCTTGACCGCGGAATCCGCGTGCAGCCCGGTCTTCCAGACGGTCTGCACGCCCGCCGTCGTGCGCGCGGGGAGCAGCACCATCACATCAGACACGTCGGCGGGCGCGACGGCAGGGCGCAGCAGATACGTGCGCGCCCACAGCTCCGACGTCTTCATCTCCGCGATCACCGTCCCGACCGGGATCCCCCGCGGGAACGTCCCGCCCAGCCCCGAGCTCACGATCAGCGTGCCGGGCTTGAGAGTGCTCCGCATCGGCACGCCCCGCATCTCGAGGAGATAGCGCTCGGGCTCGCCGCCGAGATGTGCGCCCACGATCCCGAAGGCTCCGCCGTCCACGGCCATCGCGCTCACGCGGAAGTCAGGGTGCGCCCAGACGATCGCGATGCTCATCGTCGGATCGACGCTCTTCACCATGCCCACGAGCCCCTCTGGCGCCACGACGGGGCTGAACGGGCGTATGCCGGCCCTGGAGCCCGCGGAGAGCACCACGGTGTATTCCTCGCCCACGCCGCGCCCCTGCAGCACCTCGGCGGGAACGAAGCCCCACCGGAGCGCCTCGCCGAGCCCGAGCAGCTTGCGGAGCCGGTCGTTGTCGGCGAGCGACGCGTCGAGCGACATGGCCCGGAGCGCGATGCTGTCGCGCTGCGCCTCGCGCATGTCGCGCGTCAGCCAGGATCGGCGGCTCTGCTCCGCGTCGCTCTGGAGGGCGACGAGCGGCGCGACGAGCGTCTGGCGGAGCGCGGCTGCGAACGGATCGCGAATGCGGTCCGGGAGCTGAATGGCCGCGAAGGCAGCCACGAGGCACGAGACGAAGAGGACCGTGTCCCGGCGGCTATAGGCGCGAGCAGCGGGCGGCACGTGCGATCAGGTCTGCAGGACCGACCAGTACTTGTCCTCGTCGTCCAGAATGCGCCCCGTTCCTCGCACGACACACGTGAGCGGATCCTCGTCGACGTGAATCGGCAGATTCGTTTCCTGGCTCAGGAGCAGATCCAGACCGCGAATCAGCGCTCCGCCGCCGGTCATGACGATGCCGCGATCGACGATGTCGCTCGCGAGCTCCGGCGGCGTGATCTCGAGGGCGCGGCGCACCGCGTCGACGATCTGCTGGATGGGCTCCTGTATCGCCTCGCGGATCTCGCTGGAGTGCACGCGAACGGTTTTCGGGATGCCCGAGACGAGGTCGCGTCCCTTCACTTCCATCTCGCGCTCTTCGCCCACGGGCGCCGCCGAACCGATCTGAATCTTGATCTGCTCGGCCGTCGGCTCGCCGATGAGCAGATTGTAGTTCTTGCGCATGAACTGGACAATGGCGGTGTCGAGCTCATCGCCGCCCGTGCGGATCGATGTGTCGCTGACGATGCCGGAGAGCGCGATGACGGCGATCTCGGTCGTGCCGCCGCCGATATCGATGACCATGTTCCCCGTGGGCGTCTCCACGGGAAGGCCCACCCCGATCGCGGCCGCCATAGGCTCCGCGACCATGAACACTTCCTTCGCGCCGGCGCCGAGCGCGGAGTCGCGCACGGCGCGCTTCTCGACCTCGGTGATACCGGACGGGACGCAGACGATCACTCGCGGCTTCACCTTGAAGACGTGATTGTCGATGATGAGCGTCAGGAAGTAGCGGAGCATCTTTTCCGTCACATCGAAGTCGGCGATGACGCCGTCCTTCATCGGTCTGACGGCAATGACGCCCTCGGGAGTTCGGCCGAGCATCCGCTTCGCTTCGAGGCCTACGCCCTTGATCTTGCCGGTGGCACGATCGATTGCGACGACGGACGGCTCATTGAGCACGATCCCTTCGCCTTTGACGTAAATAAGTGTGTTCGCTGTGCCGAGGTCTACGGCAATCGCGTTCGCGGGAAACAGCGATCCCGGTTTGAAAGGCCAGCGCATCTAGGAGATCAATCTCGCGTTCCAGGCGGAACGCAGTTGGCGGCGGGTAGGAAAAGGCACGGTCGGGGGTTAAGCTAGCCGCACTGCTGAGTTGCGGCAAGACGTTGACTGGACATAACCTAGGGCGTGTCTGGCGTCACATCCCCAGCGTGCGAGGACTGATGCGGGAATCGCTCGAGATTGCGATCGTGGAGCTGAAGACCTGTGACGCGTGCGGACTCTGCCTCCCTCTGTGCCCGCCGGGCGCGATCGGCATGCGACGAGAGGGTCTGCTCATAGACGATTCAATTTGCACAGGGTGTCGAAAGTGTGTCGCGCCGTGTCCCGTGGGGGCACTGGCGATGGTTTCCCGGCGGCCGATTCTCTCGTGATCGCGGCATGGCCGTCCACCAGCGATCGCTGCGATGTGCTCGTGGTGGGCGGCGGCCCCGGCGGGCTGATCGCGGCTCGCGAGCTCATGGCGCGGGACCGCGGGCTCTCGGTGATACTCGTCGAGCGCGACCGCGCGATCGGTGCCCCCGTGCGGTGCGGCGAGGGCGTGGGCCGTGGCGGACTCTCCGAGTTCATCGATCCGACCGATGCGCCGTGGATCTCGCGGACCATCACGAAGGTGATCTTCTGGGCGCCCGATGGCACCGAGGTGCGGGTGGCCGAGGGCGACGTGGGGTACGTGCTCGACCGCACGCGCTTCGAGCCTGCGCTGGCGGCGGAGGCGGGACGCGCGGGCGCGGAGATCCTGATCGGCACCGAGGCGACGGGGCTCGAGCGCCACGCCGACGGGTGGCTCGTTGCGCTGCGAGGGGCGGCGCGCGAGTGGGTGGTGCGGGCGAGGCTCGTGATCGCGGCGGACGGCGTGGACGGCATGGTGGCGCGCTGGGCGGGGCTCGATACGCGGGTGCCCTCGCGCGACATGGAGAGCTGCGCGCAGTACCTGATGACCAACGTGAACGTCGATCAGGACGCCATTTATTTACACTTCGGAAATAATGTCGCGCCCGGGGGCTACGCCTGGGTATTTCCGAAGGGCGGCGACAGCGCGAACATTGGACTCGGTGTCGTCGCGCTCCGAGCGGGCGGGCGGAACGCGCGGCAGTGGCTCGACGACTATGCGCGGAGCTATTTCCCGACCGGCATCCGCGTAGGCTCCACGGTGGGTGGAGTGATCGTGCATCCGACGATCAAGCGCACGGTGACGGATGGGCTGATCACGGTGGGCGATGCGGCGCACATGATCAATCCGCTCTCGGGTGGCGGAATCGTGAACGCGATGAAGGCGGGGCGGCTTGCAGCGGAGGTCGGCGCGTCAGCGCTCGCGGCGGGCGACACGAGCGCCCCTCGGCTCGAACGATACCACCGCGCATGGATGGACATGCTGGGCGAGGATCACGTCCGCTTTCACCGCCTCAAGGACGCGCTGTCGAAGTTCGACGACGCGTTCTTCGACAACCTCGCGCGCACGGTGAACAGGATCGACTCCGAGAAGCGGACGCTCAGGAGGATCTTCGGGAGCGCGCTGATGCATCATCCGACGCTGCTGCCGGTGGTCGCGAAATATTTCGTGTGACCCACGGCTACGCCACCGGAAATCGCACGGGTCAGCCGGTATCGCGCAGCAGCGTCGTGCCGATCGCACAGCGGTTGGCCACGAGGCCCGCGAACCGTTCCGAGGCGCGGAGCGTGCCCACCCCCGGCATCATCGGTGCCCAGACGTAGACCGGCACGCGCGCCAGCGACATCACACTCCCGCCCCACGCCCTCGCGATCCCGAATCCCGCGCGGTAGCCAGCCTCGCGAGCGAAACGCTCCTCCCTCTCTCCGGCCGCCCCGAACGGGTAGCTCACCGCTGGCGTTTCCACATCGAGCGCGCGCGCAATCGCGGCGCGCGACCGCTCGAGCTCTCCCCTAACCTCGTCACTGGAGCACCGCGTCAGCCGCGGATGCGTCGCCGTGTGCGATGCGAACTCGATTCCTCGCCCCTGCCACGCGCGCATGTCCCGCCACGCGAGATGCGCGAATCTCCTCCCGCCGTACGCCACGTCCCAGCGATTCAGCTTTCCCGCGTACTCGGTGATCACGAAGCACGTCGCGCGAAAGCCGTGCGCCTCGAGCACCGGGAACGCGTGCTCCCTCAGCCCGCGATACCCATCGTCGAAAGTGATCGCGAGCTCGTTCGGCGCCGCCACCCGCTCGCCGATCGCGCACGCGATCACTTCGTCCAATCCGAGTGTCTTCCACTCTGCCCTCGCCAGCCGCTCGATCTGCTTCGCGAAGCGGCGCGGCGAGATCCGCGTGACCCCCAGCTCGTGCCGGCGCTCCACCTTGTGCCAGGCGAGCACCGGCGGGAGCGTCACGCGCGCTCCATCCTCACGCCTCGAGATACTTCGCAGG
>Ga0105238_10006961_pt1 | contig 11298 bp, 6 predicted proteins | sample KBSC34metaG_FD_81526 | JGI IMG/M metagenome (GOLD analysis project Ga0105238, IMG submission 81526) | Corn rhizosphere microbial communities from Kellogg Biological Station, Michigan, USA - KBS C3-4 metaG | ecosystem: Host-associated > Plants > Roots > Rhizosphere > Soil | place: Michigan, USA...
CCGCGCCGGGCCTTGGTCACCCGCTTGATGTCGGAGTGGAACGGACCGAGGACCTGACGATCCAGCGAGAACCCGAACGTACTTCCCTGTTTCTCCAGCACGCCGATGACGCGGAAGGGCAATCCTTCCAGCCTGATCTCCTTCCCCAGCGGATCGATGTTCGGGAAGTACGTGTCGGCCGTCTCCTTCCCGATCACGACGACGGGCGCCCCGACCATCTCTTCCTGCTCGGTGAACACACGCCCGAGCTCGACGTCGAGATTCTTGATGACGAAGTAGTCCGCCGACACTGCCATGACGATCGACTGTGGACCACCATTGCGGTAATCCGAGCTCGGCGTGCCCCACGTCTGGTCCTGAATCGCCCAGTGCGTCTGGGGTGGCAACGCATCGCGTACCGCATTCGCATCCTCGACGGTGATGGGCGGACGGCGCTGCCACTCGCGCCACGTCGCTTCGGTCACGTCCCCCATCTGGAAATCGGGAAAGCGCCGCAGCGTGAACGTGTTCACGCCGAGGAACTTCGCCGCGAAATCCTCCTCCATGTACTTCGACATTCCGTTCACGACCGACACCACCGCGATCAGGAACATCACCCCGATCGTGACGCCGAGCAGGGTGAAAAAGCTCTTGAGCTTCTGGACCCTGATCTGTGTGAGCGCGAGCCGAACGGCGTCGAGGAGCGACATGGATTCCTTACGCGCGTGCGTTGAGCGAGGCGACGAACGTCTCGCGTGTTTCGTCCGAGGAGATGCGCCCGTCGCGCAGCACGACCACGCGCCGCGCGTGGGCGGCGATGTCCGGCTCGTGCGTCACCATGATCACCGTCTGCCCACTCGAGGAGAGCCCCTCGAACACGCGCATGATCTCTTCCGAGGTGGTGGAGTCGAGATTTCCAGTCGGCTCATCGGCGAGCAGAATCGCCGGGCGGTTCACGAGCGCACGCGCGATCGCGACGCGCTGCCGCTGGCCGCCGGAGAGCTCGTTGGGCCGGTGATCCATACGGTCCGCCAACTGCACGCGCGCGAGCGCTTCCTTCGCGCGCTCCTTTCGCTCGGAGGAGGAGACGCCGGCGTACACCAGCGGCAGCTCCACGTTCTGCAGCGCGGATGCGCGCGGCAGCAGATTGAACGTCTGGAACACGAAGCCGATCTCGCGATTGCGCACGCGTGCGAGCTCGTCATCCTCCATCTCCGACACCAGCACGCCGTTCAGCCAGTACTCGCCGGCTGAGGGTGTATCCAGGCAGCCGATGAGATTCATGAGCGTGGACTTCCCCGAGCCGGACGGACCCATGATCGCGACGTACTCGTTTCGGCGCACCGCCAGCTCCACGCCGCGCAGCGCGTGCACCACCTCGCCGCCCATGTCGTAGTTCCGCGTGATGCCCCGCGTGACGATCACCCAGTCCGGCGACGGCTCGACGCCCGGAGCGCTGGTGACGACCTTGCGCTCCGCCGTCGTGCTCATCGCCAGGTCCTGCTCGATCAGACTCACGCCTTGGCCTCCTTCTTCTTGTCGTCCTTCTTCATCTCCTTCACGGTCGTGCTGTCGTGCAGCGTGCGGATCGCCTGGTAGCTGCCCGCCACGACGGTCTCACCCTCCTGCAGCCCGCTCAGCACCTCGAAATATTCCTCGCCCGGAATGCCGACCTTCACGGGACGGAAGCTCACGCGATTGTCCTTGCCGACCACGAACACGCCTTCGACGTCCTTCTGCGCGATGTCCTTCGTGGCCTTCTTGCCGAGTACGACCGCCGCGGAGTCGCGATTCTCGTTCGCCTCGTGCTCGCGCACCGTGAGCGCGATGATCGGAATGCTCAACACGTTCTTGCGCGCATCCCAGACGATCTTCGCGGTGGCCGAAAAGTCGGGGCGCGTGTCGAGCGGCGGATCGATCAGCTGCACGCGTACCTCATAGTCGACCGCCTGATCGGAACTGCCCGTGGTGGTCGTGGCGGCCGCGACGGAGCTGTGCGCGATCTCCGTCACCTTCCCGCGAAACGTGGTGTCCGGGAAGGCATCGATCAACACCTGCGCGGTGTCGCCCACGCGCAGCCGCGCGACGTCCGTCTCGTCCACCTTCACCTTGGTCTCGAGCACGGACATGTCGCTGATCGTGAGCAGGAGCGCGGCATCCTTGTTGAACGTACCGGGCACGGCGGTCTCGCCCTGCTGCACGGCCAGCCGCGTGATGCGGCCGTCCATGGGAGCGAGGATGGTCGTCTTCGCGAGACTCGACTGCGAGTTCTTCAGCGCCGCGGTCATCTGATCGACGGTGTGCAGCGCCGCCTGGTACAGCGCGTCGTTCACATCGACGGTCGTCTTGAGCTGCTCGAGCTGCTCGGCCGAGATCAGTGCCGGATTCATCTTCACGATCTCCGCCGACCGGCGATATGCGCTCTGCGACTGCTCGAGGTTGGCCTTGGCGCGCGCGAGATCGGCCTTTGCCGATGCGACGCTGGCGTCCTCGCGCTGCACGTCGGCCTGATACGTCGCGGGATCGATCTGGAGCAGGAACTGGCCCTTCTTCACCATGTCACCCTCTTTCACCGCGAGCTTCACGATGCGTCCGCTCACATCCGAGGCGACGTCCACCTTCGTGTGCGGCTGCACCTGTCCGCTGGCCGTGACGTAGGCGACGAGATCCCGCCTCTGGACCTTCTCGAGGCGAACCTCGACCGGCTTGTCTCCGCGCTTGAACGCGGCGAGCACCAGCACGCCGGCGAGCAGAAGTCCTCCCACAACCGCCGTGATCGCCTTTCCCCGTCGAGTCATCTGTTGCTCCGATTAGCGCAATGGACGGCCGACGGCCGCTTCGAGAGCGGCGAAGGCCTTGTGGAAATCATACACGGCGTTGATGCGATCGCTCTCCGCCTGCTCGAACTGCGTGCGGGCATCGCTCACGTCGAGAAACGGCGCCAGCCCCACCCGGTAGCGCTCTTCCGCGAGCCGGAGGGCTTCCCGCGCCTGCTGTGCCGTACGCTCCTGCAACTCCACCTGCTGCGCCTGCGCCTGCAACGTCAGGTACGCGCTCGTGACCGTCGCCGTGGTCTTCAGCTCCTGCGCGCGAATCGTGTACTGCGCATCGTTGCGAGCCGCTTCGGCCTGCTCGACCTTCTGCTCGCGCTGGAAGTTGTCGAAGATCGGAAGCGACAGCGTCGCCGTGATCTGGAACGGCTGCCGCGTGAAGCCGAAGGGGAACGCGTTGTTCTGTTCGCGAATCGCGGCGGCCTCGGACGGCGGGAGCGATCCGTCCGGCATCAGCGTTCCGCACCGATTCGCGATGCTCGGCAGTCCGGCACCCACGCGAATCGAATCCTGCGTCAGGCAGCTCGCCCTGTTCGCGGCGGCCTGCCCGATCAGAAAGTTCGGGTTGGTGAAGGTGTTCGTGTAGCCTCCGAGCCCCGTCGAGACCTGCAGCGTGGGCAGATACGAGCCGCGAGCGGCCGTCACGCCCAGCCGCGCCGATTCGTCGCGCGTGCGCGCAGCCGCCAACGCCGGATTGTCCGCGCGCGCGAGGGTGAGCACGGAATCCACGGTGAACGTCGGCATCTTCACGGGATACGTGGTGGTCAGGCGGCTGTTCTGCGGCGCCTCGACGCCCATGTGCTGGAAGAGCGTGAGCCGGTCGATCGCGACCTGGTTCTTCGCCCTGATGGCCGCCACCTGCTGCTTGCCCAGATTCACCTCGGCCTTCGAGACGTCGAGCGAGATCCCCGAGCCCACGGCGAGCTTCGCCTTCGCCAGCTCCAGCGCGGTCTGCGCATTCGTGATCAGCGAGTCCTCGAGCTGCGCCTTGGCCTGGTCGCCGAGGACGGTGAAATAGTCCTGCGCGATCTGCGAGCGCACGGTGGAGACGGAGCTCGTGACATCGGCGTCCGCTGCCCGCACGTTCGCCGACTCGATCTTGGGGTTCAGAAAGGTGCTCGTGCCGATGTTGTACGTCAGCCCGATGAAGTACGATGACTGCTCGGTGTTCGAGCCGTTGCCGAACGTGAAGCCGTTGCTCGAGAGCGTGTTACCCTGCGCGAGGTAGAGCCCCTGGAGCTGCGCGTCGGCGCGCGGCAGGAGCGCGCCGTAGGCCGCCTTGCGCTTGGCGACCGCGGTGCGCCGCGCCTCGACGATCTGCAGGTGATCGGGGCTGTTCTTCGTCGCGATGGCCATGGCCTGGTCGAGCGACAGCTCCGGCCCGCCGGTGGAGTCCACCGCCTGGGCACGGGCGCTCGAGAAAGGCAGCACTACAGCCACGGCGCAAACGGCGGCCGTGACGACTGACGTAAACCGCATTGTTTCCTGTCCTCGTGTCCGAAGTCACGCCCAATACGTCAGGGGCGGGTACGAGGTTTCAGAAATGGCCGCGGGAAGGCGTGTGGAGGGACCGACGCCCGCAAATGGCTGAGCACGGGACAAGCCAATGAACGACAATCGAATCGGTGAAGCGGCTATTCTGCGAGAGCTCTCATCCGCTTTGTCCGTTCAATCCGTTCAATCCGTATTTTCAGCTTGTTAACGCTTGATTCGCGGCCGCTTCGGGACAGAGCAACCACCGTGCGGGTCCGACACTAACACAGGTGAATACGAATTGAACGGATCGAACGGATCGAACGGAGTAAGGCAGCAACACGACTGAAAATCGGGGGGCGATCGGTTCCTGGTGCTCAGCCCGGGGTGCGGTGTTCTAGCGGGGCAGCTCGTCCCGCGTGGCCGTGATCTTTCCGCCATCGAGCTGCACCTTCAGAACGCGACCCTGCGCGTCCGCCCACACCTCCCGCGTGGCGCCCGAGGGCTCCTGGATGGTGTAATGGCGAGCCTCCACCGACGTCGTGCCGACGCGCACCTGCTCGTTCGCGCCGGCCTGGATGCGCATCGTCTCCTGCAGATTTCGCCGCGGGATGACCACGGGAATGGTCGCCGAGCCGCCGCGCGCGCGCTGCACGAGAAAGTAGTACTGGTGGAAGATGTCGTCGTCGAGAATGAGCGCGCCGTCCGACACGATGTACTCCTTGGACGATTCGCCCTTGGGACTCTTGAGCTGCGCGCTGAAGCGTCCCCCGCCGATGCGGCCGCGAAGCCGCTCCACATCCGCCCCCGTGCGCACTTCGACCTCGTATGCGAGCGGCGAGAAGGACGTGTCCGTGCGGAGTGCGGGGGCGAGGCGCTCTGTGTCGAAGGTCACAGTCGCATTCGCGACGACGACATCGCCGCCGGGGCCGCGCGTGCGGCGAATCGTGAACGACTCCTGTCCGATGCGATCGGAAGGGCGCGTGCCTCCACGAGTGATCGTGAAGGTGCCCTCATCCACGGTGGTGACCTGGCCAGAGGCAAGGCCGGGCAACGCGAGCGAGAGCGCCACGACGAGCGAGAGTGTGCGCATGTCGAACATAATATACCCGCGGCACGAGGAAGAGTTCATTCGTCCAGTGCGGGGGTGAGAAAGATTCGCTCGCTGATGCGTTGCCGAATGCGCTCGTACATCGCGCGTCCCTTCTCGGCGGTGGCGAGCGATGGGCGGCCGATGGACCCCGCGCTCTCCTTCGGGACGCGCAGGTGTCCGCGACGGTAACGCCGCAGCTGCTCGCGAGTCAACATGTAATCCTGTGCCCAGTCCATGCGCACGAGCTCCGGCGCGAGATACAGCATCAGCGACGTGTCTGCCTCATCGCCGTGCATGTGCTCCGACTGTCCCTCGAGCAGATCGCCGAGCGGTATCGCGTACAGATCCACCACGCGCACGCGCGCGTCGCGGGTGACGACGGTGCTGAGCGCATCCTGGTGCGGATCGTGATCGTGCGCGGTGATGAGGATAAATTCCCGGAAGCCGCACCCTTCCCACGACGCGAGAAGATCGTTGAGCATGCGGTGCAGCGTCTTCCGCCGCATCGACGAGTTTCCCACCGCCTTGCGCGCCGACTCGACGTTCACGCCATATTCGACGGTGGGCGCGCGAAGCACCTTGTACTTGGCCGACAGGTCGTCGCAGAGCGCCTCGGCGATGATCGTCGCGCACCCCAGGGGAAGATGAGGACCGTGCTGCTCGCAGGTGCCAACCGGGATGATGAGGCGCGGATCGCGCGCCAGAATCTCGGCCACGGCGCCCGGTGCGGTGTACTTAAGCAGCTGCGCCCCTGTCGCGGGCGGATGGAGGGGAACGGTCATCTCGGACAGGAATGAAGTGAACGTGACGCGAGCGACGCCGCGCACCGAGCTCTCGATTCGCGTGTGGACGCTCGTCGCGGGCGTGGCACTCGTGGCGGGGGGCTACTGGCTGAACACCCCGAGGGTAGGCTACCTCGCTTTCACCGTCGCCGCCACGGTCGCGACGCTCGGAATCGCACTGTTCTGGGGCCGGGGCGCCCGGCGCTGGGCCGTCGCGACCGCCGTCGCGCTCGGGGCGTTCGCGGTGGTCGCCACGAGCTCGCAGCGCGATCTCACGCGCATCGACGCCGACTGGCCGGCGTACCGTGCGCTCGTGGTCGAGCGCGGGCGCGCGGAGTTTCAGCGCGAGATCGCGCAGTCGCTGGTGGAGCTCCAGACGAAGGCGCGTCTCGCGCTGGATGCGCCGGCCGGCGCACCCGAGGCATTCGCGTCCTTCCGGACGCTGATGGCGGGCGCTCCGGAGCAGGGGATCGTGCTCTACGACCGGGGACTGCCCTTCGCATGGGGTGGCCGGCTCGTCGTGCCGCCCGACTCCGCGCGCAGGGGAGTGGGCGCGCTGCACACGCCCTTCTATACAGTGCTCTACGCGGTGATGTCGCGCGGAACGCGGCAGGCCGTGGCGACCGCGGTGGCATACGCGGAGCCGCCTGGCGACCAGCTCGTGCCGGCGATCGGCAATCGGATCGCCCACGAGCAGGGGCTGCACGCATTCGACGTGACCGCGCGCGGCAACGGCTCGAGCGCCGACGCATTCGTGGTGCTGTCCCCCAATCACACGGACACGCTGCTCGTGGCGCACACGGTGGCGCCCGGAGAAGCCGAAGCGCGCTTCACCACGCTCGTGCGCGTACGTCTCCTCGGAACGATCTTCCTCGCGATCGCCTTCGGATTCTTCCTCGTGGCGCTGTGGCGCCGGCAGCGGTCGCTGCTCGGGCGACTGATGCCGCTCGCGGTCGCGCTCGGGCTCCTGGCCCTCGTGCCGCTCAACTCGTTCTCGAGCAGCGGTGTGCTCTTCGACCCGACGGTCTACTATGCGGAGGTGGGCGGACCGTTCACCGCCTCCGTGGGCGCGCTCGGTGCAGCCGCGATGATCGTGCTGCTCGCACTCCTCCTCACGCTGCGCCGCGGACTGCATCTCCGTCCGCGGTGGATCGCGATCCCGATCGTCATCGCGATCCTCGCCGCCTCGCCGCCCGTCCTGCGCGCGCTCGGCGCCGGCGTTGCGCCGCCGCCGAGCGGTGTGGCCGTGGAGCTGTGGCTCGGCTGGGAGATCGCACTCTTTCTCGCGGCCGCCACGCTCTTCATCGGACTCGCGGCGGTCGCGAGCGCCGGCCTCGGCCCCACGCGGTTCTTTCCGCCCTGGTTCGCGCCGGTGCTGGCGACGATCACCGCGTCCATCGCGCCCCTGGTGCTCCACGCGCCGGGCACGTGGCCCACCTGGTATCGCGTGCTCTGGATGGCGGTGATCGCCACGCTCGCGCTCACGTGCGCGCACAGGCGAACGGTGCTCGTCGCCGGAGGCGTGGCCGCGCTCGTGGCCACGACGCTCACGTGGGGCGCAGGCGTGCGTGGGCGCGCGACCCTCGCCGAGCGGGATGTCGCGGGACTCGCGATCGTCGATCCGGACATCGTGAGCGTGCTGCAGCGGCTGGGAGCCGACCTGTACAACGCGCCCCCGGCGCGCACGGAGGCGGAGCTCGCGAAGCAGTACATGCGCTCCGATCTCGTGGGGAGCGGCTATCCGGTGGATCTCATGAGCTGGACGCCGGAGGGGCTGCCCGTCGCCGAGGTGACTCTCGACCAGCTCACGCCGCCGGTGCGGGCCATGGGTGAGGTCGCGGCGAACGCGCGCGCGACCGGCGTGACGCAGCTGCAATCGGTGCTCGGCGTTCCCGGCGTGTTCGTGGTGCTGGCCGTCCCACACCCGGACAGCTCGGTGACGACGGTCGTGGTCGCGCCGCGCACGCGGCTCATCGCGACCGATCCCTTCGCGCCTCTGCTCGGCCTCGAGGATCGCGAGACGGGCGAGCCGCCGTACAGCGTGGCGCTCATCGAACGGCAGCCCGGCGAGAATCTCGCGATCACCGGCACGCGGTGGTATCGCGATGAGAACGAGATGCACGGCGATCACATCGTGCGCACCTCGCAGGGGCCGATGCGGGCGCACATCGAGATCGAGCTTCGCTCGCTGGGCGTGCTCCTGCAGCGCGGAGCACTCGCGGTCATGCTCGACCTCGTGCTGCTGTTCGCGCTCTGGATGATCGCGGCGCTCCCCGATGGGCGTGTGCTCAACCGGCTGCGCGTCGGCGTGCGGCGATGGGGCACGAGCTATCGCTCGCGACTCACCGTCGTGCTCTTCGCCTTCTTCGTGATTCCGGCGCTCGCGTTCGCGCTCTGGAGCTACGAGCGGCTGCGCACCGAGGATCGTCAGTCACGCGATCTGGTGCTGCGCGAGGCGCTGCGCGGCATCTCGACCGACGAGGAGGCGCGACGAGGCGCCTCGCTCGTGGGGCACACGGACATTCCGCTGCTGCTGTACCGCAACGGCGAGCTGAGTGGCGCGAGCCAGCCGCTCTTCGATGCGCTCGCGCCGATGGGCGCGTATCTGCCGCCGTCCGCGTACGCCAGCCTCTCCGCGGGGCACGAGGTGTACGCGAGCCTGATGGAGCAGGTCGCAGGCGGTCCCGCGCTCTTCGGCTTCCGCGTTTCGATGAGCGGGAGCGGAGAGCGATACGTGATCGGTGCGCCCGCGCGCGGCACGGAAGCGATGCTCGATCAGCGGCGCCGGGACCTCGCGGTGCTCGTCGCCTGCGCGACCGTGCTCGGCGCGCTCGCCGCGCTCGCGCTGAGCCAGGCGGCATCGCGCTCGCTCGCCGAGCCGATCGGCGCGCTGCGCGTGGCGGCGCTGGCGATCGCGCGCGGCGAGCGCGAGCCGCCACTCGCCGCGCGCGCCCCGGACGAGTTTCAGCCCGTCTTCTCCGCGTTTCGCCGCATGGCCGCCGATCTCGGCGAGAGCCGCGCGGCGCTGGAGTCCGCGCAGCGCCGCACCGCCGCGATTCTGCGGAACGTCGCGAGCGGGGTCGTCGCGCTCGACGCGAACGGGGTCATCACGCTCGCGAATCCACGCGCCGAGATGATGCTCGACCGCCCGCTGCCGCCAGGGCTCACGGCCGATGGGCTGGGAGCGGAGACCGCGCAGCGGCTGAGCGAGTTTGCCGGGGGAGAAGCGGAGGAGACGGAGTTCGAGCTGACGGTGCACGGCCGGCAGCTGCAGGCACGCCTGACGCGACTCACCGCGGGACGTGGGGGCACCGTGCTCACGCTCGACGACATCACCGAGCTCGCGCGCGCGCAGCGCGTGCTCGCGTGGGGAGAGATGGCGCGGCAGGTGGCGCACGAGATCAAGAATCCGCTCACGCCCATCCGGCTGGGGGTGCAGCATCTCAAGCGCGCGCACGCGGATGCACGCGCGGACTTCGACACGATTCTGGAGACGAACGCGGAGCGCATTCTGGCGGAGATCGATCGGCTCGATGAGATTGCGCGCGGATTCAGCAGATATGGGATGGGCCCGTCCGAGCTGCAGACGGCGGAGCCGCTGAACGCGAGCGCGATCGTGCGCGATGTGGTCGAGCTCGAGAAGCTCGGCGAAGGGAGCGTAGACTGGCGCACGAGCGGCATCGACGACGCGGTGGTCGCGTACGCGCGCGAGGATGAGCTGCGTGAGGTAATGCTGAATCTGCTCGAGAATGCGCGGTTCGCGGGCGCCACGTGGGTGGAGGTACGCGTGGATGGCGGCGGCGAGCGCGTGGCGATCGCGGTGCGCGACAATGGGAGCGGAATACCGGCGAGCGTGCAGGCGAGACTGTTCGAGCCGCACTTTTCCACCCGCACGCGAGGGAGCGGGCTGGGATTGGCGATCAGCCGGCGACTCGTGGAGAGCTGGGGTGGGGAGATCGCGGTGGCGAGCGTCGCGGGGGAAGGCACCACGGTGCGCATCGTGCTCAGAGCGGGCGCTCAGGGATTATCTTGAGTCACATGACGAACAGCAGACGAGCAGCATGACGAACGGCGCAACCGCAACGTCGCTTCCCGCGGACATCGGCAACGAGATCAACGCGCGCATCCTCGCGATCTCCGAGGATCGCATCGCGGGCTTTCTCGAGGATCCGTTCGCGGAGATCGCGCGTCTCTCGGGCGTGGGCGAGGAGGTCGTGCACGCGCGAATTCGCGCGATGCTGCGCGCCGGAACGATCCGTCGCGTGCGCCAGACCCTCATGGCGACGAACCTCGCGCCGGGCGCGCTTGTGGCCTGGCGCGTGCCCGAGGACAAGCTCGATGCGGCGTTCGAGTACTTCGTGCACGAGGATCCATTCTCGGGACACGTCGTCATCCGCTCGACGGATGGCGCCACGCAGGGCTCGAGCTATCGCCTCTGGACCACGCTCAAGGTGCCGCAGGGCTACTCGCGCGCGAAGCACTGCGCGCTGCTGGCCGAGCGTGTGGGCGCGAGCGCGTTTCGCGTGATGCCTGCGAAGCGGCTGTTCGCACTCGGCGTCGGGCACGTGCGGCGAAAGGGGATGGCGCCGGGCTCGCGCTCGGAGGAGCCCGGGCGCGTGATGGACACGAACATCGTGGAGCTCTCGGAGCTCGAGTGGCGCGTGCTCGAGCCGCTCAAGCGTGAGCTCGCGCTCGAGGAGATCGGCCCGGAGCCGTGGCGGGCCCGAGCGGGCGAGGCGGGGGTGCCGTACGACGAATTTCTGAGGGTGAGCCGCGGGCTGGCGGAGCGTGGCGTGATCGGGCGGTTCTCGACCTTTCTCGAGCACGTGAAGCCGGGTGCGGACGGCGTGCGCGTGACGCGCTACAACGCGCTCTTTCACTGGCGCGTGCCGCCGGGGCGCGAGATCGAGGCCGGCAAGGAGGTGGGACGCCACCACATACTCACGCACGCGTACTGGCGCGAGGGCGGCGAGGAGTTCGCGCACGTGAACATCATGGCCGTCGCGCACGGCACGGACAAGCAGCTGGTGCTCGAGCACAAGGCGGCGATCGATGCGCATCTGGAGGAGGCGGGAATTCCGGTGAGCTACACGAACGTGTTCTGGGGCGGCCGGAGCGAGATCAAGCCGTCCGAGATCGC
>Ga0105238_10006964_pt1 | contig 11296 bp, 10 predicted proteins | sample KBSC34metaG_FD_81526 | JGI IMG/M metagenome (GOLD analysis project Ga0105238, IMG submission 81526) | Corn rhizosphere microbial communities from Kellogg Biological Station, Michigan, USA - KBS C3-4 metaG | ecosystem: Host-associated > Plants > Roots > Rhizosphere > Soil | place: Michigan, USA...
GGTACGGCTTCATTGGCGAGGAAGGCGGCATCCGCCAAGGCGACGACAAGAGCCATACCTGGATCGTCGATCCGCTTGACGGCACCACGAACTTTCTGCACGGCATCCCGCAATTCGCGATTTCGATCGGCCTGCAGCGCGAGGGCACCATGATCGCCGGCCTGATCTACAATCCGGCCAATGACGACCTCTACATCGCCGAGCGCGGCAAGGGCGCCTTCCTCAACGATCAGCGGCTGCGCGTCGCCGGCCGGCGCAACCTTGGCGAATGCGTCATCGCCTGCGGGCTGCCGCATATCGGCCGCGGCGACCTCGAACTGTCGCGCGCCGAGTTGAGCGAAATCCAGAGCCGGGTGGCAGGCCTGCGCCGGTTCGGCGCGGCCTCGCTCGACATGGCTTTCGTCGCCTCCGGCCGCCTCGACGGCTATTGGGAACGCAATCTGCAGACATGGGACCTGGCGGCGGGGCAGATCATCGTTCGCGAGGCCGGCGGCATCGTCAGCGGCATCGAAGGCGACGACGACCCGCTCAAGACCGGCAACGTGGTCTGCGGCAATGAACACGTCCACGCCGAACTGGTGAAGATTCTCAAGCCGCTGGGGAAGTAGGCAAGGCTGCCGGTCGAGTTCTTGAGAACCCGCGCGGCATAATTCGCCGTCACCGCTGTTGAACTCTGGCGTCACGGAGTACTGGATGCCCGCCTGCGCGGGCATGACGACGGTTAGGATGCCGCCTTCATCCGGTAATGGCTGACGCCCCATTCGCTGCCGTCGGCGTAGCCGAACAGCCCTGATATGGCGAGGAAGAACCAGCGCCAGCGCCGCATCCACAGGTTCGTGTCGCTGCCGTAGACGCCTCGAAGGATGCCCTCGATCTCGTCGCTGTGGGAATCGAAATTGCCGAGCCAGTCCTGCGCGGTGCGCTGGTAATGCGTGCCGCTCCAGCGCCATTCCTTCTCGATCTCGAATAAATCCTGATATTGCCGGATCAGATGATGGCTCGGCATCACGCCGCCGGCGAAAAAATGCTGCGCGATCCAGTCTTCGCCATCGGTACGATCGAACAGATAGGCGCCGGAACGGTGGGTGAAGATATGCATGAAGAAGCGGCCGTCCGGCGCAAGCCATGACCTTACCCGCGTCATCAATTCGCGCCAGTTCATGATGTGCTCGAACATTTCTACCGACACGATGCGGTCGAAATGCCGCTCCGGGTCGAACACGTTCATATCAACGGTGACCACGCGAAGATTTTTCAATCCGCGCGCGGCGGCCTCACGCTCGATATACTCGCGCTGCGACTGCGAATTCGAGACCGCCGTTATCTCGGCGTTTGGAAATTGCCGCGCCATCCACAGCGACAGCGAGCCCCAGCCGCAGCCGAGTTCGAGGATCGATTGCCCGTCGGCGAGATCGGCGTGCGCAACCGTCTGGCGCAGCGCTTCTTCCTCGGCCTCCTGCAGCGTCGACTCCGGTTCCTTGTAGAAGCAGGATGAGTATTTCCGGTTCGGACCGAGCACCAGGGCGAAGAACGCCGCCGGCACTTCGTCATGCCCGGTGTTGGCCTCGTCGGTGTAGCCGGCAATGGCACGCGCCGCCATTTCGTCCGCAAACGAGGCGTCGCTTTCGGCGCCTCCGCCGGCCAGCCGCGTCGCGGTGCGCGAGCACAACCGCTGCACCGCCGCCCGGATCACCAGATCGGGCAGCGGCACCCGCTCAGCGGTGCCGATGATTCGGGATACGAAGCTCATGCGGCCAATCCCTTTCTGTGGCAAAAACCCGTTAACCGCCTCAGGCGTCAAAGATTTATGAAATACACATTACGTCTAAGCCCGGTTTCGCCCCGAAGTTCCCTTTTCCCGCCCCAAACGTTTTGCAAGTGGCCTTTTTTCCCGGCACCGCTGTGCCATATTGGTGCCCGAAATCGGCTCCTCGCAACGGATGACATCGTCAATGCCTTCAGGCTCCCCTTCCCGCTCCGCGATGGAGATCGAACTGACCAAACTGTCCTCGCCACGGATTTTCCTGTTCCGGATGCTGGTGTTCCTGGTGCTGTGCGGGCTTGTCACGGTCGTGCTCTACAAGCAGATCGTCACAGCCTTCTTCGCCAATCCCGGCCTCAACGCGCTGATCGGCGCGGTGCTCCTGATTGGCACCATCCTGTCGTTTCGCCAGGTGATCCGGCTCTATCCGGAGGTCGCCTGGGTCAACAATTTCCGCATTGCCGATCCCGGCCTCGCGATCGACCGGCATCCCACGCTGCTGGCGCCGATGGCGGCGATCCTCGGCGGCGAGCGATCGGGGCGGATGTCGATCTCGCAGCAGACCATGCGGCATCTCCTGGACTCGATCGCGACCCGGCTGGACGAGGCCCGCGACATTTCCCGCTATATGACGGGCCTGCTGGTGTTTCTTGGTCTGCTCGGCACCTTCTGGGGCCTGATCGAAACCGTAGGTTCCGTCGGCAAGGTGATCGAGAGTCTGAAAGTCGGCGGCGATGCCGGCTCGCTGTTCGACACGTTGAAAGAAGGCCTGGCCGCGCCGCTCGGCGGCATGGGCATTTCGTTTTCGTCGTCGCTGTTCGGCCTTGCCGGCTCGCTGATTCTCGGCTTTCTCGATCTGCAATCGAGCCAGGCGCAGAACCGGTTCTATACCGACCTCGAAGACTGGCTCGCCTCCACCGTGCGCGAATATTCCGGCGAGGCCGGTTCGGGCGCCAGCGGCGAACTTCAGGCAGCGGTCGAGCGGTTGCGGGCAACCCTCGAAGAGGGCGGCGCGAGCCGCGGCACCACCGCGGCGATGGCCAATCTCGCCGAGGCCATTCAGGGCCTGGTCGCGCATATGCGGACCGAGCAGCAGATGATCCGCGAGTGGGCCGACGGCCAGGGCGAGCAGAACCGCGAGATCAAGAAACTGCTCGAGCGGATCGCGCGCCAGCCGGAAAAGAATTAGCGATTGTGCCCCGGACGCAGCGCAGCGTACTTGACGATGCGCTGCTGAGCTGGGGTCCATAAAGGCAGCATCCAGGTCCCGGCTCCGCGGAGCAGCGTCAAACGCTGCACCGCGTCCGGGACACGAGACCATCCATAGCGGAGACTTTCAAATGGCCCTTGCCCGTGCACGCCGCAGCGAAACCGGATTCAACTACTGGCCGGGCTTTGTCGACGCGCTGTCGACGCTGGTGCTTTCGATCGTGTTCCTGCTGTCGGTGTTCCTGGTGGTGCAATTCTTCCTGTCGCAGGAGGTCACCGGCAAGGACAAGGCGCTGGAGCAGCTCAACGCCAAGATCGCGCAATTGAACGATCTGTTGTCGCTGGAAAAACTCGGCAAGCTCAATCTCGACGATCAGCTGTCGCAGGTGCGGGCCGGGCTTGCCTCGGCAGAGGCCGAGCGCGATCGCGTCAAGGGCCTTTACGAAGGTCTCGCCGGCGCCGGCAATGACGCCGCCAGCCGTGCCGGCGAACTCAACAAGGCGCTGGATTCCGAAAAACAGGTGACCTCGCGCGCACTCGCCCAGATCGAGGTGCTGAACCAGCAGATCACCGCCTTGCGCCGCCAGCTTGCGGCGCTCGAGGAAGCGCTGGACGCCTCGGAGAAGCGCGACAAGGAATCGCAGGGACGGATCGCCGATCTCGGCCAGCGCCTGAACGTCGCGCTGGCGCAACGGGTGCAAGAGCTGTCGCGCTACCGTTCGGAATTCTTCGGGCGCCTGCGCGCCATCCTCGGCAACCGGCCGGATATCAGGATCGTCGGCGACCGTTTTGTCTTTCAGTCCGAGGTGTTCTTCGACACGGGCCAGGCGCTGCTGCTGCCCGAAGGCCGCGCCGAGCTCGACAAGCTGGCGACCGCGCTGATCGACCTCGACAAACAGATTCCGGGTGAAATCGCCTGGGTGCTGCGGGTTGATGGCCATACCGACGTGCGGCCGATCTTGAACAGCCCGGTGTTCAAGTCGAACTGGGAATTGTCGTCGGCGCGCGCGATCTCGGTCGTGCAGTATCTGATCTCGCTCGGCGTGCCGGCGCAGCGGCTGGTCGCCGCCGGCTTTGCGGAATTCCAGCCGCTCGATACCGCCACCACCGAAGAGGCCTACAAGCGTAACCGCCGCATCGAGCTAAAGCTGACGGAACGCTGAGGGTGACACTCAAGGGGACCCAATACGTCGTCATTGCCGGGCTTGACCCGGCAATCCATCAAAAAAGATTCTCGCGAAATAGATGGATGCCCGGATCAAGTCCGGGCATGACGGTCTTAGCCCGATGAGCGCGCGCTTCCACTTGCGCCCCTATCGCAGCGATGACGAAGACGCGGCGATCGCGCTGTGGCTTGAGACCTGGCAGCAGGCGTATCCGGCAATCGATTTCGCCGCGCGCGTAAATTGGTGGCGCGAGCGCTGGCGCCACGAGCTGGTGCCGAATGCGGCGATCGTGGTCGCGGAACAGGCAGGCACTCTCGTTGGCTTCGTGACCATCGATACATCAGGCTATCTCGATCAGCTGGTGGTCGCGCCTGATCACTGGGGATCGGAACTGGGTGATGCGCTGGTCGGTGAAGCCAAGCGGATATCACCTGATCGCATCACGCTGCTGGTCAACACCGATAACATCAGGGCCATCCGCTTCTACGAACGCAACGGTTTTGTTCCCGCCGGCGAGGATGTGAACCCGACGTCAGGCCGGCCGGTGCTGCGGATGGAGTGGAAGGGGTAGCGCGGTTATCGGCGCGCCCTCGCATTCCGCCGTCATAGTCCGCGAAAGCGGAGTATCCAGTACGCCGCAGCTTTGCTACTCCATCGCCGGCGCTCTGGAATACTGGATCACCCGCTGGAGCCTGTCATCGGGCTCGCCAGAGGCGAGACCCGGTGGCGGGTGACGACATCAGCGCGGTACGCCGTCGCCAGCGAGAACTCACACCCCTTCGAACTGCAATCGCGCCAGCCGGGCGTAGAGACCGTTGGCGGCGACCAGCGAGGCGTGGGTGCCCTGCTCGACGATACGGCCCTGGTCCATCACCATGATGCGGTCGCAGGACAACACCGTGGCGAGGCGGTGGGCGATCACCAGCGTGGTGCGGTGACGCATCAATTCCTCCAGCGCGGTCTGCACCAGCGTCTCGGATTCCGCATCCAGCGATGACGTGGCTTCATCGAGCAGCAATAGCGGCGCGTCGCGCAGGATCGCACGCGCAATGGCGATACGCTGGCGCTGGCCGCCCGACAGCGTGACGCCACGCTCGCCGAGCTGCGCCTCGAATCCGCCAGGCAGGCGGCGGATGAATTCGGTGGCATGAGCAAGCTCCGCGGCGCGCTCGACCTCGGCGTCGTCGGCGTCGGGCCGGCCGAAGCGGATGTTTTCGCGCGCGGTCGCGGCGAACACTACCGAGTCCTGCGGCACCAGCGCGATGCGCCTACGCACCTCGCCCGGATCGGCCGTTCGGATCGCTACGCCGTCGAACGAGATCATGCCTGCAGCGGGATCGTAGAACCGCAGCAGCAGGTGAAACAGCGTGCTCTTGCCGGCGCCGGAAGGGCCGACGATCGCGACCTTCTCGCCAGCGCGCACCGAGAGCGAAACGCCATCGACCGCCAGCGCGTCCGGCCGCGTCGGATAGGCGAAGCGGACATTTTCGAAGCTGACGTCGCCCCGCGCCGGCACCGGCAAAGCACGCGGCGACACCGGGGCGGTGACCTGCGATTTGACGCGCAGAATTTCGAACAAGCGTTCCGCTGCGCCCGACGCGGCCGAGACCTCGCCCCAGACCTCGCTGAGCTGGCCGAGACCGGCCGCGGCGAACGCCGCGTACAACACGAACTGGCCGAGCCGGCCCGGACTGATGGAGCCGGCCAGCACATCGTGCGAGCCGACCCAGAGAATCGCCACGACGCTGGTAAAGACGATGAAGATGATGATTGCGGTCAGAACCGCGCGCGCACGGGTCGAACTGCGCGCCGCTTCATAGGCTTGCTCGACCTCGCCTCCGAAGCGCGCATTGGCGAGCCGCTCGCTGGTATAGGCCTGCACGGTTCTGATGGCGCCGACCAGTTCGGAAGCGTAGGCGGTCGCTTCCGCCAGCGTATCCTGGGCGTTGCGCGACAGCCGCCGCACCCAGCGCCCGAACGCCACCAGCGGGATCACGATCACCGGAATTGCCAACAGCACGAAGCCGGAAAGCCGGGGGCTCGTGATCACCATCATCGTCGTCGCGCCGATGAACAGCATGAAGTTGCGCAGCGCGATCGATACCGACGCGCCGACCGCTGACTTGATCTGGGTGGTATCGGCGGTGAGGCGCGAGATCAGTTCGCCGCTGCGCGCGGAATCGAAGAACGCCGGCGACAGCGAAATCAGGTGCGCGAACACGTCGCGCCTGAGATCCGCGACGATGCGCTCGCCGATGGTCATCACCAGATAGAACCGCGCCGCGCTGGCGCCGGCGAGCACTGCGACCACCGCGATCATCACGCTGAAGTAGCTGTTGATCAGGGCAACGCCTTCGGGCGTGAACCCGAAGTCGATCATCCGCCGCACCGCGACCGGCACTAACAGCGTCGTCAGCGCGGCGATGGTCAGTGCGATCAATGCCAGCGTCGCGCGGCCGCGGTAACGCGCCACATAAGGCGCCAGCGCCAGTAGCGGACGCAGCCGCGCGCTGCCTTTGGCCGGCGACAGCGTCAGTTGCGTCTCGATGGAGGATGCCTCGACCGGCTCCACATCGCGCCGCGGCGGCGTTTCGCCATGCCTGTCTTCAAGCCGTTCCACTGCGCTCATGAGATCTGGACCAATCGCTGCTTCCTTCCCAGATAGGCCGCGCCGCCACCAGAGGCAAATCCTTAAGAAGACACCAATCCGGGAACATACCTGGCTTGTTTTGGGGGGCTTGCTGCGTTATAGAGCGGCCCAAATCCGTCCCCACAGCCACCCTAAAGACAGGCGCCGGCGCGCCGAAGGATCTGCCATGAAAGCCGAGATTCACCCGAATTATCATATGATTACGGTCGTGATGACCGATGGCACCGAATACCAGACACGCTCCACCTGGGGTAAGGAAGGCGATAAGCTGAACCTCGATATCGACTCCAAGTCGCACCCGGCCTGGATCGGCGGCGCCCAGCAGCTGCTCGATCGAGGCGGCCGTGTGTCGCGGTTCCAGAAGAAGTTTTCGGGCTTCCTCAAGAAGGAGTGAGGTCTCTCACCCTCATTCGAGGCAAGATTTTCAAAAACGCCCCGGTCCGCGCCGGGGCGTTTTGCGTTGGGCAATTAGAATCGCCAGCCGACGCAGGCGGCACCGGCGGCGATGATGCAGCAGGCAACGATGCGCAAGCCGGTCAGGCGCTCGTTGAGGAACAGAGCTCCGAGCAGTGCTGCGAACACCACGCTGGTTTCGCGCAATGCCGACACCGCCCCCATTGCGTTGGCCTGCAGCGCCCAGATGATGGCACCATAGGCCGCGAGCGAAATCAGCCCACCGCTGGCCGCCTTGCCGGCTTCCGCCAATGATATCTTGAGGATCCCGCGCCGGCGCCGCGCCAGATACCAGAGCGGCCAGGCGAGGAAGAACGTGAAAATGCTGCCGGTGTAGGCGACCCAGTTGCCGGAAGCGCGCACGCCGATGCCATCGACGATGGTATAGGCGGCGATGCTGACGCCGGTCGCCAGCGCCGCCGGCAGATTCATCGTGTGCAGCCTGCCCTTCGCTGCCGCCAGCATGAAAATCCCCGCACAGACAAGGCCGATGCCGATGCTGCCGAGCAGGTTCATCCATTCCCCGGCGAACAGGCTGCCGCCGAGCGCAATCAGCGCCGGCGAAGAGCCGCGCGCCACCGGATAGGTTTCGCCGAGATCGCCGCTGCGATACATCCGCACCAACAGCGCGTTGTAAACCTGATGAATCAGACCCGAGGCGAACACGTAAGGCGCGCTGGTCGGGGACGGCAGGCCTGCGAATACCATCATCGCGATGCCGATAACGCCGACGGTGAGGTTCATGACCAGCATCGACTGCGTGCGATCCGCGCCGCCGCGCAGCAACGCATTCCAGCTCGCGTGCAGGAACGCGGCCGACAGCACCAGCAAGATGGAAAAAGGGGTCAGCAAGGCGGGATCATTCTGGTCGACGATCGACGGGTGCGGACTAGCGCACCCGCGGCCGACGATCCAGCGTTATTGCTCGAATGCCGCCTTCAGGCGATTGAGCTGGGGCACCAGCGGATTGCCGATCGCGGCGCGTTCCGCCGCCGGGGCGTGGATGGTGGTATCGAGGCGGCGGACTTTGGTCTGCAGCGTCATCGAGCGGGCGATCAGGTCCTGCAATTGCTGCGGCAGTTTTTCGATCATGTCGTTCGCGCCGGGATCGGCGGCGCTGAGCTTGACCTTGGTCTTTTCGCGATTGGCCTGGGTCAGCGTCATCTCGCCTTCCTTCACCGCACGATGCAGCAACAGCCATGACGCCAATTGCATCAGGCGCGTGGTCAGCCGCATGCTTTCGGTCGCATAGGTGAGGCTGACGGAGCGGTCGAGTGCTTTGGCCTCGGTGCGGCCGGCGCCGTCGAGATAAGCGGCGGTCTCCTCGACCAGATCCATGCCTTCGCGAAACAGGGTGCCGAACGCCGCGGAATTGGTCAGCCGTTCGCTGAATTGCACGAGAGCGGTTTCGCCTTGCGAACGTTCCGACATGGTTAACGCCTCACACCACTATTTACGCTGCCGGCTTTGAAGACGCGCCGGGCTTATGATGAACAAATCATTGCGCGCCCGCGGCCGGGAGTCCAGCCGCAAGACTTTTTATGGTTTCCAGCTGGTGGGGGAAGGAACGGAACGGCGCCCAAAAAAAGAGCCGCCGTTTCCGGCGGCTTTGAAGTTGATAACAGGGAGGCGTCAAACAGAGTGGACAGGAGCCACTCGGTGTCCAAACGAGGACAGTTCCAGTCATAGGTGAGAAAGCTTAATTGATCGTAAACGAGCGATTTCTTTCACGCTTCGTTTGCCATGTCGGCCATTGGCCGACCGGCGAACCCGTGCCCCGGATGCGGCGCAGCGCCATCAGCGCGTTCACGCGCGTCTTCGGCGCGCTATGGTTTGCGACGTGATGCGCTGCTGATCCGGGACCCAGATGGCGTCATCTTGCAAAAATGGGTCCCGGCTCTGCGGCGCACCGCCGAAGAGGCGCTGCACCGCGTCCGGGACTCCTACCTTTTCACCGACCCGGAAACCTCACGACTTGAAAAAGCGGTCGGCGGCGTCCTTGGAGGCGCGCTTTTTGGTCATGGCCACTTGCAACCGCTCGATCTCCGAAGTCATCAGCGCGATGCGCTCGGCAAGTTCCTCCACCGACAGCAACGACAGGTCCTGCCCGATCTCGTGGGTGACTTTCTTCCTCGGCTTGTCGTCATCCTCGACGGCCATGGGTTGTCCTCCGGTCAGTGAAACGGTTGCCAGTCGGAGCGCGGCTGGCTAATCAGATTGCCTCTTCAAATTTCGAAGCGTTTAGCCAAGGACAAATCATGGAAAAGCTGCCCGCGCAAATGACGGTCGTCGGCATCAGCAAGCCCGGCGGCCCGGAGGTGCTTTTGCCTGAAACCCGCGCGGTGCCTGTGCCCGGGCCAGGTGAAATCCTGATCAAGGTCGCAGCCGCCGGCGTCAACCGTCCCGACGTCGCGCAGCGATCCGGCAGCTATCCGCCGCCGCCCGGCGCCAGTGATTTGCCCGGCCTTGAAGTGGCGGGCGAAGTGGTCGCGGTCGGCCCGGGCGCAACCAAGCACAAGCTCGGCGACAAGGTGATGTCGCTGGTGGCCGGCGGCGGCTACGCGCAATATGCAATCGCGCAGGATGCCCAGGCAATGACAGTGCCCACGGCGCTGTCAATGCTGGAGGCCGGCGCCATCCCGGAAACGCTGATGACGGTCTGGCACAATGTGTTCGAGCGCGGCGCGCTGAAGCCAGGCGAAACGCTATTGATCCATGGCGGTTCGTCCGGCATCGGCACCATGGCGATCCAGCTCGCCAAGGCCTTTGGTTCCAAAGTAATCGTTACCGTCGGATCGAAGGACAAGGCCGAAGCCTGTCTCAAACTCGGCGCCGACCGTGCGATCAACTACAAGACCGAAGACTTCGTCGCTGAGGTGAAGACGGCGACCGATGGCGCGGGCGCCAATGTGATTCTCGATATGGTCGGCGGCGATTACAGCGAGCGCAATTACGACGCCGCCGCAATCGAGGGGCGCGTGGTCCAGATCGCGCTTCTCGGCGGACCCAAGGCAACCGTTAATTTTGCCAAGCTGATGGTGAAACGGCTGCACCACACCGGTTCGACGCTGCGCCCCCGTAGCAATACGGACAAGGCGGCGATGGTCGCGGCGATCGAGGCCAAGGTGATGCCGCTGTTGCGCGAGGGACGCATAAAACCCGTGATGGACAGCACATTCCCGCTGGAAAAGGCCGCGGATGCGCATCGGCGCATGGAGACCAGCGAACATATTGGCAAAATTGTGTTGGCCGTTTAATGGCCGCGAGCCAGGTGCGGGCGGAAACCCTTTGATTTTCCTCGCTTTCATGTCATTTATCGCGCCACGCCGGGCGGCTTGCTTCGCCCGGAAGCGTCGTTGATCGCGGAGAACTGAAATTGCGTCTGATCAGGTGCCTCGCGCCCCTCGCGCTGGGCCTCGTGATTGTTGCCGCCGCCCCCCCGGCGCGCGCCATCGACGCCGTCAGCGTCCGCGGCGACGCGCCTGCGATCGACCTCACCGCGGTGCTCGATCATCAGCGCAGCGACACAGACCGCATTCAGGTCTCCACCGCGCCGGGCACCGATGGCATCGTTCGCCGCATCGAAGTCCGCGCCCGCGAAGGCGGACAGAACTGGGTGGTGTTCGCGCTCGCCAACAACACCGATGACCAACTCGATCGTCTGATCGTGGCACCGCATTATCGCATCGTGTCGTCGGGGCTGTTGTGGCCCGACCTTGGACTGTCGCGCATCGCGACCATCACGCCATCGACCGGCGACCGTCCCGAGCGCCAGGAGAGCGCGACCGCGGATATTTTCCGCATCACGCTCGACCCCGGTGCCGTCATCACCTTTGTCGCGGAATTGCGAACCGATAAATTGCCGCAGCTCTATCTGTGGGAGCCCGACGCCTACAAGGACAAGGTCAACTCGTTCACGCTGTACCAGGGCATCGTGATCGGCATTTCCGGCTTGCTGGCGCTGGTGCTGACCATCCTGTTCGTGGTCAAGGGCAGCATCATGTTTCCCGCCGCCGCCGCGCTGGCGTGGGCGGTGCTGGTCTATATCGGCGTCGA
>Ga0105238_10006966_pt1 | contig 11294 bp, 12 predicted proteins | sample KBSC34metaG_FD_81526 | JGI IMG/M metagenome (GOLD analysis project Ga0105238, IMG submission 81526) | Corn rhizosphere microbial communities from Kellogg Biological Station, Michigan, USA - KBS C3-4 metaG | ecosystem: Host-associated > Plants > Roots > Rhizosphere > Soil | place: Michigan, USA...
ACGGCCTGCCGAGCGAGCAGGTGCTGGACGACCAAGCCGAGGTATCGATCGAGGGCCGCACGTTTCCGGCTGTGTTTTTCCCGATCGGGACCGCGCTCGTCTTCCATCCCGGCGATGCCGACGGCGCCCTCGCGGCGCTCGGCAAGGCGACGCAGGTCAAGCTGCGCTCGGACGGCGCTGGCCTCGACTCCGGTGCGATCAGGATCGACCTGGCGCCGGAGGCGCTGAACTGGCTCAAGCAATGCGGCAAGACGTTCGATATCGCGATCGACAAGCCGACCGATCCGAATGCGCCTGAGATGCCGACACCGCGGCCGCGCTCGCCGAAAATCGCCTTCATCCCGGCAACCCCCGCGGGCCCGCCCGGCATGGCCGACAAACAGAAGATCGAAGGCTGGGATGCCTCTGAACTGCGCAACAATGATGGTAGCATCGTCGTCTGCATGATCCGCCGCCACTACACGACCGGCTCGGAGCCTGATGCGCGGCGGCTCGCCTCCTTCTTCATGGCAAGCCGCGCCCAGGGGCTCACCATGATGCTGAAGGACTCCATTCGGCATGGGACCGAGGGCGAGACGGTCGAGGCATCCTTGAAAATCGACGACAAGCCGTTTCCGCCGTTTTCCGCGCACGTGCTCGGGCCCGACGAGATCGGGATCACGCCGCAACATGGCGCGGCGCTGGCTGCCGCGCTCGAGAATGGCGGCCGCGCCACTTTCAGGGCGGGTGGCGACTACCAGCTCGAGTTTCCGGTTCAGGCCGGCGTTATCCCGTGGCTGCGCGCCTGTGCGCGCCGGAACGGCATCCCGATCGAGCACGCAGGCCAATAACGCATGATCCGGAAAAGTGTGCAGCGGTTTTCCGAAAAGATTCTGCGCAGACAATAACGGGAACCGCCTCGGGTCATTTTGGCACCCGCCGGCTGCCCCATTTGGACTCTCTTGTCGCCGTATTCTCCGGCTACCCCTCCCCAGAGATCGAGGGGACGCGGCATGAAGTGGAAGATCGCATTTTCGATTTTGGCGCTGTCACTCGCCACTCAGGCGTCGGCTGATGAACACCGCGGCGGTGACGCCGCGCTCGGTGCGCTGTCCGGCGCGGTCGTCCTTGGCCCGATCGGCGCTGTCGCAGGCGCAGTCGTGGGCTACACGGCAGGGCCATCGATCGCACACGCCTGGGGATTCCGGCGTTCGAGCTCGGCGCATCCGCGTGCACGCCCTGCACGGCAGGAGGCGCAGATATCTCCCGCTCAAGTCACGCCCGCGCCCGCCACCGTCCCGGCAACGCCGCAGCCGCGCCCCGTGGCAGCCGCCAGGGCCGGGTCCAAGCTTCCGCCCGTGCAGACGTTGGAGTAAGCCGCGGCGCTATTGCAAGCCCGCACGGCGAAAGCCCTCGACATAGCTTTCGCGTTCGGCCTCGTGCTTGAACGGCATCTCCCTTGCGATCCATTCGAGTGATATCTCGGGCTGCACGCGCTTCAATTCCTTCAACGCCTCTGCCGCGATCTCATCGAAGCCACCGCACGCCGCCGCTGCCGTGAGCACGCGGTGGCCGCCAACGAAGTCGGCGCGTAACCGCACCGATTGCCGCGCAAACCGCATCGCTTCCTCATAGTTGCGTCCGACGAACTGGCAATAAGACACCACGCCGCAATAGGTGGCGGCGAAGGGATCGCGCGGGCTGAGCCGAAGCGCATGGCGGGCGTGACGGTCACCCTCCTCCCAGCGCCCGCAATAGGCCAGCGCCACGCCGTAATAGCCGCGCGCCAGCGAGAAGTTCGGATTGAGCCGCAGCGCGAGTTCGAATTCGGCGAGGCAATCGTCGAAGCGGCGGTTGAACAGATAAACGCATGCGAGCGCGCAATGCGCCCAGGGGTCTTCGCTGTCGGCGTGAATGGCCGAGAGCGCCGCACGCTCGGCGACAGGCATCGCCTGCGCCATCGTCTCCCATCCCATATGGGCGCCGAAGCTGTGGCTTGCGGCAAGCACGCCCAGCGCCTGGCCGTAAGTCGGATCGATCTTGATCGCCTTCTCGAGCAGCGCCTGAGCCACCATATTGTCCTGCCGAGTCACGCGCCAGTAATACGACAATCCGCGCATCACCAGATCCCAGGCATCCATGCTGTCGGGCGCCTTGCGCTGGGCGCGGAAGTTTTCGGCGGCATAGAGCTGCGGCTCGATCGCGGCGACAATCGACTGCGTGATTTCGTCCTGCACCGCGAACACGTCAGCGAGGCTGCGGTCGTAGCGTTCGGCCCAGATGTGGCTGCCGGTCGTGACGTCGTTGAGCTGCGCGGTGATGCGCACGCGGTCGCCGTCCTTGCGCACGCTGCCTTCAACCACATAGCCGACGCCGAGCTCGTCACCGATCTGCTTCAGGTGCACCGACTTGCCCTTGTAGACAAAGGAGGAGTTGCGCGCGATCACGTAGAACCAGCGCAGTTTCGACAGCGCGGTGATGATGTCGTCGCTGATGCCGTCGGAGAAATACTCCTGCTCCGTTTCGCCGCTCATGTTGACAAACGGCAGCACCGCGATCGCCGTGCGATCGAGCGCCGGCAGCGCGAGCCGCGCATGATCGACATCATGCGCTGACGCTATTGACGCCGCAGGCGCCGGCTTTGCTCCGGTCTCTTGCGCCTGCACCTCGCCGACGAAGCGGAAACCCTTGCGCGCGATGGTGCGCACGAGTTGCTGGTCGCGGCCATTATCGTTGACCGCCCTGCGCACCGCGTTGATTCGGCTGGTCAGCGTCGATTCCGAGACGATGCGGCCGTCCCAGACCTTGTCGAACAGTTCGTCCTTGCTGACCACGCGGTCGCCGTTCTGCACGAGATAGAGCAGAAGATCGAACACCTGCGGCTCGAGTGCGACGCGCTCGCCGGCGCAGCTCAGCTCCCGGCGGTCGATGTCAAGCACATGATTTGTAAAGAGAAATCTCACCTTTCGACGTCCCGGCCTTTGCTGGTCCTCAAGAAAAATCAAGCTCGCCTGAAGGCAAAATCAAGCTCGCCTCAGAGTCTTTAGGTCCTCGCCGGGGCACGTTCGGTTCACCGCGGCATGACCGCGATGCAATCGGGACAGGAGACACCAATGGCGAGCACCACAATGGCAAGGCAGACACCGGCGAGTACCGTAAGTCCAGACCTCTCGGCGCTGAAGATCAGGCAGCAGGCGGCGTGGTCGTCCGGCAATTACGCCGTCGTCGGCACGACCTTGCAGATCGTCGGCGAACAACTCTGCGAGGCGCTGGAGCTGCGTGCCGGCGCCAAGGTGCTGGATGTCGCAGCCGGCAACGGCATGGTGACGCTCGCGGCCGCGCGCCGCTGGTGCGACGTTACGTCAACCGACTATGTCCCCGCTCTGCTCGAACAGGGCCGCGCACGCGCCTCCGCGGAGGGACTGGCGATCGACTTCATGGAAGCGGATGCCGAAAACCTGCCGTTCGATGATGCATCCTTCGACGTGGTCGTCTCCACTTTCGGTGTGATGTTCACGCCGAACCAGCCGCAAGCCGCCGCCGAACTGGTCCGCGTCTGCAGGCCCGGCGGCAAGATCGGCCTCGCCAACTGGACGCCCGAAGGCTTCATCGGCCAGGTCTTCAAGACACTCGGCAAATATCTGCCGCCGCCATCAGGCGCAAAATCACCGGCTCTGTGGGGCACGCGCGCCCGCCTCGACGAACTGTTCGGCGACCATGCGACCTCCATCAGGGCGGAGCCGCGGCTGTTCAACTTCCGCTACCGCTCGCCCGAACATTTCCTCGACGTGTTCAAGACCTTCTACGGGCCGGTGCTGAAGGCGTTTGCGGCGCTGGACGCGCCGACACAGGAAAACCTGCGAAACGACCTGCATGCGCTGATCGTACGCGCCAACAAATCCGGCGACGCCACCATGGTGGTGCCGAGCGAGTATCTCGAGGTCGTGATCACCAGGCGATGAGACGCCCTCGCCCATCCATTCCAACCGGAGTGCTTTCCATGAATCGACTCATTGCACTGATCTACGGACTGGCCTGCTACGCGTTCTTTTTCGTCACGTTTCTGTACGCGCAGGCCTTCGTCGAAAACTTCCCCGTCCCAAGGACCATCGACGTCGGTCCGTATGCACCGACGACCGAAGCGCTGATCATCAATCTCGTGCTGATGTCGCTGTTTGCGATCCAGCACAGCGTGATGGCGCGACCGCAATTCAAGGCCTGGTGGACGCAATTCGTGCCCAAGTCCGTCGAACGCTCGACCTACGTGCTGTTCGCCACGCTCGCGCTGGCGCTGTTGTGCTGGCAGTGGCGGCCGATCCCGGCCGTTGTCTGGCATGTCAGCAACCCCGTCATCGCGGGTGTGATTACCGGCGTGTCGATCCTCGGCTGGTTGATCGCGCTGACCAGCACGTTCCTGATCAACCATTTCGAGCTGTTCGGCGTGCATCAGGTTGCGAACAACCTCTCCGGTCACGAAATGCCGGCGCAGCGTTTCCGCACGCCGCTGTTCTACAACTTTGTGCGGCATCCGATCTATCTCGGCTTCATCATCGCGTTCTGGGCCGCACCGACGATGACGGCAGGCCATCTGCTGTTCGCGGCAGTCACCACCGCATACATCTTCATCGGCATCCTGCTCGAGGAACGCGATCTCGTCGATCTCTTCGGCGAAGACTATCGCCGCTACCGTCAGCGCGTGGCGATGCTCGTACCCTGGCGACGATCGGCATAACCGCAATCATCAACCAGAGACAAGCGATCCGGTTTCGATCCGGATCGCTCAGTCAACGAGGACTGCTTCGATGACTATCTCATTCATATCCCCCACGAGAGACCATAAAAGTTGCATCATCGCGTTGCACTGCTCGCTCGGCTCGGGCCGCCAGTGGACCCGGCTCACCGAAGCGCTCGGCGCCAAATATCAGGTGATTGCGCCCGATATCGCCGGCTATGGCGACAATCGCGGCGGCTTCGACCTGCCGCTGACGCTCGCGGACGAAGTGGCGTTCCTGATGGACCGCATCGATACGGCGGCACGGCCGGTCCATCTCGTCGGTCACTCCTATGGCGGGGCCATCGCCTTCAAGATGGCGACGGCTTCGCCGCTCGCAAACCGGGTGCGCAGCCTGACATTGATCGAACCCGTGCTGCCGACCCTGCTGAAAGAGAATGCCGCAGACCGCCGTCTGCACGATCTGTTCGCACAGCTGGCACGCAACGTCTCCGCCGATCTGTGGAACGGTTACGACACGGAGGCGATCGACCGGTTCATGTCGTACTGGAACGGATCAGGCCCCGCCGAGCCGCTGCCGCCAGAGGCAAAATTGCGAATGATCGAACGGATCGAAAAGCTCGCCTACGATTTCGCGGCCGCGCTTGCGGAAGAGAACGTCACGGCGGCTGCAGCCGGCATCGATGTGCCGACCTTGCTGTTCTCGGGCGGCCTGTCGCCCTACATGACCCAGCGCATCGTCGGGCGGCTCGCCTCGCTCATCGAGAGCGCCGAAGCCCATCACCTTCCAGCCGCGGGTCACATGCTGCCGCTCACCCATGCCAGGCTGATCAACCCGCAGATCGTAGCGCACATCGCGCGCGCCGACGATCTCGCCAGGCTGTCGCTGGCATCCGAGTTCGTCCCGGACGACTGGGCCGCCGGCCGGGAGCTCGGGCCCGCGCCGAAGTAGCGCGGCCTGTCGCGAGGCGAAATGCCTTACAGAAGCTTCGCGCTCACGAACAAGGAGCGCACGGCGTTGGTCGCCGGCACCGCCATCATGGCATTGCCGGCGGCGCGCTCGAGCAACTCGATGGCGTCGTTGTGCAGGCTGCGAAACTCCATCCACTCGATGGAGCTGAGCTTGGTGAGGAACTGATAAGCCTGGCCAACGGTCGCAATGCATACCGTCTTGCCGTTCAGGCGAAGCCGGAACGTCGTCCGCAGCGGCGTCTCGGAAGCGGATGTCGCGGTCATGTCAGGTGCGAAGAAGGTCACGATTGCGAGGTTGCCCGCGCAGCAGCCGGGGGCGCCGCCGTCATGCTCGGGACGACAACGAGGCGGTTGATCTCGCCGTCATCGAAGGCCTTCCGGAACCGCACATAGTCCCTGATCGAGACGCAGCCATTGGAATCGCCGTCGGGACCGAGCATGAAGCTGTGAACGAGCAATCCGGCGCGTCCAAGTGTGTCACTGCCGTCGGCCGGGATCATCCGCAGCGCCCGCACGCCGTGAAAGAGCTGTTCGCGCGGCCGCAAGTCATACACCGCCGGCGGCGTCGCACCGGCATTGCGCGCCTGAACATGCTCGGGATCGTCCTTCAGGGTGCCGAGGCCCGAATGCGCCTCCAGGGTCAGGCCGTTCGGCAAGTACACCGCGTGGGCCGAGATGTCATAGACGGCGGTGAGATTGTCATAGCCGAGCGATGCCAGATCCGGACGCGAGCGGAACAACCCATCGCCCGGCGTGAGCGACGCCAGCGTCAGCCGTGCCGGCAGCAGATCGGAGAGTTTCTGCATCAGCGAGCGGTCGGGCTTCGCGGCCGGATCCGGTTTGGGCGTGGTATCGACCATCGCGACGTTGACGTTGACGTCGGCGGCAGCGGGACGCGAGCGCGGCAACGGCACATCGGGCGCGCTGGCCTGCTGTGGCAATGGTTGTGGCGGTTCTTGTGGCGCGTCGAGCAAGGTGCTGCGCCAATCGCCGATCTGCAGCTTTTGCGCCAGCAATCCCCGGGCGTCCTGCACCTTGGATTCGAACGCTGCCAATGCCGATCGGTCCAGCGGCTGCAGGGAGCGGCCGCGCAAGGACTGCGGCACCGACACATCGGCAAAGCGCTCCTCGAAGGAGACGAGCTCCTGCGCCACGGGAGCAGCGGCCGGGGATGCGAACGACAGGGAATCTGTCAGCCAGGCGGCTGCGCCGAATGCGCAAGCAACCGCGCCACAAAGCAGCGCAGCCGTCTCGGACCATCCGATGCGACGATGCGACGGCCCCCGATCTGCCATCGCTGTGCCGATAGCCATTCTATCCCCAGTTCCACCTTCCCCAGCACCCCGCGCCGGGAAGGTCTCTTCGACCAGCCGAAGCAGTATTAAGAGGCCGAAAGTACGGCATATTCGAGACATTGCGCGACGGCCACGCCGACCGCTATCGACTTTCGTCGACCCCCTGGCTTTGAAGGGCGTTAAGCAAATCCGGTTGCCCGAAGGTCGTTTTCAAGATTTCACCACAATCATTTCAGGAAATAAATCCGCTTTCCCCGGAGAGGCTCATGCGGATTGCAAAGCTCACTTTCATTGGTTCGGTTGCCGCCCTGACCCTTGTCGCGGGGCCCGCGCTCGCCAGGAATGCCGCGCCGCCCCAGAAAACCGACGACAAATCCGTTTCGGCGTCCTGCCATGCCTATCAGATGGCTGCCGACGGGTCATGGACCGTGCTGCCCTGCCAGGAGGCTGGCGGGCAGACCGAGCACAAGCCGCCTCCGAAGGCCGGGGAAGACGAGCCGCGCTGAGCTCAGGCGTCGATCGGCCGGCGCTGGTTACGCGAATGGCAGGCTGCGTCAATCCGCAAAGCCGACATAGCGCACGAACTCATCGCTCGGCTTTCTGTCCGACCGGACGCCATTGGCGGGAAACGAATCGTCGGGATATCCCATCGCGACGCAGGTCATGATCACCTGGTCGTCGGGTATCCGGGCGACCTCCCGCACGATATCGGAACGCGTGATCCCCTGCCCGTTGATGACGCTGCCGAGCCCGCGGTCCCATGCGGCGAGCACGATGCCGTAGCAGAGCGCGCCGAGATCGAAATGGCAGACCGCGCCTGGATCGAGCACGCGGTCATAGGTCAGGACCAGCGACACCGGCGCGTCGAACTGCCGAAACCCGCGCAGCACCCAATCCTGTCGCATCGGCTTGTCGTCGCGCGCAATGCCCATCGCTCCGAACAGCTTCTTGGCGATGTCGACCTGGCGCTGCCGGTGCACACCCTGATATTCGCCATGGCTGACGATGTCGCGCTTCGGCCGGGCGCCTGCCATCATCTCTTCCATGTTGCGGCGGCGGACGTCCTCGAGCGGCTCGCCGGTCAAGACATGGATGTGCCAGGGCTGGGTGTTCATCGAGGACGGCGCGCGTTTCGCGATCTCGATGATCTCGGCGATGACCGTGCGCGGCACGGGCTGCCTCTTGAATCCGCGCACGCTGCGGCGCGACTGGACCAGCTCCTCGAAATCCATCCCTCAGTTCCCCAAACCCGACGGCAGCCTTCTAGCGCGCCTCAACGCCGCCGCGCAGATACCAAAAACTGCCGATTCTTCATATTTTTCATCGCCTTGTCAGTATCATGACACCTGCAAGCGGGATTCACTCAGAATATCTTAACGCCAGCGCGGGAATATCAATCTTTCAGACAAGGGTGTTTTAGCAACGAAACCGTCGCATCCATGAGCGCCACCGCCCCCGCAGAACTGATCGACGAACTTGAGTTCGTGTTGAAGGGCGGCTCGTCCGAACGACGCGTACGTACCCTGCAGCGGCTATCCGAGCTTTTGCTGTCCTCCGCGAGGCGGCTGAGTTCTTCTCAAGTCAGCGTTTTCGACGACGTGCTGGTCCGGCTTCTGGACTGCGTTGGGGTCCGCGCGCTCGCCGAACTCAGCGCCGCGCTGGCCGATCTGCCGGCCGCGCCCGAGCAAACGGTGCGCCGGCTCGCCTCTCACGAAAATCCGTCCGTTGCGGTCCCGCTACTGTCGAAATCGCCGATCCTTCAGGACACCGATCTCATCGAGATCGCAAACAGCCGAAGCCAGCAACACCTCGTCGCAATCTCCAGCCGGCAAAACCTCAATGAAGAACTCACCGACGTCATCGTGAAGCTGGCCGGCAAGGATGCCTCGCGCGCGCTCGTCAGGAATCCGGCCGCCCGCTTCTCCAGCCGCGGCTTTGCTGTCCTGCTTGCGGCGGCCGGCCGCGACCAAACCGTTGCAGAATCGCTCGGGCTACGGTCGGACCTCCCTGCCGCGACCCTGCAAGGACTGCTCTCCAACGTGACCGCAACGGTCCGTGCCCGGTTGCTCAAGGCGGCTCCGGCCGGACTGAGGGAAAAGATCCAGGCGGAACTGAACAGCATCGACGCGCGGGCTGAACCGCAGGCGGAGGGTCCCAAGGATTACTCCGACGCGCATGCGGCCGTTGTGGAACTGAGCCGCACGGGAAAGCTCAGTGACCCCACCGTCAACCGCTTCGCGATCAGGCGTGAATACGCAAACGTCGTCGCGGCCCTGTCGCTGCTTTCAGGCGCCACCGTGGAAACGATTGCGCCGTTGATGGACGACCCGAACAGCCAGGGCCTCATCATTGCCTGCCGGGCTTCGCGACTGAACTGGCAGACAACGCTAGCGGTTCTCAACAATCGCGCGGTCCCCCCACTTTCGAAGCCGGAGACCGAACAGGCCAGGCAGGCGTTCGAGATGCTCTTCGTTTCGACCGCGCAATACACAATCCGATTCGAGCCCCCAGTCCCATCAACGGCGAGCGCGGCATCGGATAATCGCGTCGCTGCCGCGGGAGGTCGCGGATGAAAGGCGAGAGCCGAAGGGCAAGCCGGGTTCGGTTCGACCACAGGCACCCCGTCAACCTGATGGGCGTGGACGGCACCTGGCGGCGAAGCTGCTTCCTGCTCGACGCCTCCGCGAGCGGTGCAAAGCTCGAAATCGAGGGATCGGTCGAGGTGCTGCAGGCCCGCGAGTTCTTCCTGCTGCTGTCCTCCACCGGACTGGCGTTCCGGCGCTGCGAACTGGTCTGGGTCGACGGATCGCAGGTTGGCGTCAAATTCATCGAGAACGACAAGGGAAAAAAGCAGTCTCGCTTCGCCCATTCAAATGAGTAGCCGCCTTAGTCGAGATCGCAATCAGACGACGGAGCGGGCCTGATGCTCGTTCATATCGTGGCTGACAGCTCCGCCAAGCTGGCCGGGGTCCGCTCGATCATCGAGAAGCGATACGACGTGACCTCCGAATTGCTGAACGGCGTGAGCGTCCAGCGCAGCGAGGTGCATGCGCTTGTCGTAAAGGTCGACCTGCGTTTGCTTCAGAATATCTGCACGCTCAGGAAAGTCATCGACAGCCTGCCCCGGGTCGACAAGCGCATTTTTCTGATCGATGAAGCGGCCCACCTCTCGGTGTCACAGGCCTACGCGCTGGGCGCAAGCTCCGTTCTGAATGGTCCGCTCAATCAGACAAAGCTGCTGAAGGAGCTGGCCATCTGCATGTCGGACGATGCTCCCGCGGTCGATGCGGCCAGTGCGCAAGCTGCGGCGAGTGCCGGCGAGGTTGCGCTCGCCTCGATGTTCACGGCGGTAGCAAGCGGCACCACAATCGACGTTGCGAACGCCCGTAACGCCGGCAACCGGATCGCAAACGCCATCGAGGAACACGGGTTGTCAGAGTGGCTCGCGACGGTGCGGCGCCATCATGAAGGGACCTATCAGCATTGCCTGCTGGTCACGGGCATCGCCGTCGATTTCGGCCTGAGCCTCGGCGTTCCCAAAGGCGACATCGAACGGCTGTCCATGTCGGCGATTTTTCACGACATCGGCAAGGCGACGATCCCGCTTGCCATCCTCGACAAGCCCGGACGCCTCGATGACGGCGAGCGCAAATTGATCGAGACCCATCCGGGCGCCGGATATGACGCACTCACGGACAACACTGAGATCTCGGCCGAGATTCTCGACGCGGTTCGGCATCACCATGAATATCTGGACGGCAGCGGCTATCCGGACGGGCTTGATGCTGGCAGCATTTGCGATCTCGTCCGCGTGTTGACGATTTCGGACATCTTCGCGGCCCTGATCGAAGAGCGGCGCTACCGCCAGCCGATGTCCCGGGCGGAAGCCTACAACATCCTGTGCGGCATGCATGGCAAGCTGGAGAAACCGCTCGTGGCCGCTTTCAAGGAAGTCGCGCTCGGCAGGTAATCCCTGCGCGAATGCCTTCCCGTCGCGTGCGTGATGGACTGGCAGCGAAGCCGTTGGCACAATGCCGGCGGCAGGGGCAAACCTATGCTCCTGCCATACCAAGAAAAAGCACCCAAGGATCGCAAATGCCCGCTCCGCTCGACCCCGTCGTCGCCCAGATCATTCCGCTGCTCCCCTTGCGCGATCCCGCGACGATGACGCCGCAAAGCGCCAGGGACGCGCTCCGTGCTCTGGCGGCTTCGCGCGCGGCGGTGCCGCCACCGCCGGTCGCCGAGGTCCGGGATATCACCGTCAAGGGCGCGGCCGGGCCGCTTGCGGCGCGCGTCTATCGTGCAGCGCCCGGCAA
>Ga0105238_10006967_pt1 | contig 11293 bp, 2 predicted proteins | sample KBSC34metaG_FD_81526 | JGI IMG/M metagenome (GOLD analysis project Ga0105238, IMG submission 81526) | Corn rhizosphere microbial communities from Kellogg Biological Station, Michigan, USA - KBS C3-4 metaG | ecosystem: Host-associated > Plants > Roots > Rhizosphere > Soil | place: Michigan, USA...
AATGAAATCATCCGATACCACGAAATAAGTATTAGTGGGCACCAACAAGAACGTATTTGTATACCAAGTCATCGGATAGCTGGTAAACGGAAGCATCTGTAGAATTGCTCCCGCGTCGATCTGCAGGTTTACATTGTTCGTAAGCGTCAACGGGCCGGACAGGAAAATTCCCGGGGGGATTTCTACTGTGCCGCCGTAGAGATTGTTTGTCTTCCCACCCCTGCCTGCCTGGTTAATGGCATTTTGAATCGCGGTTGTGTTAGTGCTTACGCCGTCACCAACCGCACCATAATCGAGCACATTGACTAAATTGTTGAGATTGATTGCGGGAACAGAAACGCCAGCAATCATGTTAGAGGGGAAATTTACCGAAAGAGTCGCGGCGCTGCTGGTGGCAGAACCGGCCGTGTTGGAAGCGACAAGCGAATAAGCGCCGGCATCACCCGGCTGCACATTGGCGATCGTAAAGGTTGTGTTGGTGGCGTTAGAAATGCGGGCTCCATTTTTCAACCATTGAAACGAGGGGGCGGGATGGCCTGCGGCCGCGGCGACAAAGGTCGTCGTTGCCCCGCTATTCACCGTCCGGTTTGTGGGTTGGGTGGTGAATATCGGGACTACGGCAGGCAACCAGCCGTTCAAATTGAAATAGCTATTTCCAAAGATGGCTGAGAGCGTGTAATCGGACGGATTCACCGTGACTGCCACGCGGTTGAGATTGCCAGTGGGAGGAGCAAGCGAAGGATCGGTCGGACTCAGCGCAGGATTGTTCGTGTAGTCCGGGTCAATCGTGTTCAGCCAATACGTTCCCGCCGCCTGCCGCTGCGTAATCGTGGGAGCGCTGCCGCCACCGATGAGCGTGGTGCCGTATTCGCGGGCGCGGCAGGTGTTTTCGCCACCAGAGCCGAACGTGCCCCAGCCGGCGGTGGATATTTGACTATCTACGGCACAATTGAAAATGGTGGTCATGCCGTCCTGTCCCCATGCCCGTTGAAAAGTCGTGCTGCCGGCATTCACGTCGTAAGGGTAGCCATTGGCAACCAGCGCGCGCGGGAAGGTGCAATTCAGGAAAGTCATGCCGTAGGGTTGCGCATAGAGCGTGTTCGGTGCGGTGATGGGACCACCCGTGCTGCGAATTTCCACGATGTTGCATTGGTCAAACACACCTAACGCCGCACCGTAAATGAAATCAACGCTGCCCCAGACTTCGCAGTTAGTGTAATAAATAATTCCGGAGATATTGTAGATTGTATCCTGGCCGCCCTTGATAAGGACATTGTCAAATACGATCCGCTTGCCAGTAGTCGCGAGCGTGTTGATGGCACCGGCAAAATTGGTCGCGGCGCCACTGGAAGCATAGCCCGTGGGATGATAGACACCGTAAATGATGTTATCCAAAGTCAGGTTTTCAACGGCAACGTCCGAACTTTCGATCCGGAGCGAGCCAGCCGTGAACACCGGGTTTGGCGGAGCAAAATAGATAAATGGATAGATCAGTTGGGCGTTGGTCCGGCTGGCCCCGTCACCTACGATGGTCACAAAATTCCGGTTCCCCGCCAGCGTGGCGCTATCGCGATAGATACCCGGCAACACATGAACCGTCCGCGCCAGCGTATTAGACGCCGGGATCCAGTCGAACGCCCCTTGAAACGTCGCAAAGTCACCGGCACCATCCTGACCGATGGTAATGGAGGCTGGTCCGCTATTGGTCGTGGGAGCCGCCGGCCCGGCCGGCTTCGTAGAAATCACCCAACTGTTCGTGCCGGAAATGCCGGTGAACGAAGCTCCATTCGAATCGAGGAACAACCCGGGGTCGCAGTTCACATAATAGGTGTGGCCATAGGAAAGGCGATTCGTAAGGGTGATCCACGCTTCGTTGCCATAGAGTGCAATCGGCATGTAATAATAGCTGGTCGAACCCGATCCACTCCCAGAATAGGAACCTTGCACGGTGCGGATGGCGGCGTTTGGTATGGTTTGGATGCTCGTGTTGCCCGGCGTGTAGGACAGGAATTGCGAGCTGTCAATGGTCGCCACCACTGCGTTGTTGGCCGCGTCGCGAACCGTCAGCACACCGGTTGTGTTCAGAAATGGCGCGCTGGAAAAGATAATGCGCAACTGCTGGTCGGGGCTGATGTTGACCGCGCCATTGGCCGGGAGAAAAGTTCCGGTCATGGTTGACAACACCGTCAACTGCGCATTGCTGCTGGTCACCGCGCCAGCGCTGTTGGTGACAGTCACGGTGAAGATCGCACCATTGTCCGCGCCGAGCGCACTTGCCAGCGTGTAAGCTGCATTGGTCGCATTCGCGATCGGACTGCCGTTTTTGTTCCATTGATATTTAACCGCCGGCACGCCGCTGGCAGTGGCGCTGAAGATTGCCGGACTACCGGTCACAACCGTGAGATTCGTCGGCTGTTGCGAAATGCTTGGCGGAACCAGCACATAGAGTGTCGTGCTGTTGGTTGCCATGCCCGCGGCATTGCTGGCCACCAATGAATATGTGAATCCATTTTGCGAATACTGGACGTTGTTCAAAGTCAAAGCCGAGGTGGTGGCGCCCGGAATTGGCGATCCAGCCTGGTCAAACCATTGCAGAACCGGCAGCGGCGAACCGGTGACCGAATCATTGATCGTGACATTGTTGCCCGCGATGACGGTGAGGTTTGTCGGTCCGGTGATATTGGGCGGAACGGCACCTGCACTGATGGTCAGCACGGCGGGACTGCTGGTGACTGAGCCATAAAGATTGGTGATGACCACGGTATAACCCGGCGCACTCACACTGTCGGCGGGTTGTGCATTGGTGACACCCAAGACAGCCGTCGTGCTGCCAAAATTGGTGGAACCGTTGCCGGTGGGGCCATCGCTGATGTTCGCACCGTTGGTGCGCCACTGGTAATTTAATGGGGCCACGCCGGTCGCCGTTACGGAGAAGGTGACGTTATCGCCCGGACTGCCGCTGTAGCCGGCTGGCTGCACACTGATCACTGGACGCGGATCGCCCGGTAACACCAGATCAATGGATTTGTTCGCCACGTTGTTGGAAAGGGAAGCGCCCGCCGCCCAGCCGGGCACGTTCGTCATGCCAAAATTAAACGCATTCAAGCTCGCATATTTAACCAGCGGAAATTGCACCGGATACGATCCGAAAAACACAGGCGTTGAACCAAGTTGAATGACGTTGGTGGAACCGCCCGTCGTCAAGGTTCCAACGAATGCCTTGGTCGCGGAATCGGAAGTAATGGTCAAACCCAGCAGTGAATTCGCAGTGAAAAAATTGGTCAGCGGGAGCGCGCTGGTCGCCAGCGCATTGCTCACAATAAATGTGGAGCTGGTAAGACTAATCAGGTTGTTGGCAGAAACGGTGTTTGTTGCGACGGTGATGCTGTTGACCAGCACGGTTCCGTTGGTCACGTTCAATTGGCCGAACGTGCCCAGAGCGCCAGCAGTCGTCGCAACGGTGAAACCCATTTTCAGAACCGTGTTGACCTTTAACGTGGCATTGCCGTTGATCAAGACTTTCCCAATCAATGGCTGGGCACTGGCTCGTGCGGCAGTGCTTTGCTGACTGCCTAAAACCAAGGTGTTGACGTCAATGACCCCGGCGTTGAACTTGAGAATCCCATTACAAGCAGCCCCATTAAGAACCGTGGTATCCGTGCTGACCGGATCCTGCCCCAAAATCATCGTGTCTACCATCGCGTCAACGCTGCCGAAGGTGAAGTCATTCGTTCCCAAAGCCACGCCGGAACCCGACCCACGCGGCCCCATGTCGCCAACCGTCCAGTAAGAGACGCGGGTGGAGCCGCCGTTGGTTCCGCGAAATATCGCTGTGGGGTTGTTGTTGGTAAAAAAGGAAGCAAAGGACATCACGCCTACAGCCTTGCACCGACCAATGGCAATCGTGTCAACATTGAGCGTGTTCGCCTGGCCCAGAAACAAAAAGTCGGCGCCGCCCTGGGTGCCAGCTCCGTTATAACCAACGTCTATCCCCAATGATGTCGAATGAACAATGGCGGGCGAAAACACCGCCGTGATCACATTGGTTTTTGCGAGCAGCAACGTTCCCGTCACTGCCGCACCGTTGGCGGTGGGAACTGTTCCCGCACCCGTGCTGCCGACGAAGATGTTCCGCACTGAACCGCTAAAATTATCCAGTCCGGTCATATCTAGCATCGCGCGTTGTGTGCCGGTGCCGCTGACATCGCCTTGATTGACGACCAGGTTCGCGGTGCGGTTAGTGACCACCAAAACGCCTTGACCAGTCAGCGTAGCGTTGACCTGTTGCGTTGTCGGAGCACCAGCACCGCCGGGCGTTCCCACAAACAGGCCGGACGTATTCGTAACGGTTAAAGTCACGCCGCTGTTGATGAGGGTGGTGTGATTGTTGTTGGTGTTGCCGTATTGCAATGAACCAATCGTCAGGCTGACATCCACCGTGTTGTTGATGTTGGAAATCCCGGCGATCGCACCGACATCAAAAAACTTCACGTCATCGGTCACGCCCGGCGGCGTGCTGCCACCGGCCGTCGTCCAGTTCCCTGCCGACGACCAAAAATTTGCCGTGCTGGCCGTGGCCGGGCCATTCCAAGTCGTCGTGCCGGCAGAAACGCCAAAAGCGGTCAAAACAACAAGTCCGGTCACTGAAAATATACGAATGGGGAATGAGGTCAGATGACTTTTGAGGATGCTCATATTTGAATCAGTTGTTTGGGTTCGATGGGAACTTTAGGATGGCATTTCTGTTATTGTTTCGCGCTTCTCACCAAGGGATTGGCGTCAGATTAACACCCTCTTCCGTTGCGAAATATACGCATTTAATATGATGGCAAAGCCGGTAAAAATGTAGCGGGACAGACAGGCTGAAATAAGCCCGACGAAGGAAAAAGGAAGATATTTCGAAGACGATTACTGCCCCATCAACGTCATCGCCGCTTCAGTTCGCGAGGTGACGTGGAGTTTTTCGTAAATGTGCCTGACGTGTGTGCGGACCGTGCCGATGTTGATTGATAACTGGCCGGCAATTTCCTTATACCGAAGACCTTTTGCCAATAATCGCAATATCTCCAGTTCGCGGGGGGATAGATTTTCGATTCCGGCGGCAGGTTTGGTCTGGTGGAAATGGTTGATGACCTTGCGAGCAATTTGCAATGACATCGGTGCCCCGCCCGAATTGAGCTGCCGAATTGCCTGCACCAATTCCTCTTGCGGGGCATTCTTCAGGAGATAACCGTTCGCGCCGGCGCGCAATGAATCAAAAATCATATCCCCATCATCATAGGTGGTCAGCATCAGTATCTGGACATTGGGCAGACGTTTTTTCAACCGGGCCACGCACTGGATGCCATTCATACCGGGCAAATTGATGTCCATCAGCACAATGTCTGGATTTTCATCGGGGATTTTTTGCAGTCCATCTTCACCCGACATGTGTGCACCGGCACAACGCATCCCCGGCTCATTGCCCAAGCAGGCAACCAAGCTTTCGCGCACATCGGGCTGATCTTCAATGATGGAAATGGAAATCATTATTTTTCAGTTAATACGTGATTCTACCAGAAACTCCCCCATCCGCCATCTGATGATGATATGACTTCATTCAATGATTTGCCCAAGGTGTTTCGATAATGATTTGCGTGCCTTGGCCAGCCTGGCTTTGAATCTGACATTGGCCACCAATCCCGCTCATGCGTTGCCGCATATTCCGAAGACCGTCCGCCAATGCGTCCTCGGGCGCGCGGTCAAAGCCGCATCCATTGTCTTCAATCACAATCCGCAGACCCGAGTTGGTGGTGCTGATGCGCAACCACACCTCGGTGGCTTTGGCGTGTTTGACAATGTTTTGCAGCGCCTCCTTCACCACCAAAAAGACATTATGACGCACGGTGCTCGGAACTTCGAACACAGGAGCTTGTTCGGGCACGTCCAACAAACAACGCACCCCGGCGGCATAGAGATAGTCGGTCGCAAACTGCCCCGTATAATCAATCAGGTGCGCCAACGTGTCATTTCGCGGATTCACCGCCCAGACGATTTCATCGAGTGACTTGATGGCCTGGCGCGCGGTGCTTTCCATTTTCTCAATCCGCTCACCGGTTTTTTCCTGCCGGGCAAGATGACCGAGCCGGGCGATCAGCGTCAGGTTCGCGCCCAGATCATCATGGATGTCCTTGGCGATGCGGGCGCGTTCACGTTCCAAGGCCTGTTGCCGCGCCAGTTGCTCCAGCTTCCGATGCAACCGACGTGTGACCGAATACCAAACGGCTCCCGCAACCAACCCGGCACCCATCAATCCAACCAGAGCACGAAACCACAAGGTATCATAAAAGTGCGGCTGGATTTCCAAAATCAGAAAATCACCCGTCTCATTCCAATAGCGGTCACTATTACAGGCAAGCACATGAAACCGATAAGTGCCCGGTGGCAGCAAGTTGTATTCAGCAATGCGTTTCGTCCCGGCTTCATTCCAACCGGCATCGGCCCTTTCAAGCTGGTATCGAAACTGCACCCGATCCGACGCGACAAGACTCAATCCGGTATATCGAAATTCAAATTGATGTTTGCCCGGCGGCACTTTCAAAAAGTGCTTGTCCCGATCATAGACTATCCCTGCCGGAAGCGGTTTACCCTGAACTTTGGCAGTCACATTTAAGCCTTTTCCGTCAATCATCACCTCCTCAATAACGACGGTGGGCGGCAAAGGATTCGGGTGAATTTCTTCCGGCTGAACTGAAACTGCTCCTTTGATGGTCGTGAACCATAGCCGACCATCCTGCCCTCGCCACGCCGACGGCTGGTAACCGCCCGAACAATCGAGTGAAGGGAGGCCATCTGAACGGCCAAACACGGTGACGGGAATGGAATTAGTTTTTCCGTCTGCAAAATCATTTAATGCCAATTTCGCGACGCGGAAAATGCCTTGATGCGATCCAAGCCAAAAATTGCCCCCGTCATCGGGGAGAATCTGGCAGATAATGTTGTTCGGTAATCCATCACTGATGCGAATGCGGTTAAATTGACCATTGCGAAAACGCAACAGCCCACCTCCAAAAGTGCCGACCCAGACCGTGCCATCCGCCTCGGTCAGCAGCGACCAGACCGGCTGTGTCGCCTTATCATCGGACGGGTGAAGTTCGACGAGGACATTGTCGGTAATCCGCAAAAGCGTGCCATCGTTACAGCCAGCCAATAAACTGCCGTGCTTGTCCTCTGCCAAAGCCCGCACATTTTTACTGACGGTTCCTTCAAACAGTTTGAAGTTAATGGATGCCGTGTTAATCGTAGCATCAGCGAAGTAGAGTCCGCCGTGGGTGCCAACCCAGATGCGCCCCGTTTTCCCGATGAAAATTGCTTTTACGCCGTGAATGAGCGGCGAAATCTGCCTGAATATATTTGTTTCATAAACATATAAATCTTCCGCCCCGGCGCTCAACCAGAGCCGCCCCGTGACATCAGGGCAAACGCAAAAGACAAATCCTTTGCTGACATCCGTTGGTATGGTCAGGTTGGTAATAACTCCCGTCTGCCATCGCAACAGACCATCGCCCAGCGTGCCAATCCAGACAGCGCCATTGGTATCTTCACAAACAGACTTGGCGGGCGTCGGTAAAACCCGTTCGCTCGCGCCCACGGTTTGGAACCGTCGCTCGCGAATCCGCACCAGCCCGCCAGCATCCAGTCCCATCCACCAATTGCCTTCACGGTCTTCAATGAAACTCCGAACACCATCTCCCGCAAAACCGTCGTGAACGCCAAATCGCCGCACCTGGCCGGCGGCGGCAATGTGAGTCAAACCAAGTCCGTAGTCGTAAAGCCATATACCCCCGCGATGGTCTTCACACGCGCCCATCTGCCCGCCATAAGTGCGAGTGAATACATTTGTGATCGCGACTGACTCAAGAATCCAGCGCCCCCCTGTCGCTTCGCGCACATTGCCATTCACGCTCGCCCACAAATGTCCGTCATCTGCCACCGAAAGAAATTCCACATTCGCCGCCGATTCGCCATTGGTCGGTGTAAAATTTTGAAAATGGTTTCCATCCCACATGGCGATTTCCCTGTCCGTGCCGACCCAGAAACGACTTTTCGGATCGGTGGCCATACAATTGACCCGGCCGCCAACCAAGCCCGAAGTTGGAGGCAATAGCTCAAAGTCCTTTCCCTTCAACCGCGACAAAGTGAGATTCGAACCGCGATACCATATTGTGCCCTGACCATCCTCCAGGCACAACGCGCCAACCGTCTGATTCGGCGGGATCAAATCCTGCCAGCCGGTTCCCGCCGGGTCAGAGAGCGACTTGCGACGAAGTTCCCCATGACGCAGGAGAAAAGTCACCTGGTTCGACCTTGATGAAACCAATGTGACATCCGGGTTGCGCCCCAGACCTTCGGCGCCAGTCCATTCGCGAGCAAAGATTCCCTGACGGAAAGAAGTCAGCGAGCCATCGGATGTATTAATCCAGAGCGTGCCTTGGTCGTCCACGGAAAGCTTGCGCACGCCTGCGTGAGCGAGTGCGGGCGTATTTGCCGGATTAAAAGTCACAAAGCGAACACCATCAAACCGCGCCAAACCGTTGTAAGTGCCAACCCACAAATAGCCGTCCGGCGTCTGCGCGATGGCAGCCACTGAACTGTCCGGCAGTCCCGTTTCCGACGTCCAAACATCCACCAGATAATCACCCGTCCGGGCAGCCCCATGCGCTGACGAAGCCACCCACATAACTGCCAGCAGGTTAATCGTAAAGTTCCAGACGAGGTTAATCCTGGAAATCATGATGTTTTCAGAAAATGGGACACGTCACATTTCTATGACACTTCCCGACTTTATTCAACAAGACATGATGATCAACCTCTATCCGGATTGAAATGAGGCCAATATTGGCAATGACGAAATGGCTCTGCACCGGTAGGGGGCCGGTTTCAAACGGATGGTCATCCGACCGTGCTCGTGTCCCTGAGCCGTCCGCCAAGGGGCGCAATCATCTCGTTCCAGGCTCCGATCTCGTTGGCGAGTTCGGCCACATCGCGCTTTTCCCAGAACCAGTTTCGCGTCAATCTCGACACCTGGTTTTCAAAAATATGCCAGTGCTGCGCTCCTCGCTGCTGACGGCACCGTTTGGAACACGTGGCGAACAAGCTTGCCGCCCACTTTGACTGTTGCATAATACATTGCGGTGCGAATGTATTACACCATGGTGGTCGCGGGTTAATGCAAACGCATAATAAATTTATAAGCGCCTGTAGCTCAGTTGGATAGAGCACCTGCCTTCTAAGCCGGTTGTCGCGCGTTCGATTCGCGCCAGGCGCACCACTTCACATTTTCCCGGCCCCAACCGCCTCAATGCGGCTCCGGGCCTTGCGTGATCTGTACGAAATCATCCGTCCGCAGCCATCTGGCAAAGGCCGCCTTCACGTCTTTCGCCTCGAGCTGCGTGTAGATCTTTCCGGCACGGACCGGCTCATCCAGCGGCAGGCCGAGGGTGGAGCGCCCGAGCCAGCCGCCGGCGATGTCGCCCACGCTGGCTTCCGCCAGCGGGATATCGCGCAGCAGCATCAGCTTGGCCTGGTGCAGTTCGTGGGCGGTGACATTTTTGGTCTGCATCTCTTTGAGATCGCGCAGGATCATCGTGCGCGCCTTGACGACATTCTGCGGGTCACAAGCGTAAGACGATTGATAAACCCCGCGCGTCAGCCCGATGTTGAAACTTGATCCGACGTAATAAACCAGCCCGCTCTTCTCGCGCAGGTCGCGATACAACCGTGTCGCATAAAAACCACCGCCGAGCACATGGTTGCCGAGCTGCAGCGCGTAGTAATCCGCGTTCGTCCGCGTCAACGCCAGCGTGTGCGCCAGCGTGACCTTGTCCTGCACGCGGCTGGCATCGGGCACCTGGGTCACGAACGTGGCGTTGTTGGGCGCGGGCGGGAACAGCGTGTTCGGTTTTTCACCCTCGGCCTTCCACGCGCCGAAATTCTTCTCGATGGCGGCGACGGCATCGGCCACGGAAATCTTGCCGATGACCACGATCGTCGTCATATCGGGACGGAACACGCTGGCGTAATAATTTTTGACATCATCAATCGTGAGCGCCTTCATGCTGTCTGGCGTCGCCTCGCGCTGGGCCGGGTCGCCCTTCGGGAACAGCGCGGCGGTCATCGCCTGGCCGGCGATATGGTCGGGGCTTTGCAGTTCGCCCGCGACCTTGGCGGCGAGCTGGGTCTGGATGATCTTGAAATCAGATTCCGGCAGCGCGGGGGAAAGCTCGTTCTCCGCGAGCAATTGCATGCCGTTTTCGAAATGTTCCGGCAGCACTTCCAGCGAGAAATCCGTGCCCGCGGATTCGTTCGCGCCGATGTCATCCAGCGCCTTCTGGAACGCGAGGCGGTCGAGCGATTTGGTGCCGTACTCGAACAGTTCGTCCAGCGCGCGGTCCACGCCGTCCTTGCCTTCGGGCGTCTGCACCTTGGCGTTGTTCTTAATACGGCCATGCACGCTGATGGTGCCGCTGACATCCTGGGGTAGCACGATCAGCTTGATTCCATTGGGCAGATTGGTCGTGTACGGGTTCAGCGTAGAGACCGGTTCGGGCAGCTTGTCGGTCAGCCTTTTCGCCCACGACGGCAGCTTCACATCCGGGTTCTTGGACGAGCCGAAATTTTCCGCCCCGCCAAAGCTCTTCGAAGAAATCGGTTTTCCGGAATCCTGCGGCGTGAGGATCGCGGTGATGGCGTGGTCGAAATCGAGATATTTTTTGGCGATGCGGTTCACGTCTTCGGTGGTGACTTGCCGGATAGCGTTGATGTCATCGTCCGGGGAATTGCGGCCTTCGATGGCCACCGCGCTGGACCAGGCGTTGGCGAGGCCCTGGATGGAATTTTTCGACAGCTCGGCGCTGATGATTTCGCGCCGCTTGGCGGCCTCCACCAGGTCGGCCGTGACGCCGTTGGTGATTTCAGCGAGCAGGATGTCGGTCACATTGGCCAGCAGATTGGTCGGGTCGCCGCCGGTCGGAAATCCGGCGATGGCATAACCGAGCCCGGCCTTGGGCATCGTCTCATATTCGAATTGCGCGAAGATGGCCTTGCCCTCGGGCACGAGCCCGTAAAGTTTTCCGCGCTGGCTGCTCAGCACATCGGACAAAATTTGCGCGGCGGCGAAATCAGGACTGTCCGAGCCCGGGAAACGGAAAACGACGGCGGTCATGCCATAGGGCAGATCGGTATCGCGCCGCAAAGTGGCCGGTTTTACAGGCGAAAAGTTGTATTCCGGCCGCGCGGGAAGCGGCTTTGAAGG
>Ga0105238_10006970_pt1 | contig 11292 bp, 9 predicted proteins | sample KBSC34metaG_FD_81526 | JGI IMG/M metagenome (GOLD analysis project Ga0105238, IMG submission 81526) | Corn rhizosphere microbial communities from Kellogg Biological Station, Michigan, USA - KBS C3-4 metaG | ecosystem: Host-associated > Plants > Roots > Rhizosphere > Soil | place: Michigan, USA...
AGCCGCAGCAGATTCCCAAGTGGCTCGACGAAGGATCGAAGGACGCGGAGCAGGCGCTCCAGGTCGCGCCCAACGATCCGCCAGCCCTCGAGCTGCGCGGCGACATCGGCTATTTCCGCTGGGCGTTCAACCAGACGCCGGACCCGACGAACTCGCGCAAGTTGCTCGACCAGGCGGAGGCCGACCTCCGAGCCGCCACGACGGCGACCCCGATGCAAGCCAGCGCCTGGAACGCCCTGAGCTATGTTCTCAATTCCAAGAACAAGTTCTCGGACGCGAAGCTTGCCGCGCAGCGGGCGTACGAGTCGGATCCGTATCTGAAGGACGCCGACCGGACGGTTTGGCGGCTCTTTCAGAACTCGGTGGCGATTGGGAATCGCACTGAATCGGAGAAATGGTGCGCGTTCGGCCGGCAGCGTTTCCCGACGAGCTTCCGGTTCAGCGAGTGTCGGCTCTGGGTGTACCAGTTGCCCGGAGAGAAGATCAGCGCCGACTCAGTCTGGGCCAGCTATCGAGAGTTCATCGATCGCGTGCCGGCAAGCCAGAAGCCGTATAACCAGCTCAAAGGCGGGATGTTGGTGGCCTTGGGCTTGTTGCGTGCGGGCGTGTCGCCGGACAGCGCCCGTGCGGTCGCCAACAGGTCTCGCGGCGATTCGCAGATCGATCCGTCCGCCTCGCTGCTACTGTACGAGGCGTACTTCCGCGCCCAGGTGGGCGACAAGAGCGACGCGATCCGGCTGTTGACCAAGTTCTTCGCGAGCAACCCGCCACAGCAGGCCTTCGCCAAGGACGACGATTCGTGGTGGTGGGAGCCGATCAGGAACGACGCTGCATACAAAGCGCTGGTCGGCGAGACCCGCTGACGGTCGGGGAATCCCCGGTTAGGGACCGCTCACACCGAAACCCCGCGTTGGCGCCCCCCGCGATGTCGTGCTATCGTTGCTCACACCGTGATATGAAATAGATCGAGTCACGGCGTGTTTCGATCGAGAGTTTCTTCGATCGAGTTGGTCGAGGGTTCCCAGTCCACAACCGATTTTCCCCCGCACCCCCAACGCCGGGGCCCAATCCCTCTCCCCTCAACCGCGAGGCAGTCATGCGTCGGTCGTCCGTCGCAGTTGCATCACTCGTAGTCCCGCTGGTTCTCGCTGCTTGTAGCGACAACACGACAACGTCGCCGCGGCGCGTCGTCGCGCAGGCCTCGTCACGAACGCTCCTCGCGTTGACGTGCTCGAACAGCACGTTCGCCACGATGACGCAGGACGCGAAGCTCTATTTCCCGGCGAAGGATCCCGTGTTCGACTCGATCCCGAACATGAAAAAGCTTTTCGGGACGAGCGCCGCCGCTGCCACGCCGACTGGCTTCTACCTTCTGACCCACACCGCGGCCATTCGCGATCAGGGCCAGGAGATCGGTTCCGGTGCAGCCGGCGGAAAATTCGTGCTCGACGTCGTCGGTTGCATGAGCGTGGGTCCCATCGACGACACGTTCAAGCCAGACCTGGCGCTGGCCGGCGGCGTGTTCGAGGTGGAAACCACCGGGAACGCGGCGGCTGTCGCCGAGGTTGCCTCGGCAGGTCACGCTACGGTCATCGCGAACCCGCTTTGGGGAACGGAGCCGAACGGCAACTGGGGTCGCACTGGGTTCCCAGCGTACCTGGTGTACGGCTACGCGCTCGGCGCGGACGTCACGGTCTCCGGTTTCGACATGGGGACGATCCCCCAGTCGATTAGCCGGCCTCCCTTTGTGGACCAGACTACAGCGAATCTCTTCCGGGTCGGCCTCTGCATCCCCGCGGCCAATGGGAACAAGACAGTGGCGAACCGCTTGGTTCACGACAATGCCATCGTCACCGGGCTGTTCGATCCGACCTCGAACCAAGATCAGGGCGCGAGCTTCTGCGCGGGCCATGTCGCCGCGGTCACGAATTCGACATGGCTGCAAAGGTTCGCCAGCAGCGCCTTGTCGCTGATCTCGCCCAAGTCTGCGTTCGCGATGCAGGGGTTTGATCTCGGCATCGGTGGGCTGCCCGACGGCTGGAGCCCGATTATCCCGGACGCAATTCCTGGCTCGAACGTCAGCCTCTCGTTCACCACCCAGCCCCAAAACACGTTCGCCGACACGCTGTTCACCGTGGTGGTCCACGCGAGCGACGGGACGAACTCGCTGCCGGGCGTTTCCGTCACCCTCTCCGTCGACAACAACCACGGCGTGCCGGCCGGCGCCATCATCTCCGGTGGCAACCCGACCGGAACGACCGATATCAACGGCAACGTCACGCTCACCATCGCGGTCGGCAAAGCCGGTGGATTCATTCTCGCGGCGAACGGACTATGGTCCGCCGTCGGCACACAAACGGGGCAGTCGAACCAGTTCCAGGTTCAGAACAAGTAGTCGGAATAGTCAGCTCGCGCAGACGGCCCTCGACTCGCTCGAGGGCCGTTCTGCTTTTCGGTGGGCCTAGCCGTGAAAAAGTTTGGCTAGGACCTCGACACCCTCTGCGTATCGCGGGCCCGGGCGCGCGAAGTACGCGTTCGCGTCTACCGGTTCGATGCGCGCGCCGGGAATCGCGGGAAGCTCACACGCCATGCGCTGCGCCTCGCGTATTCCAAATCCGCACGGAGCGACGATCACGATCTCCGGGCGCGTCGCACGAACGTCGTCCCACGTCATTCGCACCGAATCCCCCCCCGGCCTGCCGAGTGGGTCCTGTCCGCCCGCGATCTCGATCATCTCGGGCACCCAGTGCCCGGCGCAGAACGGCGGGTCCGCCCATTCGAGAAAGCTCACGCGCCGGCGCGGCCGCCCTTTCGTGCTCTCGCGAATCCGGTCGAGCTTCGCGTGATTGCGGTCGACGACGGCACGCGCGGCCGCCTGGCGGCCGACCACTCGGCCCACCGTCAGAATGTTCTCATCGATCTCGGCGAGCGTCCGCGGCGTGAGAAAGACCAGTTCCGGTTTCTTCGGCAGCGTGGCAAGCGCTCGCGTCAACTCGTTGCCGGACGGCGCGCACACGTGACACAGCTCCTGTGTCAGAATCACGTCCGGCGCGAGCCTGCGCAGGAGATCCTCGTCGACGACGTAGAGGCTCTCGCCCGTCTGCATGTGCCCCGCGATCGCCGAGTCGATCTCGGCCTGACTCAGACCGCCGAGCTCCAGCGCCGGCCGGCTGACGATCGGCAGCCGCTCGACGCCGGCCGGGTAGTCGCACTCGTGCGACCGTCCAAGCAACTGGTCGCCGGCGCCAATCGCGTTGACGATTTCGGTCCCGGCGGCGAGGAACGAGACGATGCGCATCACTCAAAACTAGCGCTCGGACTGGTGGCTCACGGCACCTGCACGTGCCTAGACTTGCTCTGGGGCACACTCAGCCCTCAGACTGCCCCAGCCTGTCGCGTCTGACGTCAGACGCCAGGCAACTGAGTGCGCAGGCAGTCCTCAGCCCGGTGTGCGGAGTAGTAGCCATTCTCACCACACGGAGTTCCACGCAGCTCTCTCGCCTCGCAGTCTCGACGCTCAATGCTCGATGCTGGGCTCGCGGCTCGTCACCACTCGACGCGCTCCGATAGCAGGCTCAAAACTCTCTTCTGATCACTCATGCCTTCAGCAGCTTCTCCGCACCTCGCCTCACCCGACCTCAATCCGTCCTTTACGAAGGGCGTCTTTCTCGGCGAGCTTCGCGAAGATCTGGTTTTTCCGTTCCCAGAACTGACCACTGACGAACACGAATCGCTGACCGCGATTCTCGACTCGTTCAGGTCGTACGCTTCCGAGCGTATCGACTCGGCGCGCTTCGACCACGAAGGTCAGTTCCCCGATGGCGTGCGCCAAGGATTGCACGAGCTCGGCCTCATGGGGCTCAGCATTCCCGAGGAGTACGGCGGATTCGGCGCACCGGCGCGCGTGTACAATCGCGTGTTCGCCGAGCTCGGTGGGACCGACCCCGCGCTGTGCGTCTACTTCGGCGCGCACCAGTCGATCGGCTGCAAGGGGATCGTGCTCTTCGGCACCGAAGAACAAAAGCAGCGCTACCTGCCGCGCTGCGCGAGCGGTGAGTTGGTCGCGGCGTTTTGTCTCACGGAGCCGGGCTCCGGTTCCGACGCGCAGGCGATGAAGACGAAGGCCGTCCTGAGCGACGACGGCACGCAGTATTTGCTGAGCGGCACGAAGATCTGGATCTCGAACGCCGGCTACGCCGACCTGCTCACCGTGTTCGCCAAGGTCGCCACCGAGGTGGACGGGAAGCGCAAAGAGCGCGTCACCGCCTTCATCGTCGACGCGCACGCGCCCGGCGTTTCACTGGGCAAGCGTGAGGAGAAGATGGGCATCAAGGCCTCCGACACGCGCGCGATCTTCTTCGACAAGGTCAAGGTTCCGGTCGGCGACCGGCTCGGCGCCGTGGGCCACGGCTTTCACATCGCGCTCGAGGTTCTCAACTCCGGGCGTCTCGGGTTGGCGTCGGCGTCGGCGCGCGGGACGCGTCACGTGATGCGGCTCGCGCTCGCGTACGCGAAGCAGCGCGAGCAGTTCGGAAAGCCGATCGGATCGTTCGAGATGGTGCAGCGCAAGATCGCCCTGGCCGCCGTGGACTGTTACGCGTTGGACTCGGCGGCGATGGTCGCCGCCGGCATGGTCGACCGCGGCGGCGTGGACTTTTCGCTCGAGACCGCGGCCGCAAAAGTCTTCGGGTCGGAGCTGGCGTTCCGCACGGCGAACGACGCGCTGCAGATCGCCGGCGGCATCGGCTACTCGAAGGAGTATCCATACGAGCAGGCGGTGCGGGATTCTCGTATCAATCTCATATTCGAGGGCACTAACGAGATCCTGAGAGCGTTGATCGCGCTCATGGGAATGCAGGAACCAGCCGAGCGCCTCAAGTCGCTCGGTCAGGCGTTCAAGGATCCGATCCATTCGCTGGGCGCCATCGGCCATTATCTCAAGGGACGCGCCAAACGAACGATCACCAAGCCCCACTTCTCGCGCGTGCACGAGTCGCTCGAGCGCGAGGCGGAGCTCGTGTCGACGCTGATCCAAAACCTCGCGCTGAGCGTCGAAGGCGCGGTCATGAAGTACGGCAAGAAGATTCTCGAGATGCAGTTCCTTCAGGAACGCATGGCGAATGCGGCGATCGACATCTTCCTTGCCACGGCCGTGCTGTCGAGGACCACCTGGGAGATCGCGCGCGCCGAGCGCGAAGGGTCCTCCGCCGAAGCTCACGTCGACATCGCGCGCATCTTCGTGCCGATGGCGTATCGGCGCGCGCGCCGCTCCATTCGAGGGCTGAGCCGAAATCAGGACGACCGGCTCAAAGCACTGGCCGAGCGCTCGCTCGAAACCGGAGAGCTGGGACCCGAGGCGCCTGCCGACGAAAGGTGAAGGCGCCTCGAGCGAGGCCGGTTAGCTCAGCCCTTTCCGTTCACGACGGTGCGCATCCACGGATGGATGCAGCACTGATAGAGCGTCGTTCCCGGCTGAACCACATCGTCCGCGTCAGTGCCGCCCGGCAGAATGATGTTGTTCTCCGCCAGACACTCCGGAGTCGGCGTGAGATGCAACACGGCGTTGATCTCGGGGACGAACCCACCGCCAAACTTTGCGACCTTCGTGAACGTGTGGGCTTCTCCGCCTCTGTTTACCGCCAGAAGTGTGAGGCCCACCTTCGCGTCCATCTGCGATGGCGCGTTGTGCCACGCGCCCGCGAATCCCTGGGCGGCCAACTGACCGAACAAGTCGCCGAAGGAAACACCGCCGTTTCGCGTGCACAGAATGCCCATGGCGGTGAAGCTCGGTCCGTCGCACGCGTCCATCATGCTCACCGTGCGATCGGTGGTGCCGCCTTTGTCGAGGCTCGCGACCAATCCATTCGAAGTCACGAGCGGCTCGGTCACGACCGCGCGATCTGAACAAGCTGCCGCGGCAAGGAGAACAAGCGATGCACCTGCGAGATGAGCGATCTTCATGCGACCTCCGAACTTGGTGGCGCGTACTTTCGCGAACGGGACGGAGTTTCCGCCCGGTCCGAGAGACTGGCCCGCACGGTCATGGTTGTCAAACAGCGACCGTGCAACATCCTGCAGGAGGTCGAGGACATGGGCGTCCTCCGCCGAACCCCACGTCGACATCGCGCACCGGAGCACTGGGGACCCGAGGCGCCTGCCGACGAAAGGTGAAAGCGCCTCGGAGTAGCGCTGGCTAGCTCAGCCCTTTCCGTTTACGACGGTCCGCATCCATGGATGGATGCAGCATTGGTAGAGCGACGTTCCCGAGCCCACGACATCTTCGTCGTACGTCCCGCCCGGTGGGATGAAGTCGTCGTCGTGCCCCGGCGTAAGGAGGGCGAGACATTCGGCGGCCGGTACGGGATTGTTCGAGAGCGCGTTGAGGGGCGGAACGATGCCGCCGCCAAAATGCGCCACATGGGTGAACGTGTGTACTTCGCCGCCCTTGTTCACCGCGAACAACGTCAGCCCAACCTTGGCGTCCATCTGCGACGGCGCAAAGTGCCAGGCCCCCGCGGATTGATTCGCCGTGAGTTGCGCGATCAGTTGGTCGAACGTCACGCCGCCATTTCGTGTGCACAGAACCGGAGGATTCTGCGCGGCGAAGCTCGGACCGTCGCACGCATCCAGGATGTTCACGGTGCGGTCCGTCGCGCCGCCTTTGTCGAAGCTCGCGGCGGATAACGTTGCGCGGATCGACGGTTCTGTACCGACCGCGCGATCCGAACAGGCTGTCGCGGCAGCGAGCAGCAGGGATGTACCAGCGAGATACGTGAACTTCATTTGCGACCTCCGCGGCGGTTGAAATTCATGAAGTGTCAGCGGATCACGAAGCCGCTCTTGCCCTCCTCGGTTCCTCAAACCGCGACCGTGTAACATTTTGAGCCACCAGGGAGCGCAAGGGCGAGCCAAGTCGCGCCTGCCGGCGCCCCGGGGTAGCTTGCGGGCTTCATCGCCACCAACGGTCCAGGGGCCGCGGAAATGGGGAAGTTGGTCGTCCTGATGTTCACGGCCTTCGTCGACATGGTCGGGTCGACCATGATCCTTCCCCTGATCCCGTTCTACGCCACCCGAATGGGCGCGAACGGCGCGATGCTCGGCGTCATCCTGGCGTCCTTCGCCGTTGCCCAGCTCGTCAGTGCGCCGGGGTGGGGGCGCTTTTCCGACTACTACGGCCGTCGCCCGGCGATTCTGGTTGGATTGATCGTTTCGAGCGTTGCCTACGTGGTATTTGCCTTCACCGACACGCTGCCGCTTCTCCTCATTTCGCGCTTCGTGCAAGGCGTCGGCGGCGGCACGGTGGGCGTGCTCCAGGCGTATGTCGCGGATTCCATGCGCGAGAGCGACCGCGCGAAGAGTCTTGGTTGGCTCAGCGCGGCAACGAGCCTGGGCGTCGTCGTCGGCCCGGCGTTCGGGTCGTTCCTCACCGTGTTGTGGGGGCGTCGTGCGCCGGGACTCGGCGCCGCGATACTCTGCCTCGCGATCAGCGCGTTCGCCTCGCGATACCTGCGTGAGTCGAGCGAGCGAATGACGGTCGAACGGAGGGTGCGTCCACGATCGCACGCCACTCGCGCCGCGCTGATCCAGGTCGTGAACCACCCGACCGAGCCGGCGGCGCGCCTGATCCTCATCTACGCGGTCGCGATGGGCGGCTTCTATGGTACGAGCCAGTTCTTGCCGCTCGTGTTGGCGAACCGGTTCCACGTCACCGAGAAGAACGTCGGCTACTTCTTCATGTACTTTGGGTTGATGGGCGTGATCATTCGCGCGATGCTGCTCGGTCCGGTCGTGCGACGCCTGGGCGAACCGCGTGTCGCACGACTCGGAATCGTGTTCCTCGCAGCCGGACTGTGTCTCATGGCGCTGGCCGAGTCCTGGCCTACGCTGTTCGGGTCGTTCACACTCATGCCGTTCGGCACGGCGTTCCTGTTTCCGTGCGTCACCGCGCTCTTGTCGGTCGCGGTGCCGGCAAAGGAGCGCGGTCTGCAGATGGGCGTGCAGCAGACGTACGGCGGGATCGCCCGCGTCGTGTTTCCGCTCGCCGCCGGACTCCTCGTGGATCGGTTCGGGACGGGGGTACCGTTCCTGCTAGCAGGGCTCGTCGTGCTAGCGACGCTCGGGCTGTCCCGTTCCCTGTACGAGCGCACGGTCTTGAGTGCCGCCGATTGACGCCCGCCGGGCTCGGGGCTCTGTGACGGCCATCGAAACCGAACTGTCATTTGCAGGCGGCCGGTCCGTCGCCGTTCTTAACCAACCCGACAACTATTGATGGCTCAGGCCAGCCCGCCGATTCGGCACCACTTCACGGTCGACGTCGAGGAGTACTTCCAGGTCTCGGCGTTCGAACCGCATGTGTCGCGCGCCCGCTGGGACGATCTGCCCAGTCGGGTCGAACTCGGCGTTCGCAGCATCCTCGATCTGCTCGCCGAGCACGATGCTCGCGGGACGTTCTTCATCCTGTCGTGGGTGGCGGAGCGACAGCGGGCTCTGGTCCGCGAGATCGCCAAGCATGGCCACGAGATCGCGTCGCACGGCACGGATCACCGCCGGGTCACTGAGCTGACCCCCGAACAGTTCCGCGAGTCGGTTCGCACGTCGAAGCGGGTTCTCGAGGACATCACGCGCCAGCCCGTCTTCGGCTACCGAGCGCCGAGCTTTTCGATCACGCGCGATCGCGAGTGGGCGCTGGACGTCCTCGCCGAAGAGGGGTATCGCTACGACTCGAGTCTCTTTCCCGTGAAGCGAAAGGGCTACGGATTCGAGGGAGGACAGCGCGACCCGCACGTCTTGCGGCGCGCGAGTGGAACGCTCAGAGAAATTCCTCCGGCGACGGTGGAGCTGGGCGGGCGCGTGCTGCCCGCGGGCGGCGGCGCCTACTTCCGCATTTTGCCGTACTCGCTCGTGACGTCGGCGTTGCGCGGCGCCGAGCGGCGCGGAGCGCCGGGAACGTTCTACATCCACCCGTGGGAAGTCGATCCGGAACAGCCTCGGTTCTCCGTTCCCGTCGTGACACGGCTGCGCCACTACGGCGGTCTCCGTCGGACGACGCGGCGTCTTCGTCGCCTACTCTCGACGTTTCGATTCGGCTCGATCGCCGAGAGTTTCGGCGCCGGGTCGGTGTCGACGCGCGACGGCCGTTGGCCCGAAGAAGCGGGACGACGCGGTGAGGGTGTGCCACAGTGAGTGAAGTCTCGAGTCGCGACGCGGTACGCTCGCTCCGGGTGGTCGAGACCGACGACGCCGCGGCTTGGGACGCGTTCGTCGAGACACAGCCCGGAAGCACGATGTGTCACCGCTCCGGCTGGCGCCACGTTCTTTCCGACGTCCTTGGCCACGAGACCTCGCTCCTCGCGGCGGTTGACGAAGGCGGCAACTGGCGGGGCGTGCTGCCGCTGGTGCGGGTGCGCAGCGTTCTCGGACACTACCTCGTCTCGATCCCGTTCATGAACGACGGTGGCCCGCTGGGGACCGACGACGCGAAGGCGGCGCTCGTCGAGTACGCGGTCGCGGACGCGAAACGGACGCGGGTCAAACTGCTCGAGCTTCGCTCGCGCGATCCGGTTCCCGGCCCGGTGACTCCATCCGAGCGAAAAGTTGCGGTCCATCTCGCGCTTCCGGATACGGTCGAGGCGCTTTGGGCGGCGACGTTCAAGGCGAAGCTGCGCAGCCAAATTCGGCGACCGACGAAAGAGGGAATGATCGCTCGCAACGGGGTGGACCAGCTCGACGCCTTCTACTCGGTCTTCTCCCGCAACATGCGCGACCTCGGCACCCCGGTATTGCCTCGATCGTTCTTTACGAGGCTGCGGGCGGTATTTGGCGACTCCGTTTCGTTCACCGCTGTGTATGACGCGGGTGGTCTTGCCGCGGCGGCGGCGTGCTGCCTGACGTGGAAAGACGAAGTGGAGGTGACGTGGGCGTCGTCGCTCCGCGAGTTGAATCATCTCTCGCCCAACATGTTGCTCTACGCGAATCTGATGGAGCAGGCGATCGGACGCGGCTTGCGCACGTTCAACTTCGGCCGATCGACGCCGGAAAGCCCGACGCATCGATTCAAGTTGCAATGGGGCGGGCAAGACCGTCCGCTCGCGTGGCCGTCGTGGTCGCCCGGAGGCGCGGCGAGCACGCCGTCGCCCGACCGGGCCGCGTTTCGAGTCGCGACGGCGGTGTGGCGGCGATTGCCCATGCCCGTGGCCAACCGAGTCGGGCCGCTTCTCTCGCGGCACCTTCCATAATTTTGGAGTCACGCATGGACGTCACCGTTGGCATCTGCACGTGGAATCGCGCCAAGTTGCTCGACGCGACGCTGGCGCAGATGTGCAACCTGCGGATTCCGAGCGGGATCTCGTGGGAGTTGTTGGTCGTCGACAACAACTGCACCGATGACACTCCCGCTGTGGTTGAGCGGTACGCGGGGCGCCTGCCGATTCGTCGATTGGTCGAAAAGCAGCAGGGCACATCGTACGCGAAGAACTGTGTCCTGAGAAACGCGGCGGCCGACCTGTTGCTATGGACCGACGACGACGTTCTCGTAGATGAGGACTGGTTCGCCGCGTACGTGCGCGCGGCCGAGCGCTGGCCGAACGCAGGGTACTTCGGAGGACTCATCAAACCCTGGTTCGAGCACGACCCGCCGTCCTGGTTTCAGGCAAACGAGAATGCGCTTGCGCCCGCGATGGCGCTGCGCGATCTCGGTCCGGAAGAGCGACAACTCGGAGCCGACGAGCCGCCGTTCGGCGCCAACATGGCCTTCCGACGGGCCGCATTTTCGTCGCGCGATTACGATACCAAACTTGGCCCGCACGGAAACGATCAGATTCGCGGCGAGGAAACGACGTACTGCAGAGCCCTCGCCGCCGACGGATTCCAGGGCGTCTGGGTTCCCTCAGCAAAGGTGCGTCACTACGTGGTCGCGCATCGATTGACCCTGCGCTTCGTGCGTGAGTATTGGGTCGGTCTCGGACGAACGCAGGTTCGCGTCGAGAACGGGACCGCGGCCGGCGCGACCCCGCGATGGGTCTACCGTGCCGTCGTCATGTCGCACCTTCGCTATGCCTGGCAGCGCGCGATTCGCCACCCGGGATGGTTGGGCAGCTTGATGGAAGCGTCGAGAGTGCGAGGGGTGTTGATGGAGCATCGGAACAGCCGGAAAGCCTCCGAGGCGTGAGTCGGCAGGCGAAGAAGGGTGAACGGCGATGCATCTGAGACATCAGCTCTCCGTCTATTCGCCGGTCCCGATTGCGGCCCTCGCGGCTGCCGCGGCAGCCACGCTCGGCGGTCGTCGCGATTCCG
>Ga0105238_10006971_pt1 | contig 11291 bp, 7 predicted proteins | sample KBSC34metaG_FD_81526 | JGI IMG/M metagenome (GOLD analysis project Ga0105238, IMG submission 81526) | Corn rhizosphere microbial communities from Kellogg Biological Station, Michigan, USA - KBS C3-4 metaG | ecosystem: Host-associated > Plants > Roots > Rhizosphere > Soil | place: Michigan, USA...
ATCGCCATGGCGCGACGCACGCTCTCCTCGGTCGGCGTGGTGATCGCCTCGTCGTAGGCGTTGGTATGCAGCGAATTGGTGTTGTCGTACGTCGAGATCAGCGCCTGCAGCGTCGTGCGGATGTCGTTGAACGCGATCTCCTGCGCATGCAGGCTGCGGCCCGAGGTCTGCGAGTGGAACTTGAGCTTCTGCGAGCGCTCGTTGGCGCCGTAGCGCTCGCGCATCGCTACCGCCCAGATGCGGCGCGCGACGCGGCCGATCACCGCGTACTCCGGGTCCATCCCGTAGCTGAAGAAGAACGACAGGTTGGGCGCGAAATCGTCGATGTGCATGCCTCGCGCGAGGTACGCCTCGACGAACGTGAACCCGTTGGCGAGCGTGAACGCGAGCTGCGAGATCGGGTTCGCGCCCGCCTCGGCGATGTGGTAGCCCGAGATCGACACCGAATAGAAATTCTTGACATTGTGATGGACGAAGTACTGCTGGATGTCGCCCATCACCTTGAGGCTGAACTCGGTGGAGAAGATGCACGTGTTCTGGCCCTGGTCCTCCTTCAGGATATCGGCCTGGACGGTGCCCCGCACGGTGGCGAGCGTCCACGCGCGGATCTTCGCCACCTCGTCGTCGGTGGGCTCGCGTCCGTTCTCATCGCGGAACCTGTCGAGCTGCTGGTCGACTGCCGTGTTGAGGAACATGGCGAGGATCGTTGGCGCGGGACCGTTGATGGTCATCGACACCGAAGTGTTCGGCGAGCACAGGTCGAAGCCCGAGTAGAGCACCTTCATGTCGTCGAGCGTGGCGATGGACACGCCGGAGTTGCCGACCTTGCCGTAGATGTCCGGCCGCCGGTCGGGGTCGTTGCCGTACAGCGTCACCGAGTCGAACGCCGTCGACAGCCGCTGCGCCGGCATGCCGTCGGCGAGCAGATGGAAGCGCTTGTTGGTCCGGAACGGGTCGCCCTCGCCGGCGAACATGCGCGTCGGATCCTCGCCTTCGCGTTTGAAGGCGAACACGCCGGCGGTGAAGGGAAAGCTGCCGGGAACGTTCTCCATCATCTGCCAGCGGAGGATCTCGCCGTGGTCCTCGTAGCGCGGCAGCGCAACTTTCGGCACCTTGGTTCCGGAGAGCGACGTGGTGTTGAGCGCGGTGCGCAGCTCTTGGCCGCGGATCCTGACCACGTATTCGTCGCCGGCGTACGCGCTGCGGGTCTTCGGCCACATGTCGAGCAGCTTGCGGGCGCGCGGATCGAGCTTCGCGTCGCGCTCGGCGATGAGCGCGTCGAAGCGATCGTGGACGTCGCCGACGAGCGTCTTCGACGCCGCGAGCTGCTGGCGCTCGCGCGCGATGCGCCCCTGGTCGTCCGCGAAGGCGCGATAGCCACGCACCGTTTCCGCGATCTCGGCCAGGTAGCGCGCACGCGGCGCCGGCACGATGCTGTTGCGCACCGAGGATGTCTTGGCCAGGACGGCCGGCAGCACGCCGTGGTCGAGGGCCACCCCGCGCTCGCGCAGGCGCGCCACGAGCGCCTGGTAGAGTGCGGTAACACCGTCGTCGTTGAAGCGCGACGCAATCGTGCCGAAGACGGGCATGTCCTCGGTCGGCGTCTTCCACAGCTCGCGGTTGCGCTGGTACTGCTTGCGCACGTCGCGCAGCGCGTCCTGCGCGCCCTTGCGGTCGAACTTGTTGATCGCCACGAAGTCGGCGAAGTCCAGCATGTCGATCTTCTCGAGCTGGGAAGCGGCGCCGAACTCGGGCGTCATGACGTAGAGCGAGACGTCGACGTGCGGCACGATGGCGGCGTCGCCCTGGCCGATGCCGGACGTCTCGACGAGCACCAGGTCGAAACCGGCGGCCTTGCACGCGGCGATGGCGTCCGGCAGCGCGTTGCTGATCTCGGTGCCTGCCTCCCGCGTGGCGAGCGAGCGCATGTACACGTTGGGATGCTCGATCGCGTTCATGCGGATGCGATCGCCGAGGAGCGCGCCGCCGGATTTGCGGCGCGATGGATCGATCGAGATGATCGCGATCTTCAGCGCGTCGCGCCGGTCCAGGCGAAAGCGGCGCACGAGCTCATCGGTGAGCGAGCTCTTGCCGGCGCCGCCCGTGCCCGTGATGCCGATCACGGGCGTCACGCTCGCCTCGGCCGCGCGATGGAGATCGTCGCGCAGCTGCCGCGGCGCGACACCGTTCTCGAGCCCGCTGATGATGCGCGCGAGCGCGCGCGTTCGCGCGAACCGATCGCCTTCGCGCAACGCTTGCAGCGAACCCGGAAGCGTCTGCGTGAGGTCGACGTCGCTCGCGGCGACGATCTCGTTGATCATCCCTTGCAGCCCGAGCTTCTGGCCGTCCTCGGGCGAGAAGATGCGCGTCACGCCATACGCGTGCAGCTCCGCGATCTCCTCGGGCACGATCACGCCCCCGCCGCCGCCGAACACCTTGACGTGGCCCGCGCCGCGCTCGCGCAGGAGGTCGATCATGTAGCGGAAGAATTCCACGTGCCCGCCCTGGTACGACGACACGGCGATCGCGTGCGCATCCTCCTGGATCGCGCAGTTGACGATCTCCTCGACCGAGCGGTTGTGGCCGAGGTGCACCACCTCGCAGCCGGAGGACTGCAGGATGCGCCGCATGATGTTGATGGACGCATCGTGACCATCGAAGAGACTGGCGGCGGTGACGAACCGCACCTTGTGCACCGGCTTGTAGACCAGCGGCTGCTTGGACAGGGACAGATCGGTCATGGCTACCTCGCGGCCTGCGCGCGGGCCGCAGCAGATGCTTGAGGACTAAACTAACCGTCGCGGCACGCCGTCGCGTGAGCCGCCAGCTTAGCGCAGCCTTACGCCTTGCCCGGACCAAGGCCGCGCGACGCGATCCCGAGCCTACTTGACGTTTACGTAAACGTCAATCGCGCGGCGGGAACGCTCCCGGCACTTTTGGCGCGCGCGCCGGTCCATTCGCGCACTCCACCTCGATTGCGACGACGATGAAGCGCACCCTCGCCCCCCTGCTCCTCGCCTGGCTCCTGCTCGTGCCGCTCGCGGCGCTGGCCGCGCTGCCCGCGGGGATGACCGCCGGCCCGGTCGTTGAGGGTGTGAGCGAATACCGCCTCGCCAACGGCCTCAAGGTGATCCTCTATCCCGACCAGACCAAGCCGACCACCACCGTCGACGTCACCTACAAGGTCGGCTCGCGCATGGAGGACTACGGCGAGACCGGCATGGCGCACCTGCTCGAGCACATGCTGTTCAAGGGCACGCCGACGATCAAGAGCGTGTTCGCCGAGCTGTCGCGCCGCGGCGCCGAGTTCAACGGCAACACGTCGTACGACCGCACCACGTACTTCGAGACGTTCACCGCGTCGGAGCCGAACCTCGACTGGACGCTGCGCATGGAGTCGGAGCGCATGACGCACGCGACGTTCACCAAGGCCGAGCTCGATTCCGAGATGACCGTGGTGCGCAACGAGTACGAGAGCGGCGAGAACCGGCCGCAGGACGTGCTGTGGAAGCGGATGGCCGCGACCGCGTTCGACTGGCACAACTACGGCAAGCCGACGATCGGCGCGCGCTCCGACATCGAGAACGTCCCATTCGAGCGGCTGCGTGCGTTCTACGCGCGCTACTACCAGCCCGACAACGCCGTCCTCACGGTGGCGGGCCGGTTCGATCCCGACCACGTGCTTGCCCTGGTCGCCAAGTACTTCGGCCCGCTGCCCAAGCCGACGCGCGTGCTGCCCAAGCTCTACACCGTCGAGCCGGCGCAGGACGGCATGCGCGAGGTGATCGTACGCCGTGTCGCGAGCACGCAGTACGTGGCCGCGCTCTTTCACATGCCACCCGGCCCCCACCCCGACGACACGGCGGGCCAGGCGCTCGCCGAGATCATGACCGTGCAGCCCGCGGGCCGGCTGTACAAGGCGCTCGTCGACAGCGGCAAGGCGTCGGCCGTGTCGAACTACTACTTCGAGCAGCACGATCCCGGCTTCGTCATCTTCTTCGCGCATCTCCAGCCGGGTCGCAGCATCGACGACGCGAGGTCCGCCATGCTCGCCACGCTGTTCGACGTGAAGGCGCACCCGATCACCGACGACGAGCTGACGCGCGTGCGCACGAAGGCGCTGAAGGACTTCGACGACACGGTCAACGATCCGCAGCGCTTCGCCGTCGCGATCGCGGAAGCCGTCGCGCTCGGCGACTGGCGGCTGTTCTTCATCCAGCGCGATCGCTGGCGCACCGTCAAGGCAGCGGACGTGACGCGCGTGGCCGAGGAATACCTGAAGCCCGCCAACGCGACCATCGGCGAGTTCCTTCCCGAAGACAAGCCCGACCGCGCACCGGTCGTCGCGTCCGTCGATGTCGCGTCGATGGTGCGCGACTACAAGGGCGATCCGGCGGTACAGCCGGGCGAGGCGTTCGATCCCACGCCCGCCAACCTCGCGGCGCGCACGCAGCGGTTCAAGCTGCCGAATGGCATGAAAATCGCGCTGCTGCCGAAGAAGACGCGCGGCTCGACGGTGAACTTCGAGTTCCGCATGGACTACGGCGACGAGAATTCGTTGCGCGATGCCAATCCGCTGCCGTCGCTCACGGCGGCGATGTTGAAGCGCGGCACGCAACGCCTGGATCGGCAGGCCTTCGAGGACGCGCTCGACCAGCGCAAGGCCTCGCTCGATTTCGCCGGCAGCGCGGGCACGCTGATCGCGAGCGGGCAGACCGTCAACGCGAACCTCGCCGACGTGCTGCGCCTCGCGAAGGAGGCGATCGCGACGCCGGCGCTCAAGCCGGAGGAGTTCGAGCAGGTCAAGCGCGAGCGGCGCACGCGCCTCGAGCAGGGCCGCACCGATCCGACCGCCATCGCGCGCCGAGCCATCGCCCGTCAGGGCAATCCCTATCCGCCGGGCGACATCCGCTACGTCCCGACCCTCGAGGAAGAGGTTGCGCTGCTCGACAAGGCAACCGTCGACGCGGTGCGCACGTTCCACGACCGGTTCTATGGCGGCAACCATGCCGAGCTCGCCATCGTGGGCGACTTCGACGCGCCTGCCATCAAGGCGCTCGTCACGGAGCTGTTTGCGAGCTACGACAATTCGACGCCGTACGCGCGCGTCCCCGATCCGTACGTGCGGACCGTTGCGTCGAGCCAGACATTCGAGACCCCGGACAAGCCCAATGCGATCGTGATCTCGAAGCTCGCCGTGCCGCTGAACGACCTGGCGCCCGAATTCCCGCCGCTCGCCATCGCCAACCGCGCGCTTGGCGGTGACGTCGACTCGCGCCTGTTCGAGCGCATCCGCGTTCGCGAAGGCCTGTCGTATGGCGTGGGCACGCAGCTCACGCCCGCGCGCATCGATCGCAACAGCCAGCTGCTGTTCTATGCCATCTTCGCGCCGCAGAACCTCGACAAGGTCAAGGCTGCGTTCAGCGACGAGATCACGCGCACGCGCCAGGGCGGCTACATGCAGCAGGAGATCGATACGGCCAAGAAGGCGCTGCTCGAGGAGCGACGTCTCGCGCGCGCACAGGATGGCGAGCTCGCAGGCATGCTCGTGTCGCAGGACTACCTCGGGCGCGACTGGAGCGATACCACGCGCGTGGACAAGGCGATCGAGGCGGTGACGCTCCCGGAGGCCAACGAGGCGCTGCGCAAGTACATCACCCCCGACGCCATGGCGACGGTGTACGCGGGGGATTTCGTCGCGAAGCAGGCGCCCGCGAAATGACCGCGCGCCGCCCCACCACGGCGGCAGCGCGAGCGCCGGGTCAGCTCACATCGACCATCGCGTGCAGCGCCGGCGCGATCCCGGGCGCGCACGCGAGCACGGCGGCCTTGGACGTCGGCGTCGCGGGCGCGAACGGCGCAACGTAGCCGCCCGCTTCCTCGACCAGCAGCAGGCCGCCGATCGCATCCCAGATCGCGAGCTCGAGCTCGATGAAGCCGTCGAAGCGGCCGCGCGCCACGTACGCGAGCTGCAGCGCACCCGAGCCCAGGTTGCGCATCGCGATGCCCCGCTCCATCATGCGCCGGCGGATCGCGAGATAGCGCTCGGACGGCGCGCGATCGTTGTGACCGAGCGCGACGAACGCCCGGTCGAGCGACGTCGTCGGCGCGACCGCCAAAGGCGTGGCCTCGCCGCGCTCCTCGCAAACGCCGCCCGCACCACGCTGCGCGCGGTACAGCGCATCGTTCGGAACGTCGTATGTGACCGCGAGCTGCGCGCGTCCCTGCTGGACGTAGGCGATCGCCACGTTCCAGTACGGCACGCCGCGCAGGAAATTGTGCGTGCCGTCGATCGGGTCGATGATCCAGCAGCGATCGAGCGCGCCGGAGAACGACGCCGCGGTCTCCTCGCCGAGGAATCGATCGTTCGGAAACGCCGTCGATATCTCCTCGTGCAGCAGCCGCTCGACGTCGCGATCGGCCTCGCTCACCCAATCCTGTGAACCCTTGAGCTCGACGACGAGGCCTCCGCGCGAGCGCCAGTGCGCGAGCGCTCGCTCGCCGGCGCGGCGTGCCAGCCCGCATGCGAATCGATAGCGCGCGTCGATGTCGTCGCTCATGCGGGCACGCGGACGGCACGCTTCGTGCACCGCGCCTGTGAATCGCAGCGCCGGGGGCCCCATCGGCCCATCGGCGTGTAAGCGTTACAAATCCTGCCGGCAGGACTTTCCGTCGAGGAGGCCATATGCGTCAACCGCCGAGCCCTTTGCTGCTGAGCGCGCGCAAGCGACGACCGCGGCGTAACCCGCCGCGCGGCGCGCAATACGGCGCCGGCGGAACGACGGCGCCCGCGGAATCGCAGCAACAGCAGGAGCAACAGACGGCGTCGCCACCCGCAAGCGATGAGCAGTGCGCGCTGCTCCAGCGCGATCCGCAGGATCCGCGTGGTCCGGCGTCGCCGAACGACGACGAAAGCACGCACTCGTCGCGCTGAGCCTGCCTTCCGGCGCGCGGTCAAACGTCCACCGCGCGCCGTTCGCGAATCGATGCCTGGATGGCGATCGCGATGCGCGTCGCCTCGGTGGCATCGGCGAGCGTCAGCGGCAGCGCCCGATCGTGGAGCACCGCGTCGACGAACGCGTTGAGCTCGTTGACGAAAGCGTCCTCGAACCGCTCGTAGAACGTCGGCGTGCACTCGTTGCGCACGCCCTGCGCGTCGGCGATGTCGACGCGGTCGATCCGCGGATTGGCGCCGATGGTGAGCTTGCCCCCGGTGCCGAGGACCTCGGTCACCGTTTCGTGCCCGTGGGCCATGGTGCGCGACGCCTGGAAGCATGCGACCTTGCCGTCGGCGAATTCGCACAGCGCAATGCCGTTGTCGAGGTCGCCGCAGGCCTTCAGCCCCTCGTGGATCGCCACCGTGCCGGTCGCGAACACGCGTCGCGGCGCCGGCCCGCCCAGGAACCAGCGGGCGGCGTCGATATCGTGCACGCTCATGTCGAGGAAGATGCCACCGCTGGTCGGCGCGAATCGCACGAAGAAGCCCGACGGATCGTTCTTGTCCGCGGTTTGCGATCGCACCATGAACGGTGTGCCGATCCCGCCGGCCTGCACTTTTTCGTACGCGTCGCGGTAGCTCGCGTCGAAGCGCCGCACGTACCCGATCATCGCCTTCTGCTTCGGCCGTCGCGCGGCGGCATCCTCCACGCGCTTGCAGTGCGCGAGCTCGAGCGACGTCGGCTTCTCGCTGAACACGTGCTTGCCCGCTTCCAGCGCCGCGATGATCTGCCCGGCGTGCTCGCTCGTCGGGGTCGCGATGAACACCGCGTCGAGCCCGGGATGACGCAGGAAATCGGCGAAGCTCGCGTACGTATCCTTCACCCCGAGCTCGCGCGTGGCCCAGGCGCGCTGCTCGCTCGATGCGTCGCATGCCGCGACGAGCTCGGCCTTGGGAACGCGCGTTGCCAGATTGCGCGCGTGCCGCGCGCCCATGCGGCCGAGGCCCGCCATGCCGACCCGCAAGCGTCCGGTGTCCATCACAGCTCCACGATGCGCCGCTCGCGCCACGACGTGGTCGCTGCGTCCGCGAGCTCGAGCGCCTTGACGCCGTCGCCGATGGTCGTGCGCACGGGCTTGCCGTTGGCGAGCGCGTCGACGAAGTGCGCCATTTCGTTCGCGTAGGCGACGCGATAGCGTTCCAGGAAGAAATGCTCCGGCAGGTCGCGGCTGACGGCGTCGCTCGTGGACGCGGTCACTTCGGTCGGGCGATGGTTGCCTGCCTGCAGCATGCCCTTGGCGCCGATCACCTCGAAGCGCTGGTCGTAGCCGTACGCGGCTCGGCGCGTGGTGTTGATCTGCGCGAGGCGCCCCTTGCGCGTGCGGATCGTCACCGCGGTCGAGTCGATGTCGCCCGCTCGCTCGATCGCCGGATCGGTGAGGCAGCTTCCCGTCGCGTACACGGTGGCCGCTTCGTCGCCGAGGATCCAGCGGAAGATGTCGAAGTCGTGGATCAGCATGTCCTTGAAGATGCCGCCCGAGACCTTGATGTACTCGACCGGCGGCGCGCCGGGATCGCGGCTCGTCTGGATGAGCATCTCGGGCGAGCCGATCTCCCCCGCATCGAGGCGCTGCTTCAGCGCGGCGAACGTGGGATCGTAACGGCGCTGGAAGCCGATCAGGCACGTGACGCCCGCGCGCTTCACCGCGTCGGCGCACTTGCGCGCGCGCGAAAGATCGAGATCGACCGGCTTTTCGCAGAAGATCGCCTTGCCCGCTTCGGCGGCACGCATGATGAGGTCGGCATGCGTGTCGGTCGACGAGCCAATGACCACGGCCTTCACCGCCGGGTCGCGCAACGCGCCATCGACGTCGCCGACCGTGGCGCCGTGCGTCTGCGCGAGCGAGCGCGCGGCCTCCGCGTTGACGTCCACCACGTACTTGAGGCGCGCGCCCGGCTGGCGGACGACGTTGCCCGCGTGGATCTTGCCGATGCGGCCTGCGCCGAAGAGCGCCATCTCGATCATGCCGTCGTCTCCCTGGGGGTCATTTCTTCAGCATCCATTCGTGCGCCGGGTCGTTGTGGAAATGCCACGCGCGCGTCGGACCCGCCATCACGTTGAGGTAGTACGACTCGTAGCCATGCGGCACGATCACCGGATGGTAGCCACGCGGCACCATCACGACGTCGTGGTCCTCGACCGCGAGCGCCTCGTCGATGGACCGGTCGTCGGTGTACACGCGCTGGAACGCGAAGCCCTGCGGCGGGTCCAGGCGATGGTAATAGGTTTCCTCGAGCGAGCTTTCGTGCGGCAGGTTGTCCTGGTCGTGCTTGTGCGGCGGGTAGCTCGACGAGTGTCCCGGCGGCGTGCGCACCTCGACGACCAGCAGGCTCGCCGCAGGCTCGGTTTGCGGAAGGATGTCACGGACGTACCGCGTATTGCTGCCCTGGCCGCGCACGCTGCGCCTGATCGTCCCCGGCTCGATGAGGCGCGGCTCGAATTCGGCGCCCGCCGGCGCGCTCGCGACACCGATCTCGGCCGCGGTATGCGCGACGATCTCCACGCGCTCGGGCGCGGGTACGTAGACCGCGAACGGTGCCTGATCCTCGAAGACGCTCGTCCGCTCGCCGATGTCGCGCCAGACGTGCTCGGCCGTCCGCGCGGTCACTTTGCCGCTCAGGACCACGACGCACGTTTCGGCACCCGGCACCTGCAGCTCGAGTCGCTCGCCCGGCTGCAGGCGATACGCCGCGAAGCCGACGTACTTCCAGCCCGCCGAGCGCGGCGTCACTTCGACGATCGTGCGCCCCGTGGGGCGCGCCTTGACCAGCAGGCTCATGCGGCGCGCCTCCGCGTCAGCTCATCGACCAGCCCGCGAAGATGCCGGTAGCCCATCTCCGCATAGCGATAGCTCGGCGCCACCGACGGATCCTGCTCCGCTTCGACCACGAGCCAGCCGCGGTAATCGTGGTCGCGCAGCAGCGTGAGCAGCGCGCGGAAGTCCACGACGCCGTCGCCCGGCACGGTAAAGGCGCCATTGATGACCGCCTCGAGGAAGCTCCAGTTGCGGTTGTACGCGAGCCGCAGGACCGCAGGGCGCACGTCCTTGCAGTGCACGTGGCATACGCGGCCGACGTGCTTCTTCAGCATCGCGACGGCGTCTCCGCCCGCGAAGGTCATGTGACCGCTGTCGAACAGCAGGCCGACCTCGTCGCCCACGCGCGACATGAGATCGTCGACATCCTCGGGCGCCTGCACGTAGGCGCCCATGTGATGGTGATAGGCGAGCCGAACGCCATGCGACAGCGTGTGCTTCGCGAACGCGGTGACGCGTTCCGCATAGCGCGCGCGCTGCTCGTCCGAGATGAAGCGCGGCCGCTTGTACAGCGGCACCGGCGCGCCCTGGATGCTGTCGGCCACCTCGCCGTAGACCATGACGGTCGCGCCGTTGTCGGCGAGGAGGCGCAAATGCGCGTCGACCGACGCGATCTCATCGTCGACGTCGCGCGTCGCGAGCCGCCCCGAATACCACCCCGACACGAGGGCGAGCCCGTGCTCGCCGAGCACGCGAGCCAGCGCCTTCGATTCGCGGGGGAACTTGTTGCCGAGCTCGAATCCGTCGTAGCCGATCGCCTTGCCCTCGCTCAACGCGACCTCCAGCGGCGTCTCGCCACCGAGCGACGGCAGGTCGTCGTTGCTCCACGAGATCGGGTTGATGCCGATGCGAACGTCGAGGGTCATGGTCGCTGCGCCTTCTTCTCGCTGTCGTAACCCGCACGCGCGCGCCGCACGTCCGCCCGCTGCGACACCTCCGGCACGGCTACTTCCCACCACCAGCCGCCGGCCTCGGTGGTGCGGTTGGGATCGGTGCGGATCGCGATCACGTAGGTGCGCTCCGACGCGCGTGCGCGCGCCATGGCGTGCTCCAGTTCGGGGATGGTCCGCACGTTCTCGGACAGCGCGCCGAGCGAGGCCGCATGCGTGGCGAAATCGATGTCGGGCGGTCCGTCGGCGCCGTGCTCGCAATCGTCCAGCAGGTTGTTGAACGGGGCGCCGCCGCACGCCTGCTGCAGCCGGTTGATGCAACCGAAGCCCCGGTTGTCGAGCACGACGATGATCAGCTTGCGGCCGAGCATGATCGACGTGGCGATCTCGGAGTTGAGCATCAGGTAGCTGCCGTCGCCGAGGATCGCGATCACTTCGCGATCGGGCCGCGCCATCTTCACGCCGAGCGCGCCCGCGATCTCGTAGCCCATGCACGAGTAGCCGTACTCGACGTGATAGGCGCCCGGCACGGCGGCACGCCACAGCTTGTGGAGCTCGGCGGGCAGCGTGCCGGCGGCGCACACGACG
>Ga0105238_10006974_pt1 | contig 11288 bp, 12 predicted proteins | sample KBSC34metaG_FD_81526 | JGI IMG/M metagenome (GOLD analysis project Ga0105238, IMG submission 81526) | Corn rhizosphere microbial communities from Kellogg Biological Station, Michigan, USA - KBS C3-4 metaG | ecosystem: Host-associated > Plants > Roots > Rhizosphere > Soil | place: Michigan, USA...
AGCACCGGTAAGGCGCTCGCCGTCCGGGTCGCCCATCACTTCGTCGTGAGGGGGGGCCTCATCGTTCGCTTCGAGCAGTTCGTGGACACCGCCCTCGTCCGCGCCGCGATGACCCCCGATTGAAGCGCAGCCATAGAAGACACCAGACCGTAGACCGACCGAAAAGGAGGAGACCGATGTTGCTGCAAGGATCCGCCGCCTCATTCGCCCGACCAAGGCCCCCCGCGCCCACCGCCTTCAAGTGCCTGCCGGCAGGCGTCGCGTTCGCCGTGATGATGGTGTTCGGGCACGGCGCGTCCGCCGAGGCCAATCACCTCTCCCTGCACAACAGCGCGCAGGCCGAGAAGAACAAGCAGCTGGTGCTGACCGCCTACCAAGGCTTGTTCGGCGATCACGACCTGGCCGTCATCGACAAGTACTGGGCGAAGGACTACATCCAGCACAACCCGTACATGGCCGATGGTCGCGACAGCGTCCGGTCGTACGTTGTCAAACTCGGCATCGAGCACTGGCCGAAGACGCGCGTCCGCTTCCTCCGCGTGGCGGCCGAAGGTGATCTGGTGTTCATACAGACCGTGCAGCCCCGCACCGGGCAATCGCCCGAAATGGTCATCGTCGACATCTTCCGCGTCGCAGAGGGCAAGCTCGCCGAACACTGGGACACGATGCAGGCCGTCCCGTCGGACGCGACGAACCCGCGTCCGATGTACTGACGACCGGCGGCGCGATCGCGTCGCGAGAAAGGTGGATCACATGGAACGTCGCGCTGCCCTTGCCGCCACCTTGTCTGGCGCGCTTCTCGCCGCCACGGCCAACACCGCGGCGGAAGCCGCGGAGGTGGACCAGACAAAAGTGAACCGGAAGCTCCTACAACACTTCGTCGACGCGCTGACTGCGCACGACATGCAGAAATTCAAGGACCTCTGATGTCGATCTCATTGGGTTCGCCGCAATTCGATCTGCATCCACGGCTCCCACCGCCCAGACTGCAGGCGTTCCCATCGCCCATGGACCGACTTTCCATCCTCGGCGATTTGTCCCTTGAATCGCTGCGTCTCGCTCACTGATTCCCAGATGCCATCGTTGAGACTCATTTGCGCGTCGACGATGCCTCCGTTGCTGTCGTAACTCCGTGTTGTGAAAATCCCGGGGCGTTCGGATGGCGAGATAATTTCCAATCCCGTCATCGCGCCGCTCTGCATGACGGCGTGAACATCGTGAAGGAGAAAGTAGTTGCCGGCCATCCAGCGGTACACATCTTCGGCGTGCCATTCAGTGCCGTCCTCGTCGCGGCCCAACATTCTGATAGTCGTGCTCCAAACACCCACGAGAGCATTCAACGTCGCCCGATTGGCGGCTGCCGTCTCCATTTTTCGTCCTCCTTGTGATCGAGAGAGACCCTAGCTTTGACTGTGCTGTCGACATTTCACGCCTTCCTTGGCGCCCACCAAGGCGTCAGTGGACACGTCAAATCTGGCCATCGATGGACATCTGAAAACCGGTCATTCGGAGACGTCCGAAACTGGTGACGTATCGGCCTGAGCCTGAAGAATTGGGCTCTAGACTAGGGTCGGGCGCACGACGGCTCCGGGAAGCGTGGGATCGGGGGAAGCTTCAGGACCGACCGCAGCCACCAACCCGCAAGCCGTCGGAAAAACGAGGTCCAGAGGGCCAAGTCAGCGAAATCGTGTGGAGAAGCTGGACTTGCTCCTCAGGCGGTTCGAGGAAGAGATGGGCCACGTCACGAAGGACGAGAGGATCCTGCGGACGCAGTTCCGCGCGCTGATGTCTCGACTGTTCCCTGGGTGGGACGACGGCAGGGTTCGTTTAGCCTTTAGGGCTTGGCACGGTTCGAGGGCCCCGGGCGGAGCAGCCTCGCCAGCAGCGCGGCGCGCGACTGCACGCCGAACCGGCGGAAGATGGCCTTGTTGTACTGGTTGACGGTGAAAGGGCTAATCGCCATGCGATCGGCGATCTCTTTGTCCGAGTGTCCTTCGAGCAACAGCACCAGGGCTTCGCGCTGGCGCGGCGCCAGCCGCGACTTCAGCACCTCGTTCACGGCCCCGGGCGCCGGCCGCCACAGGCTGGCACACTCGGCGTGGAACAGCTCGATGAGCGCGCGGTCGGACTCGGAGAACGGCTTGTCACCCCGAGGCCGGTAGAAGCCCAGCCCGTGCACCACGCTGACTGGTGATCCCCGCAGGCTCGAGAAGATCCCGTGATCGAGGTGGGCCGGCAGGAGGTGGCCTTCGACGTACGGCGAGCCATACCAGGCACGATCCTCGACCAAGGTCTGCCGGGTCCGCGTCACGAACGCGCCAGCTTCCATCGGGCACGCGGTCATGAGCGCGCGTACGCCCGGATGAAATGCGCTGCCGTGGACGCCCACGGCCTCCATCGCCTTGATGGTCGTCCCGTCCCATCCGTCCAGGGTCAGTGCCGTGAAGGCGCCGCGCGAACCGGGCGCGAAGTCGCAGTCGGTCACAGAGCCGGCGGTCACCGCACCAACGATTCGTCGGAGGCCCGCCAGGGCAAACCCTGCCCGGCCCTCCTGCGGCAACTCGCCCGCCTCGGCGACCAACCGCACGAGCTGGCGAACCTGTCCCGAGCGAAGCTCTTGACGCATACGCGTCTAAACTACTCGATCCCTAGTACCTCAGACCGTAAATTCCTGGTCAGGATCGCGCAGGACTCGGCGTCGAGGACCAGCGAGGCTGGTCAGGAATTTGCGTCTGAGGTACTAGCCCCATCCATCGATTCTGCCGCGCGCGGCGCCACCGCCCTCAGGAATGCCGAGTCGAACACACCTCGCGGATCGTACTGTTGCCGCGCCGTTACCCAGGCGTGGAATTGCGGACCGAGGTGGTCGCGCCACCCTCGGGACCCCATCGCGCCCAGCCACCCCGACAGGCAGCGCTTGCCTCCGGATGAAACGATCAGATCGTGCGCGCGGGTCAGCGCGGCCAGCGACGCGTCGAGGTCGCCTGAGATGCCGGGCGGCACGATGGCGATGCACGCGAGCTCGGACGTCGGCGGGGCGGCGAGGAACCGTGGGAGGCCGCCGCCGCGTACGCCGAGCAGCCTCATCCCATCGGCGAGGTCTGGGGGCAGCGAACGCAGGACGGCGGGTACGATCTCCGTCGCCTGGGCGAGCGGCACGAAGGCGTCCACCCACGGGTGGGCCATGGCCCACTGGCCGGACCGGCGCAGGGCATCGAACCTGGGATCGGACCGTGCCCAGAACTGGTGGCAGTCGACGTTCCCACCATCCTCGAGGACCGCCCCCCTCGCGACCAAGGTCGGGCCTTCTGCGCTGACGTCGTCGTGCTCGCGACCGACCGCCAGGACGAAGCGCCAACGGTCACCTCCGGCGGAGACGCAGCCCCCTTCGAGGTGCTCGTGGACCCCTTCCCGTGACAGCGCGGTCTGCGCCTCGACCCAGGCGGAAATGTCGTCGAACAACAGGCGGGTCACGCGTACAAATCGGCGTGTGCGCCGGAGCGCGAGCGTGGCGTGGGCGATGACGCCGAACGCACCCACGCCGCCGAGAACAGCAGCGAACAGGTCGGGATGCTCCCGGCGCGAGCATCCTACGACGGATCCCTCGCCGGTCACGACCGCCAGGCCCTGCACGTGCGCCACGATCGGCCCGTGGCGATGGCTGTTCGCGCCGATGCCGCCCACCGAGAGTGTGCCCCCGACGCTGAGGTCGAGGTTGTTGGGCAGCACCACGGGGACCAGGCCGTGTTCCAGGGTTCGCCGCAGCACTTGACGCCACGTCGCGCCAGCCTGGCATTCGATCGTTTCCGACGCCGCGTCAACGTCGCCGACCGCTGCTAGGCGATGCAGCGACAGCAAACGCGAAGTGGCCGGGAGCGACTGGCCCCCCTGGCTGAGAGCGAAGCCGCGCACTGCGAGGGATCTGCGCTCCACGCCGGCAGCGCGGACGGTCGCCGTGAGCTCGCCGACGGTGCTTGGCTCGGCGACCTCCACGCCACTCGCGCGCACGAGGCGGCCGAAGTCGACGCCCGGCTCGATCGCCTCTCCTGTCATGATCGTGCTCCGGCTCCACCCGACGCCAGGGCCAGCTCCCGCAGCCGGCGCGCGATCGCGGCCTCCCTCTCCGGGGAGCTGCGTGTGACGGCACCGTCGAGAACGTCCGCGAAGCCGACGAAGACCGTGTACGCGCGATCGGCCATCGCCTGCACGCGCGCGCCCACGTCGGCCGGGAGCTCGATCGCCGCGAACGACGCCGCGACCGCGTCCGTGTGCAATTGGTGGTCGGCTTCGGTCTGGACATGACCGCGGCCGAGGGCCCGGAGGTGACCCGCGAGGCCCGCTCGCTCGAAGTGCGCGGTGAGCGCGGGGAGGAAGACCTTCCCACCCTCCTCGAGGACGATCGGCAGGGCTACCCGCTCCCAGTCCGATTGCGCCGCGAATACTTCGGACATGAGCGCGTATGACACCGCGCGCGCCTGGAGGTACTCGCGATCGAAGATGGCCAGAACGTCGGGTAGTACCCCGTAGATGAGCCGAAGATCCTCCGCCATCCAGAGGTTGTGACCGACGTCCTCATCGTGGTGCGTCTGCACGATGTTGCGTAGCGCCGGGTCGGTCACGCGCGCCAGGTTCAGCGCGATGATGTCCTGGAACACCATCGACCAGAAAGTCAGGTAGGGGAGCATCTGCAGGCTGGTGGTCGGCGGAAGATCGTGCTCCAGCGTCCGGAAGAACGGTTCCCGAGCCAGCCGGCCCAGTTTGTCGCGGGCGTATCGCTGGAGCCGGTTCATCGCCCGACCGCGACCTCGCTCGCGAACGAGCTTGGCTGGACATTCTGGTTGCTGCGAAACACGTTGGTGGGGTCGTAGCGGTCCTTCACCTCGACGAGATGTGCGTACGTCCGCTCGCCATAGGCCCCCCTCACGCGGTCGGGGCCCTCGTCACCGAGGATGTTGACGTAACCGCCGCCCGCCGACGCGGGGAGCAGCGCCTCCCAGAGCCGTCGCGCCCAGGCTCGGTGTGGCGCCGGGTCCTCCGCCGGCGACGCCCAGCCGGCGACGATCGTCGCGGCGAAACGGGCATGGCGGTACCCAAAAGCGGTGGCATCACTGGCCCGTCGAGCGATGGCACCACCCATCGGGTTCAACAGGGACAGCGACAGAGGGGAGGTCGCCGTTGTGGCCGCGTCGACAAACGCATCGATGCTGCGCGCGCCCAGTCGGCACAACCACTCGCTGGCGCTGGCGTAAAGCAACCCGAACGGCGCGTTCGCGTCCGTCAGACGCTGCAGCGTCGCGTAAGACATGGGGCAGACGCCGTCGAGCAGCGGCGGCCCGAGCGCGCGCAGTGGCGCGAGCGCGGCGACGGCTCGCTGGTCGGGCTCCCCCACGTAACACAACCTCACCGCCAGCATCGGCCGCCCGCGCAGCCGAGCTGGTAGGGCATCGGCGGCGGGGCCGGTCAGGAACGCGGCCGCCCACGACACCTCGTCGGGCAGCTCGGACGTCAGCTCTTCGATCCGACCCAGGACCTCGGCGCCCGCCTCGACGGGATGGTGCAAGACGCCCGCAAGCAACGTGGGCGGAACGGGATGCAAACGAAACCGTAGCTCGGTGACCACGCCGAAGTTGCCGCCGCCTCCCCGGATCGCCCAGAACAAATCGGGGTGCGACGAGTCGTCGGCGAGCAGCCGCTCTCCGTCTGCGGTCACCACCTCGGCGCCAACCAGGTTGTCGCTGCTCATACCGTGCATGCGGGAGAGCCAGCCGAGCCCTCCACCCAGAGTCAACCCGGCCACGCCAACGGTGGAGGTATCTCCACCCGGGGTGGCGAGAAGGTGCGGTCGGGTCGCGTCGTCGACGTCAGCCCACTTCGCGCCAGGACCGACGACGCCGACACGTGACGCGGCGTCGACGCTCACCCGGTTCATGAGACCGAGATCGATCACCAGCCCGTCACAGACACCGTGACCCGCCAAGCTGTGGCCGCCGCCGCGCACCGCCACGGGCAGGTCATGCCGGCGCGCGTGGGCCAGCGCCGCGCGCACGTCGTTCACGCCGAGACAGCGCGCGATGAGCAGCGGACGACGATCGATCGCACCGTTCCACACGCGACGCGCCCGCTCGTAATCCGGGTCCGTGGCGTCGAGCTGTGGACCTTCGAAGTTGGCGATCGGGTTCACGGTCCCTCCCGGAACGCCGCCGCGTAGACTTCGTCGAGGGTGCGCCACACCGCTCGATGGGTCTCTACGGCGCCGCGGGTCACCGCCGCGGTCGCCGTCGCGCCGGGCGGGATCAGTCGCGCGATCACTCGGACGTCTTCCAGCCGATCGCCATCGGCGCTGGCGGGAGCGGCAGCGAGCATCCGCCCGACCGGGCCGACCAGCTGGCGCATCGCGATCTCCGCCGCCAGCAACGTGGCGATCGCTTCGTGAGCGTCCTCCGACGTCTGGCCGCGGGCGAGCGCCTGCCGGAGACCACGGAGGGCCATGGGCGGATCAGAAGCCGCCGCGAGCGCCGCGAGGGCGCTCGCGGCACGCGAGGAGGACAGCCGCAGCGTGAGCTGCGCGCGCAGCTGAGGGTCCACGCGCGCGGCGACAGCCGAGACCGAAGCCGCGGAGTCCCTCGCGAGGCCAGCGTGTAGTGTCTGCGCCAGCAACTCAGCCGCCGCCACGCTGGCGGCCCGGCCGAGGCGGCGCAACAAGGGATGGGCGTCGAACGGCCGCGCCTCGAACAGCGTGAGGACGGCCTCCGGGGATTCGAAGGCCAGCGGATCCGGGGACGGCGCCGGCACCGTCCCCGGCGGGTGGCGGCGGCGCGTTTCGGTCGCGATGTACACTGTCAGGCGGGCGCGCTCGGCGTCGCGGCGAAGCGCGATCCAGCTCTGCATCCCGACGCCGCCCTCCAGCGGCCGAGGTGCCGCGTCGACGACCGTGCGTCGATAGAGCGCTGGGTCGACTCCGATGCCATCAAGGTACGAGACCACCCTTCGCGCCACCGCCCGGTCGTCGTTTGCATACGCGCACACGGGGACATAGACGGTGCTCGTCGCTCGCGTAGGCCGCTCTCCCGTGAATGCGTGGCAGGTGAACGGCGCTCGTGCTTGCATGGGCTCGTCACCGCCCCGCATCGCACGGGCGAAGGCGAGCGTCTGCCCTTCCTGGTGATTACATGAGGCCGCGCACGCCGCCTCGAGAGCGGAGGGCGTCGCACCGTGGTGGTGGACGTAGACCTTCACGCGAGCGTGCGCCCCACTCGCGAGATCGAGTGCAAAATACTTGATCTCGTCGAGGTGAGGGCCGCGCCGGGTCGCTTCATTCAGGTTGCGCCATGCGTGGCCCAAGCCCACGCGCTCGAGGGCTTCCTCGACAACGGCCGACGCCTCCCCTGGACCGTGCGCGTTGGGGTTCAGGTACGCTTTGAACGAAGGGCGTTGCCCGCGCGCGAACACCACAGAGCTCCAGACCGCGAACCGCCCCTGCAACCGCTCCGGCAAGAACAGGTCCTGTACGCGGCGGAAACGGCTGAGGTCCGCGCAGCACTTCGCCTCCAGGTGGTCGTGGAACGCGAGTCCCGCGGCCCGATGCGCGTCCAGGGTGGGCTCCTCTGCCTGGGGCTCGAACAAGACACGCAGCGCGACGTCGTCGCGGTCTAGTGAGACCGACAACTCGATGGGCGTGTTGTCGTCGCTGATCTCGGACTGCCACGACCTCGTGCCACCGGCTGCCCAGGGAGCCACGAGATCACGAAAGGTGGCGACGACCGGCACGACGTCGAGCGCCAGGCCACGGCACAAGCTGCCGAGCCGGCTGGCTACCTGATCGACGAAGGAAGAGGAGGTTTGGACTGACAATGGGCACCGCCGCGATCGCGATTCGAGCCACGGTTACCGCCGCGCGAGCGGCCGGTCATGACCCTAGAATTAGGGAGATCGGACCGCTCGAGGGCAGAGCGGTCACCTGAATCAGTTCGCGACGACGCGGCAGCTGATGGTTCAGAACGGACGAATCACGGGCGATGCATTGTAGAGGCGCCGGGAGTCGAGCCCTTGCGAAGGGTCCCGACAGAAACGAGAGAAGACGCGGACTCACCCACCAAACCCACGGATATCGTTGGGACAAGTCGCTCCCGTTCGATCCCGCGCCGTCCCGTCTGGTTCCGTACTTCGGTCCAGAGTCGGGGCACAGGAGGGCACAAGAGCCGACGAAACGAATCATCCGCCCGGCCTCATCCACGCGACCTGCGCGACAGGCCAGTGCGCTCGGGGGAATCGTTCGCTCGCGGGAGCTCGAGGCACGCGGTACGCCCAGGGTCGCCATCGGCCGTTTGGTGGAGCAAGGGCTGTTGGTTCGACTCGGGCGTGGCCTCTACGCACCGGCGGACTTCTCGCCGGCGGAGCATCATGGACTTGCACTGGCCGCGGCCTTGGCCCCGACGGCGGGGGTGTGCCTGCTGTCGGCCCTCCAGTTTCACAGGCTGACGACCCAGGCGCCCTGTCCGGCGGTACCGGAGTCGTCCAGCGCCGTTTCAACAGGAAGCGCAGCGGCGAAGAGCGTCGGTCGGGCGAGCGCGGCATCGATTACCTCCGCCACTCTCTTCCCACGACGCCGCCCCCGCGGTCCCTCCCGAACGACGCCCCTCGTGGACGGGTTACCAAGTACCGTGTTCGCCGAGCGGACCTGGATACATTCGTCGCGGCAACCCAGCGCCCGCCTGCGTCACCAGAGGTCGGGATCGCGTCCGAGACGGTGGGGACCTCGGCCGGGTTGTTGTCTCACCGCCAGGGTGATCAAGCGGCTTTCAGATCGACCTCCAGCCGGGTGCCCAGCGCAGCCGCCACACGCTCCAGCATGTCGAGCGTCGGGTTGTAATCAGGGCCTTCGAGACGTGCCACGGCGGGTTGGCTCAGTCCTGCGCGGCGAGCCAGATCCGCTTGCGTCATGCTTGCTCGCTTCCGTGCCCATCGCACGGCCAGCTTGACGGCTAGCTTCGCCGGCACCGGAACCTCCATGGTTCGCCCTCGACCTTTCCAGCGAACCTTTCTTGGTTCAGGCGGGTCCGTCCGCCATTTTGCCTCGCTCGAACCTCGTCAGACGGGCCAAGCGCCACTCAACGGGTGGTACGGGCATGACGGCTTGACGCGTGTCAACCGGGCTAGACACTCCTGTCAACCCTGCTCAACTCCGTTCAACTCTGCTCAACTGTGGAGGCGCCGGGAGTCGAACGGGGGTCCGGTCATTCTCGCGGAGAATGTCGGAGCGATCCGGAGCGTAGATTCTGGCGAGGAATCGGAGGCCTTGCGGAGACACGGGCGAGGCCGCGAGCGCGTCGGAAGATGCGGCGACGTCGCGAGCGTGTAGCAGTGTAGCAAGCCCGGCCAGCGAGGCGGCGTGGGCGGGGGACGCGGTGGCGATCGTCGGGGAGGCGATCGCCGAGCTCGACGCCGGGCGGATCGATGCCGCGAGGGCGCGCTTGAGGGCGTTCGTCGCCGCTACACATAGCGCACGCGAGGCGAAGAGCCGGGCAGGTCGGCGAGCATCCCCGGAGACATAAATGTGTATTATGCGTGCTACACTCGGATCATGGAGGCAGTGGCCACCGCTCGGGATGCGCTGTCGATGCTCGAGAGTGCTCGGGCGTCCATGGGTATGTCCAAAGCCGAACTGGCGCGGCGCGGGAGGCTGCCAGCCGAGACCGTCCGGCGGCTCCTGACATCGAACGAATCGAATCCACACTTCTCGATGGTCGCCGAACTGCTGAAGCCGGCAGGACTCGGTCTTTTCGTCGGCAAGCTCGATGTGCCGGCGGAAAATGCGCCGGCCGGCCCCGACCGCGTACAGGCGTGGCTGGCTCATCTTGGTGCTCCCCTGTACGGCTCGACGACCGTCGTTCGCGCCGACGTGCCGCGGCCCGAGCGCGTTCTCGCCGAGGCGCTGCCACTCGCCCGTCGCGAAGCAGCCGTCGCGCGCGCTCTACCCGTGGCTCTTTATCGCACGCGCAAACGTCTCGACTTCGACCTCCTCCGTCGCATGGCTCGAGAACGGGGACAAGGGCGAACACTCGGGTTCTTCCTGGACCTCACCGCCGAGCTTTCGGGCGATAGGGCTCTCGCGCGCGAGGCGCGACCGCTCGCGGCGGAGGCACGCCGTCGGAAGCGCGCGTCGCAATTCTTCAAGCTGCGAAGCGCGGCCGAGCGGCGCCTCGCTGAGCTGAAGACGCCACCCGCGGCGAGGCGCTGGGGTTTTCGGATGAACATGTCGGCCGATAGCTTCGCGTCGATGTTCCGCAAGGCGGCGCGGGTCACCGCGTGAGCGAATTCCGCAAGTACACGCGCGACGAGCTGGTCAAGTTCGTGCGGTCCATGGACCGCGTCCTCGAGAAGCCGACAGAGATCCTGGTGATCGGTGGGGCCGCGGCCGCGCTCAAGTACGGGGCGACCGCGAGCACGAAGGACATCGATACCTGGCACACCGTGCCGCGCGCCGTCGCCAAGGCGGCGGCCGACGCACGGGCCGAGACCGGGCTCCCTGTGCCAAATCGAAAAGGCGGGCGTGAGCGACGGGCCTCACCACTACGAAGATCGAATCCAGACAGTGTCGATGCGGCTGAAGAAGCTCCGAATCCTCGTCCCGGAGCGCCACGACCTGGCCCTCATGAAGGTCGTGCGGGGGGACAGGCACGATGAGGACATGATCGCGGAGATCCACGCGCACCAACCGCTCAAGCTGGACGTGCTCCTCAGGCGGTTCGAGGAAGAGATGGGCCACGTCACGAAGGACGAGAGAATCCTGCGGACGCAGTTCCGCGCGCTGGTGTCTCGACTGTTCGGCTCAGAGGCCGCGAGGCGCGTTCCCGCGAAGCGAAAGCCAGGGGCAGGCGGGATGCGCGTTTAGACGTCCCGCCAGCGCGGCCGAGCATCACGACGTCTTGCACTTGCGGCTTCACGCCTCGTGGAGTAGCAGTGTAGCAAGGGCGCGGACGGCCGATCTGCTCCCCGCGCGCTGTCGGCGAGCCGGCCGGGTAACGGCAAGAAGCCGGGCCGCAAGTATCGCGTCAGGCGGGCCGACCTCGAAGCGTTTGTCGCAGCATCACAGGCGAGCCCTCCGTCCGAGCCCAGGTCTTGACGGCTTGTCGTCAGCTCGCTCGGGCATAGCGACCCGGAGGCTGCCCCACGTGACGGCTAAATGCGGTGCTGAACGTGCTTGCCGATCCGTAGCCGACGCGTTCCGCGACGTCTGCGATGGCCAGATCTTCGCGTCGAAGCAGGTCTCGGGCGACGGCCATGCGCCA
>Ga0105238_10006977_pt1 | contig 11287 bp, 6 predicted proteins | sample KBSC34metaG_FD_81526 | JGI IMG/M metagenome (GOLD analysis project Ga0105238, IMG submission 81526) | Corn rhizosphere microbial communities from Kellogg Biological Station, Michigan, USA - KBS C3-4 metaG | ecosystem: Host-associated > Plants > Roots > Rhizosphere > Soil | place: Michigan, USA...
CAGCGGGGAGAAGCTCCAAGCGTCCAAGCGCCAACATCCAGAGAAACTTCAAGCACCAAGGGGTGCGCGTCCCTGGGCGGAGGGCGACCTGGCTAAAAAAACATAAAATTACGAAACGAACCCATTTTAAAAATGCAGGAATCGCCTGATTTTACCGATGTGAAGTGGCGATTTTGGTGATAAAAAACGAACCCATTTAAAGCCAAATAAAGCCATTTCAAAGCCAATTTGAAGCCAATTTTTAACCACGGATGGACACCGATAAACACGGATGGGGGAGAAGACTTTGACGCGAATTGCACGAATTTTCGCGAAGGGGGCCGGGGCTGGATGGGGTGCTTGCCGTACGGCCACCATGGGAGGCGGAGGGGAATGAAGAATTAAGAATGCAGAATGAAGAATTGTGGCAAGCCCGCCTTCGTGAAAAGGCAATGAAAACGAAAAATTAAACCATTCTTTTTAACCACAGATGGACACAGATGAACACGGATGAAGCGCAGATTGTTTTGGGGTCGCTGGCGGTGGTTACAGGCGAAAGCGGCAGAGGGCTGCCGCACTCCAAGACGCTGGCGCGTTCATCATACGCCCTTCGAATTTACCCAAAATATGGGCGACTGAAATCGGCGGAAAAGGCCGTAAAAATGCAAAAATTAAACCAAATTAAACCAAATTAAACCTTCTCATTTACGATATGGGATTGACGATTTACGAGCAGGTGGAGCGGGCCATGACAATTAAAAATTAAAAATGGGGATGGAGGTGGAGAACTTGCCGGAGCGGAGACCGGCGCTCCCGCCTTCGCCAAGGGTCCTTGCGGACGGCCACCGGGCGCGGCAGGCCCGGGACAGAGATGTGGGATTTGGCCAAATTAAAGTGAATCAAGGTGAATCAAGGTGAAATTTTTATTTATGACCAACAATCCGAGGACGAGAAGGAGGGCGAGGACGAGGACGAGGGGGACGATTCGCTTTCGCTACTTTGTGGGGTGGCAAGGGGTGTGCTGCTCAAAATAAGGGGTTGAACTTTATTTTATTATGGTGGATTGGTATTGTATCGCACTGATGGCACACCCACGGGTCCGTAATCATTGCTTCCTGCACGGCCGCAGCGGGGCGGGCGGTTGTTTATTGGTTTTGATGCTGGCGCTCCATGTCGGCGCTCCTTGCCACGCGTTCGCGGGGCCTTCCCATTATGAAAATCCCGACTACCTGATCGATAACTGGCAGGGTAGCGAGGGGGACAGTGACGGGCTGCACGAGAATTCCGCCTCCTGTGTGGCGCAAACGCCGGATGGTTATCTCTGGGTGGGCACGTATGGCGGTCTGGTCCGGTTCAATGGCAACAATTTTGACGTGCAGGAAAAGTTCGACGGGGAATTGAGCCAGGGCGAACCGGTCAGCCGGCTTTATACCGATCCGAAGGGGCGGCTGTGGGTGGCAACGGAACGAAAGATCCTGGTTCTGGAAAACGGGGTGTGGCGGACGGTGGATAAATTCCAGGCGAATGAGGTATCGGTGCGGTCGTTCGCGGCGGATGCCGCGGGGCAGATCTGGTGCGGCACGCTGGACGGGAAATTATATACGATCAAAAATTACCGGATGGAAGCGGCGGAGCCGCCGGCCCCCCTGTATTCCAGCGGGGTTTTTTGTTGTGCAGATAAAAAGGACGGCAGCCTCTGGCTGGCGAACCGCGGCTATATCGGCCGGTTGACGGCGAGGGGCTGGGAGGCGGTCGGTCCGCAGGTGGCGGACCAGAGGCCGCTCATCGCGGCGGCGGCCAATGATGGCGGGTTGTGGGTTTACTTTCTGCTGAACCACCGGCTGGTGCGTTATCATGCGGATGGTTCGCTGGAGACCTTTCCCGCGCCAGCGATCAACGAAATCCGCGAGCTGTGCGAGGATCACAGCGGCATGGTCTGGATCGGGTCCACGCTGACCGGGCTGGTGCGGCTGAAGCCGGGCGAGACGAATTATAACCGCGCCATCACCATCGCCAACGGCCTGGCAAACAATGTCGTGCTGGCCATGACGGAGGACAAGGAAAACAACCTCTGGGTGGGGACGGGCAGCGGCGGATTGCACCGGCTGGTGGCGCGGCGGTTTTCGAACATCGGGCTGGCGCAGGGATTGCCGAATCCCATCGCGCGCGCGGTCATCGAGGAATCGCCGGGGCATCTGCTGGTGGGCACCCACGGCGGCGGCATGGCGCGGGTGCAGGATGGCCGGGTGGTTTCCGTACACCGGGCCATGAATGATTTTTCCGCCGCCAGCGCGTTCATCTGGAGCGAACTGTGCGACCATTCCGGGCGCATCTGGCTGGGCACCTTCAACGGCGGGCTGCTGTACGAGAGCAACGGCGTGGAACGGGCCTTTGCCCCCTGGCCGGAAACGCTGAGCAAAACGATCACCAGCCTGCATGAGGATGCCCAAAACCGGATCTGGTTTGGCACGCTTTGGGGGCTGGGCGTCATGGAGAATGACGAGGTGCGTCCGTTTTTATCGGAATCCAACCAGCCGCTGGCGGGGGTCAATATCCGGTGCATTGTCGAAGATAAAAAGGGGGGTGTTTTCTGGCTGGGGACCTATGACAATGGGCTGTTTCGCGTGGAGCAGGAGCGAGTGACGCATTTCGGGACGAATGAGGGCGTGCCGGCCGGTCACATCTGTTCGGTGACCCTGGACAGTGACGGCTGTATCTGGGCGGGCGTTTACCAAAAGGGGATCGTCGGCATCCGCGATGGAAAAATCATCCAGATCAACCATAACAACGGGCTGCCGGCCCATACGATCGGTTCCATCCTGGAGGACGGGCTGGGATATTTCTGGCTCGGTTCCGAACGCGGCATCCTGCGCGTGGCCGTGAACGAATTTCACCGGGCCTGGACGAATCCGGCGGCCCAGATCGCCTGCAATGTGTTCGATGTGAACGATGGCCTGGCTTCGCTCGAATGCGCCGAGGGTTTTCAAAACACGGCGTTGCGCGATACGTCGGGCCGGCTCTGGTTTGCGACCCAAAAGGGCGTGGCGACGGTTGATCCGGGCGGCCTGTGGCTGAACACCAATCCGCCGCCGGTCGTCATCGAGCGGGTGACGTTCCTGGATCGCGACGGGGTCAAAAACGTGCTGGAAAATCCGGGCCGGGCCACCCTGCCGGCCGGGGCGACAGAACTCAAGATTGATTACGCCGCCCTGAGCTACACGGCGCCGGACAAAATCTGCTTTGTCTGCCGGATGGAAGGCGTGAAGGGCTGGGCGGAAACCAACCGGCTGCGCTCGGAAGTCTTTCACACGCTGGACCCGGGGGATTACCGCTTTGCCGTCCGGGCCGCCAACAATGACGGGGTGTGGAACAGCCATGAGACCGTTTTTGCCTTCACGGTCGAGCCGTTCCTGTGGCAGACGGCGGGATTTTGGGCGGTGGTGCTGGGCGGCCTGGCGGTGGCGATCGGCTTTGGCGGCTGGTGGCTGGCGCGGGTCCAGCTCCGGCGCCAGCTGGAAAAATTGCAGATGCAGCGGGAGCATGTCCGGCTGGCGGCGGTGATGGAAACGACCAGCGACCTGGTGGTGTTCACGGACAATGACCGGAATATTTTGCACATCAATCCGGCGGGCCGGCGGTTGCTGGGATTGAACGGGCATGACGCATCGCGCGGGATGAAGCTTTCCGACCTGTACCGGCTCAAGGAATATGAGCGCATGGAGGGAGAGGCCATTCCGGCCGCGGAAAAGGCCGGCACCTGGGAGGGCGAGACCTGCATCCGCAACCGCGCCGGGGTGGAGTTCCCCGTATCCGCGGTCATGATCGTGGACAAGGATGCGGACGGGAAAATCAATTTCATTTCCGCGATCGCGCGCGACATTTCCGAGCGGAAGAATGCCGAGGAAAAGCAGGCGCGGCTGGAGGAGCAGTTGCGCCAGTCGCAAAAGATGGAGGCGGTGGGGCAGCTGTCCGGCGGCGTGGCGCACGATTTCAACAACCTGCTGGCGATCATCACCGGCAACGTGTCGCTGCTGGAGCTGGATGAGAAACTGCAGCCGGACCAGCGCGAGGCGCTGGACGAAATCAAGCGGTCGTCGGAACGGGCGGCCACGCTGACGCGGCAGTTGCTGGCGTTCAGCCGGCGGCAGACGATGAAGTTGCACAACCTGGATCTGAACACGGTGGTGGACGACATGTGCAAGATGTTCCGGCGCCTGCTCGGCGAAGATATCCGCATGGAACTGGTTTCCACGGCGGGCCCGATGGTGGTCCATGCCGACGTGGGCATGATGGAGCAGGTGCTGCTGAACCTGGTGGTGAACGCCCGCGATGCGATGCAGGGCGGCGGAACCCTGGGAATCGCGATATCCAAGGTCCGGCTGGATGCCGGGGAGGCCGCCCGGATGCCGGGGGCCAGGGCGGGTGAATTTGCCATTTTGAGCGTGACAGACACGGGCTGCGGCATAGCGCCGGAGATTTTACCGCGAATTTTTGAGCCTTTCTTCACCACGAAGGACGTGGGCAAGGGCACGGGGTTGGGGCTAGCCACCGTCTATGGCATCGTGCAGCAACATCGGGGCTGGGTGAATGTGGAAAGCCAGCCGGGGAAGGGCGCGAAGTTTGAGATTTACCTGCCGTTGCTGAATCAGGCGGCGGTCGCCGAGATGACTCCGGTGGCTGTAAAAAGGGCGCCGGGTGGAAATGAGACAATTTTGGTCGTGGAAGATGAACCGCCCTTGCGCAAGCTGATCACGCGAACCCTGAAACAACTGGGCTATCAGATCATCGAAGCGTCCAATGGCCGGGAGGCGCTGCAAGCGTGGGAGCAAAACCAGTCGGTCATCCATCTGGTGCTGACGGACATGGTGATGCCGGACGGGATGAGCGGCCTGGACCTGATCCGGCGTTTGCGGATAAAAGTTCCGCAATTGAGGGTGATCTACATGAGCGGTTACAACGCGGAAATCACCGGGAAGGAAACCGAGCTGGTGGAAGGCGCGAATTTCATCGCCAAGCCGTTCAACCAGTTTCAACTGGCGACCATCGTCCGGGCCGGGCTGGACCGGGAATAAAAAACATCAAAGACAAGGAGGGCGCGATGGTTTCGTTATTTCAGTACCGGCGAGGGCGCGCAGCGGCAAACTTATGCTCGCGTGCGGAAGCTTTTCCACATCCTCGCGGGCAGCAGGCCGAGCGCAATGAACGCCAGCTGGCTGACGACAAACAGCACGAGCCATTTGAACGCCGCTTCGGTGAAGCCGTAGCTGTGCAGGCCGATGCCGAGCATGTTGACGCCAAACCACGACCAGGCCGTGACGATGTTGCCGCCGATGGCGCAGACCACCAGGCCGCGCTCGCGGACAATGCCGCCCCAGCGCAGATGCAGGATGAGCGCGTTCCAGAGCACGATGATGAGCGCGCCGTTTTCTTTCGGGTCCCAGCCCCAAAAGCGGCCCCACGACTGGTCCGCCCAGATGCCGCCGAGCACCGTGCCGACGAAGCTGAACAGCGTGGCAAAGCAAACGATGCCGTAGATCATGCGGGCCAGGGATTTGCCCGTGGCCTCATCCATGGTTTTGGTGAACATGCCGCGCAGGATGTAAATCAGCGCCAGGAAGCCCGCGACAAACGTGCTGGCATAACCGACCGTCACGGCGACCACGTGCGTGGCGAGCCAGAAATTCGTGTCCAACACCGCGCGCATCATCTCCATGGTGTCACCCTCCAGCGCCAGGTGATGGGCGATGATGAGCGTGATGAACCCGATGCCGGACGACACGACCGCGCCGATGCCGTTCTTGTGAAATTTTTCGAGGATGAGGCCCAGCACAACGGCGCCCCAGCCGATGAAGATGGCGGAGGAATAGAGGTTCGTCACCGGCGGACGGCCTTCCAACACCATGCGGTAAATCAGGCCCGTGGTGTGGATCGCCAGCGCCAGTCCGGTGAGCCATACTGCCGAACGGCGGAGGGTCTCGGAAAGATTGAACCAGGAGAACACCGCCAGCAACCCGGCGAGGACGTAGATGACCATCGCATTGTAAAACGGTTCCATCTGGTTGAAGAAGACTTCGGCGCGCGCCTTGGCCATGGCTTTGGCCTGGGCCGGCACCAGCGTCGAGCGGTAATCGCGCACGGCGGCGTTGAAATCCGCCGGGTTGTTCGCGGCGAGGGCGGCGGACATCCTGGCGTAGTCATGGATGGCGGCATCCACCGGTGTGCCCCGCGGCGCTTCGAGCAGGGCATCGCCCATGCGCCGCCAGTCGCGCGTGCCGTTCGGCGGCAGCAGGAGCGGCGGCTCCAGGCTGCTCATGTATTGAAATGCCTGGATGTAACCGGCGAACTGGTTGAACACATCGTGGTCGTATTTTTCGCCCGCCTGCTGCGCCTTCACGGCGACGACGGCATCCGGAATCATCTTTTCATACGCGGCGAGTTCCGCCGGCCAGTCGGGCACCATGGCGGGCTGGACGGCGTTCTTCAACTGCTCATAAAGGATGATGCGCTGATGCATCTTGGCCACGGCGTTTTCGTAGGCGGTGCGTTCCGCGGACTCCTTTTTTTGGACGCGCTCGTTTTCCTTGTCGAACGCCTCCATGCCCACCGCGATCTGGTTCCAGGAAAAATGCTTGCCGTCGGAATACTTCGCCGCGTCCTTGTCCGGCAGCTTCAACAGCGAGACGAGGTCGGGATTGTCCACGCGGAAGGCCGGCCATTCGTCGGCCACGGCGGGGTTCATCATGACGTTCGCGAGCCATTCGGTCGCGGGGATGATGCGCGGTTTTTGGTTCCAGTCCTTCCACGGCTCGGTATTGAGCGTCTGTTTCTCGCGAAGCTGGAGCAGGGCATTCCGCGCCAGCGAATCCAGCGGCACGATGCGGCCGTTGGCGGTGACGGGCAGCCGGCCGAATTCGGTGAAAGCGAAGTCCCTGTCCTTCGGCGGCTGTATGTTCCCGAAGAACCACAGCGCCATGACCAACATCAGGACCGGCGGCGTCCATTTTTGAAGAAACTTTTTCATTTTGTTTTCTTCCGCGAAACAAAGGCAACGAGATGTTTCAGAAACTGGATGATCAATCCCACGCCTACCATCCCGCAACCGATGTACGGTGTCAACCAGCCCGGATTGCGGACGACGGACAGCACGGAGTACGGGGTCTGGCCGGCGCGTTCGACCAGTTCGCCGGCGCTCATCTGGTATTGATAGTAGGTGTATCCGCCGTAGCGCAGCGGATGGTTCATTGAAATCTCGACTTCCCGCCGCTCGCCGGTCCGGGCGTTGTCGATGCGGACGCGGCTGCGGAAATCCTTCGGGATGTCCGTGCCCGGATAGACCGTGTGCGTCGCCTTGAGCAGGGTCAGCGAAAACGGATGCCGGACCTGCATCGGCCGCATGAGGAAGGTGAATTTGTGGTCGTTGATCTCGATGCTCTGGGGCGCGACGAGCTGGCCGGCGATCTTGTGCGCCATTTCCGCGCCGATCTGGTTGGCGTAGCTTTCCTGGATCTGCTGGGCGATACCGGCATCGCCCGAGTAGTCGGATACCGCCCAGGTTCCCAGCGAGCCGCCGGCGCCCAGCAGTTCGATCAGCGCCGTCGGGACATTTTTTTCATCCATCGTTTTCACATCGGGTTTCGGGGTGAAATCGAAGCTCAAGGCCACGCCGTTGCTTGCGATGGGCGGCGCGTTCTGCATCATCGGGGCGCGGTAGGCCAGCTCGGAATTATGCCAGTGCGCCTTGACGCGGATGGCGAACGGAAGGCTGTTGATGCGCAGTTCATCGCCGGGCTTGAGCAATTTTTCGGGGATCGAGGTGACCACGTTGCTGGAGACAAAAATCAATTCATAATCGGTCGCGCTGTCGGAGTAATTCCGTGTCTCCCCCTCGGTGAAATGCATCTGCATCTCGTGTGACAGCAGGTCGGTGGAGAGCTGGCCGACGAGCAGCACGATGACGCCGGCGTGGGCGAGCTGGATGCCGATCTTCTCGGTCGTGAGCCGGAACCGGTAGATGTGCGCGCAGACCAGGTTGACCAGCAACATGACGCCGATGAGATAACCGCCGGGCAGCAGCAGCGGAACCTTGTGCCCGAACAGGTTCGCGCCGATGACGATCCATTGCTTGAAATAATGCGCCTGTGCGCCGTAAAGCCCCTCGTCCGCCTGCGCCAGTGTGCCGATGAATACGAGCACGATGGCGAACGCCAGCAGCGTGACGGTCAGCTTCAGCGACGTGAAGAATCCGACTGTTTTTTTAATGAGCATCGGGATATTTGGCCGATTGGACGAACTGGATCAGCGCGTCTTTCTGCTGCGTCACGAGGTCCGTATCGCCCATCAGCTTGTAAAACCAGGTCTGGCTGCCGAGGGGCAGCACCACGCCGACCAGTTTCGCTGTTTTGCCCGTGCGCGGGTTTGTGCCGGAGAACTCCACGATGGCAGCTTTCGCACCGGTCGCATCAATCGTCGCGAGCTTTGCCAGGTCGTCATCCGTCGCCGGCGCCAGGCCCAGTTGTGCGCGCCAGCGGTTCACGTTTGAGGCAAGTCCGCCGCCATCACCAGCGAGCGAGCTGACGTTCACTTCCGCCTTTGAATCTCCAGCGCCGGTGACGATGTATTTGGCGACCAGAAATTGTGCGAGCGGCCCTTCCTGCCAGCCGGCAGGAACGGTCCAAGTCGGCTTGTCACCCGCTGTCCCGGCGGGATTCATTCCGCCAATTGCCGGATGCGACGGGGGGAGCTGGCTCAAGTCCATGGTGGATGGTGCCGGCAGGGCGCCAAATTCCACGGATTTCAAAAATGAAACAAATGCGGGTTTCTGCGCCTCAACCAGCGCGGCATCGCCGGTCATCTTGAAAAACCAGGCCATGTCATCGCGGTGCGAAATCACGCCGATGATGCGCTCGGCATCACCGCTGCCGGGGCTGGTACCGGCAAGGTCATACAGGTCTGCCGCCTGGCCGGCGACCTCGACTTTTTCCGACAGTTTTTGCAGGTCGGCGTCGGCTATCGCTTCCAGGCCAACCTGGCCGCGCCACCGGTTTACGTTGGCCAGATCGCCTCCCGCCATACCTCCCATTGGAATCACGCTGATATCGGCCTGTTTGCCATTTTCCTCCGCGACAAAGCTGGCGACACGCATCTGGGTCAGCTCTTTTTCCTTCCAGCCAGCCGGCAGGGTGTATTTCAACGGCGACAATCCGCTGTGGTCCGGCGCGGGCAATCCCGCAGGCATCGTCGTTGGCATGGCTCCGGCCGGTGCGGTCGCCTGCACCGCAGGCAAAGCCGGGGTGAGGGAGTCGTTCGTTTCAACGCTATAAACCTTTACGCTGTTGCGGTTGCAGCCAGTGATGGCCAGCAGCAAGGCCATGGCAATAACCGGCAACGCTTTGGAATTGGAAATGCGCTTCATTTTCGTGGGTTATAATTACCTGAAAACCTTGCGGGCGGCGAAACTTTCTTTGGCTTTCGCTTGCCCGAAATTGTTGTACGGTCCGCAAAAAAGGAAGAGTGAAGCAACCGGGTAAACAGCAGCCGATAAAAAACCGGCAGACTGTCAGGAAACTGTTTGGGAACCGTGACGTGAACTTGCTGAAAACGCCAAAAAAAATGGCGGGAGTGGCGGGGCTCGAACCCGTAACCTCTGCCGTGACAGGGCAGCGCTCTAACCAATTGAGCTACACCCCCGCGAAGGGGGACGAGACATTAGAAAAAGTTCGGGCTCACGTCAAGTTTTGGTTCGGGAGATTTTTGATGTCTCAAAAGGGCGATATGAAAATCCGGGCAGCAGACGCCAAGGAGGTGGGGGTGGGGAACCCCGCTGAAGAAACGTACTGCTACCCGAATACCCAATGTTACAAGCTGGTTACGCTTTGTCAATATAGTAGTGATTTCACCCCCTGTTTTCCTGCATAAAAAGGGCATTTCCGGCCTTTACCCGGAGGGGTTTTCCCTTAAAGTTGCAGGGTGATTTCGCTGGAAGCCATCCCGTTGTTCCGCAATTTGAGCCCCAATGAATTGCAGTCGCTCCGGCTGATCACGCAGGAATTGCGCTTTTCCGCCGGTCAGGACATTTTTTTGGAGGGTGGGCCGGGCGACGGGGTTTATTTTGTCAAATCCGGGCTGGTGGAGATTTCCGCCGGCCGGGGCGCGCGGCATGTTTTTTCGCAACTTGGTCCCGGTGAGATCTTCGGCGAGATGTCGGTCATCGAACAGCAGCCGCGCTCGGCCAATGCCTCGGCGGCGCCGGACGCGGAAGTCTATTTCCTGCCGCGCGGAGAAATGTTGTCGATCATCCAGCGTTCACCCGGCCTTGCCTTTGCATTGCTCCAGCAGATCAGCCACCGCCTGCGCGAGTTCAACCAGCTCCATCTGCGCGAGTTGGTGCAGACCGAGAGCCTCGCGGTCATCGGCCGTTTCGCCCAAGGCATCGTGCATGACCTGAAAAATCCCCTGAGCATCATCAGCCTGTCCGCCGAGATGTTCGACATGCCCGGCATCAGTCCGGAAATCCGCGCCAAGTCCCGGAGCCGCATCCGCAAACAGGTTGAGCGGGTCAGCGACATGGTCAGCGACATCCTGGTGTTCACCCAGGGCACGCGCAAGGGCGCCGAACTCAAGCCCGGCGATTTCCGCGCCTTTGTGCTCGAACTCATCGGCGACCTCCGCTCCGAGGCGGAGATGCGGGATTCACACATCGAGGTGCAAAATGATCCGCCCGCCGGTGCGGTGCTGTTCAACCCGCGCCGCCTAAGCCGTGTTTTTTTCAACCTCATCGGCAACGCCACGGACATCATGCTGAACGGCGGAAAAATTTTCATACGCTTCAGCTCGGACGGAACTAAAATCACCACGGAGATCGAGGACACCGGCCCGGGCATCTCACCGGAGATGGCCGGACGGCTTTTCCAGCCGTTCGCCACGCACGGCAAGACGAAGGGCACCGGTCTGGGCCTTTCCATCTGCAAAACGATCGTCGAGGACCACGGCGGGGAAATTTTTGTGCGCAGCGAGCCCGGCCGGGGCGCGATTTTCTCCTTCACGCTGCCGTTGGCAAAATGACGGTCGGAGTCTAGAATCAGCCCGACGTGAACCGCATCCGCCTCCTTTCCGAACAGGTCGCCAACCAGATCGCCGCCGGCGAAGTGGTGGAGCGTCCGGCCAGCGTGGTGAAGGAGCTCGTCGAAAATTCCCTCGATGCCGAGGCCAAAAAAATCACCGTCGAGATCGGCGCGGGCGGACGCAGCCTCATCCGCATCACCGATGACGGCATCGGCATGAATCGCGACAACGCCCTGCTCTCGCTCGA
>Ga0105238_10006978_pt1 | contig 11286 bp, 7 predicted proteins | sample KBSC34metaG_FD_81526 | JGI IMG/M metagenome (GOLD analysis project Ga0105238, IMG submission 81526) | Corn rhizosphere microbial communities from Kellogg Biological Station, Michigan, USA - KBS C3-4 metaG | ecosystem: Host-associated > Plants > Roots > Rhizosphere > Soil | place: Michigan, USA...
CCGGCGGCTCGACCGACTCGAACAACACATATTGCCTTTGGACCAACCGAAGGTATGGGAAGTCGTCCAGGTCGATTCCAATGGCACAAGCACCCCGACAGGCATCATGATTGAAATGCCACCACCGCGCGCGCCAATTGGCTACCGATAATAGTAGTTATCGGGCGACGATCTACCGCTGCAGCAGGGGCGGCAGACTATCTCATAAGGTAAGCCCGCGTCGACGATCAAGAAAAGTTATGGAAGGGTTGCCGACAACCCAGGCGCTATCGGGAAATCCTTCACCCTTGATCGGGAGGCCGAAGCAAGCTGCCTAGGACGTTATCCAATCGAAGCAGCGATTCGCAGCATACCCGTCTTGGGATGGCAATTGTAGTATTCGAAGTATTGCTCGTCGGCGGCTGCTACCGTCACCTCGTGGTATAACTTCAGCTTGGCGGCCGGACCCATCGTACCGAGGTACTTCATGGCTGCGCCGAAGATCGCAAGGTGGGTGGGATGCGACTCGGCCCAGCGTTCCAGCGCTGCCAGGCTCTTCCACCAACTCATGCCGTAAGTTTTCTCCGTTGTGCGTCCGCTGCCGTCCACCACCGTCATGTAGCGGTTAGCGAAGCAGCCAATCCCCAAACCATCGTCGCGCAGAAAATCCATTCCGGCGCGCAGTACAGGTTCCACGTCGTCTACGTACATACGGCGCTCGTCTGCTTGAGTCGCGGACCAGTCCTGGCCGGAACGGATGAGGCAGATGTTTTCGTGTGGAATCACACGCTGATGCAATCCGTTAGCAACCACGCGTGGCACACCGATCGGCGCCATATCGTCCGTCTGAGACATCGGAATGCGATCCCGTGCACCTCCCCAGTAGGCGTGCTCTTGCACCACGTCGCTAAAGCCGTCCGCCAAGGAGGCCACACCTTCTGGAACGTCCGATGAGAAGAGAGTTTCGAAGCGCTCGGTAGTAGGCCTCAGTATCTCACTGAAGGTGCCAACGGCGCTTCCGGCAATTGGGCCGCCGGTCCAACCGGTGCCGTACCTCCCAAGCCAAGCATCAAACTCGGTCGGGACGTCCCAATAACCGACGGAAATGATGTTGGTGAAGTTGGCTTCGTCAACATACTGGGCGCGATCCCAATGACCCGGGCCCTGGTCACTCCCAAAAGCTCTGGCGACGCTCATCAGAACCTTGTCAGCCTCGTTGGGTAACGTCGCGCCACGGTATTGCACGCCAAAGTACGCCATTACCACCTGCTTGACGCCTGATTTGTAACGCGCAACGACGGATGGGTAAGGCGGAGCGTAATCATCCGGTATCCGGCGGTGGCGCGTGCGTGGACACACCAGATGTTTAGGAATTGCTGATTCCATGTTTGAACTCCTTGGCTCTACCCGTCAGTCGCAGTGGTAAAACTTGGCCCCGGCAGACGATCGCTGACTAGGATACTAATCCCGGGGCTCCCTCGTCTCCATAGTCTGTCCCTCGATAGAGAATGTTCTGTACATTTTACGCGAGCGCACGTCCTGCGATTGTTTTTTAGGAAACCTCTGCTCATGGGACGGGAGATCAAATCGGCATTTGATGCCCGCTTGGGATTTGCGCCTGGATGACGGCGCACCCTTCCATTAGTCTTTCTTCGGGAACATCTCCGGGCGATCAAAATAAGTTATGGAAGCATGGCCGACAATACATCCGCTATCCCGGAGAGCGTCACTTCAACGATTTGGGGGTATCCCGTCAATGTGGCTGGGTTCCACTTGGGCGAGAATGCGTAAATGGGAAGTGAGGAGCCTCGGGAACCAGCCGCCAACAAATACACATTCGGCGATAATTTGCGCGCCAGTGCGCGACTGCGACGACTGGCCGAAATGTACGAACCGGAATCACGGTAATTGCTGCTACGCAGCGGCATAAGCGCACCGCGCCTGGCAGTGGATCTTGGCTGCGGCCCCGGCTGGTCCACCCGGCTGCTTCAGGATGTGCTGAAGCCAGAACGAACAGTCGGGCTGGATGCCTCCGCAGCATTCGTAGAGGAGGCGCGGACAAGGCATGACCCCGATCTTGAGTTCGAGGTACATGACATCGTCAGAGTTCCATTCCCGGTCGACGCCCCGAATGTCATGTTTTGCAGGTTCCTGCTTACGCATCTTCGTTCCCTGGGGGAAGTCCTCGCCGCGTGGGCGGGTGTAGCGGCACCCGGAGCATTGCTGGTGGTTCACGAGACGGAATCACTCGAGACTAACCACCAGGTGCTGCGGCTCTACTACCGATTTGTCGAGCAGTTGCAGCGACACCATGGTCAAACGCTCCACGTAGGCGCCGTTTTGGAAACCGGTTTCGCTGGATCGGGCTGGCGTTTGCTAGAGAACCAACGACGTCTTCTGGAGAAGCCGGCCGCCGACATGGCCGAGCTACACCTGGCAAACCTTCGCACCTGGCGGGATGACGAGTATGCTCAGCGAGCCTTCGATTCCCGCGAGATCGCCGCCCTGGAGAAATCGTTGGAGAGAATTGCGGGTGGCCGTGAAGACGGCGGAATCGTCGTGAATGCGGCGAGGCAGATCATAGCCCAGCGTAGCTGACGGGCAAACTCCTGGATGACGGCGTATCCGGAAGCTACTTAGGGCAACAATTTACTTGACACACAAGACGGGATAGCCTCAGCCGGGTGAGTTATCGTGGAACGATGAAGGGACTGGCATCGGCCTTAATTCTGCTTTTGGTTCCCCCGACGTTTGCCGCCGATCCAAGTCCCCTTCGTGTCGAAATTGAAAAGGCGATCTGGTCACGTCAGGCAACGCAAATGCGGATTGAATGGCCGGACGGTAAGAGGCAGGTTGTAGAGATTTTTGATTGCGTCAATGACCGGTACGTGCTTACTTCCTACCGATTGGAAAACGCTCGCCGTATTTGGGTCCGCAACTTCAATCCTGCGGACTGCGCGGCCATAGGCATCCTCCATCCAAGCTATTTTCGCAAGGCAAAGCCCGAACTCATCTGGCGCGAAGTCCGGAAAGCACGCCCCCAATCCAATTAGATCCAGCAACCACTCGCACCGGCCCTTTGCTTTGGTAGACTGAGCCCCTACCCGACTAAGCCGCCCGGGACCAGCGCGTCGTCGCGCAATAAAAAAAAGCGATCTATATTCGACTAGCATCTTTTCTTCGACAGGGTGCCCGTGGGAGAGGGCCCTGAAGGAAAAGACTCTGCTCTCTATGACATACAGCAATGCGCGCAAAATCGCCGACTTTGGGGTCATTTCGTTGCTCGCCCTCCCATTCCTAAGCGCTCAACTGTTCGCTCAGGAGAAGCTCCAGGGAATGATCAAGGCGCGAAGCGCCGCCACGATCATCCTGGAGACCAAGGCGGCGCCATACGTAAACGTGCTCCTGGAAGACACCACAAAAGTGGCCCAGAATGAGGGGCTATTGAAGGTCCGCAAGGCGACGATGTCCATGGCTGCGCTCATCCCGGGCCTGCAGATTGAGGTTGAGGGCCACCGTGACGAAAATGGAATGTTCGTCGCGAAGTCCATAACGTTCGATGGCAACGATCTGGAACGGGCTTACTCGATTCAGGCGGGTCTGTCCGAAACCGAGGCCAGATCGAAAGCGACTCAGCAAGAAACGGCTAAACACACAGCCGAGTTGGAGAAGCAAAATGCGGCGTTGAAAGCCCAGAATGCCGCGCTGCAGAAGCAGCAGGCGGAATTGGCAGAACACGAAAAGAAGATCGCAGCCAACAAGGCATTAATCGCCGCGAACACTGCGCGTTTCGGTCAGTTGGACGATTACTACATTTACGATGAAGTTACGATTCTCTTCGCTAACGGCAAGACTAATGTGGATTCGAAGTACATCTCGCCGCTGAAAGCTCTGGCAGAAAAAGCAACCACCGTGGAAGGCTATATGATCCAGGTGAAGGGCTACGCCTCCGCCCCCGGTAGCGCCGCTTTGAACCAGAAACTGAGCCAAAAGCGAGCTGCAGCCGCTTCCGACATCCTCCTTCAGCAAGGTCGTGTGCCTGTGTCACGAATGCTCGCCCCAGGCGCGATGGGCGAGAGTGAGGCGAAGGAGACGGCCAAGGCGGCTGATGAAGCAGAGGATCGCAAGGTTGTGGTCCGCGTGCTGCAAAACAAGGGTATCGCGGGAATTTAAGTGAAGTGACGCGGGCAATGAAGCCCGCAAGGACCGCGTATGTCGCCCGGCGTAAAGCGGCATATGGCTGAAAAAGCTAAGGTTAGCCGATCAAGAAGCAGATTACTCCTGGATGACGGCGCAACCGGACACTATCTCCGCCAAGGGAAGCTTCCGTTATTGCCCCTTATCGGGCGATCCGGGGGGCTCTACCTGCCTAATGCGGCTTCAACCGGGGGACGGCCATTCTCACCGAGAGACGCTACTAACCCAGGCAACTCCGAGCGCGCCAGACTTTACGCCAATCGTAATCTGTTGACCCGGGAAGAAGAATGGCGCGAATGCGCTCAGATAGATCGTTTCCGACCGATGGTTGGAACGCCACGATCGCACAATCAGCCTCCTGCCGCCGATTCTGGACCCGTAGTGCGTTTCGATAAGAACGGTCGGATAACGGATTTCCGCCGAACGATCCATCTCACCGTTCGCGAAAAATAGAGCAGCTGCGACCCACGGGAGTAGCGCAGCAGCAAGGTATCGGCCGTTTGGCTTCTGGCGTTCTCTCCGCCCCTCACGCAGAAACAAAGCAACCATGGCGAAACCGACTACAAAGAGAAGCGCCGGCGCAAGCAAATCGAGAGGGGGGTATCGAACCAGACCGACGTATACGAGCGCGGAGGCACCAAGTAGGAAAAGAACAGTCAGAAGCTCCATGGTGTAGATTTATCTACACCAAAGACCTACCACGAGGCAGGACGAGAACTGAAGTTCGTAACTTTCCGTCCACGGGTGCTCCTCGGAACAGGACGCACTCTGCGCTGACGATAATGTGGGTTAACGGCGTCGTGTTGCAACTGACCACCCGTTACAAGCCGAACTTCCGGGGACCCATCAGGTTAACGCCCACCCTCGTCCGAGTGGCCGACCGCACGGACACAGGTGATCCGCACACCAGTCGCGCTGAAGGCGGCGTTCGTGCCGTAACGCCATAGTGTAGAATCGATCCAAACGCGATATGCCTTTGGCCTCCGGATCCCGCTTGGCTCCCTACGAAATGCTCGCCAATCGGCAGTGGCGGAATGGGCGACGCTCCGATGGGCGAGTCAAATTCTCCGATGGCTTCTTATGGGGAAACGTTTCGGCCCGGAAATCGTATAGACAGTCTAGGGAGCCAGGCTAGGCCAATGGAATCCTTCTTTAAAGACCTCAAGCATTCCGTGAGGATGTTTCTGCACAGCCCCGCATTCACCTCTACGGCGATACTAGCGCTGGCCCTGGGGGTGGGCACGAACACGGCCATCTTCACGCTGATCGACCGAGTGCTGCTGAAACCCATGCCCTATCCTGACGCCGACCGCATCGTATTCCTGATGAACACGTTCCCGGGCGGATCAGGGAACGGAGCGTCGCCCGCTAAGTTCGCGTTTTGGCGGGAAAATGCGCAGACGCTCCAGGAAGTGTCGGCGTGGCGTTTCGGCGTGGCTAATTACAAAACCGGGGACCAGCCGGAGCAGATTCAAGCGACGCAGGCCAGCGCGGATTTCTTTCATCTTCTGGGAGCGAGCACCATTCTCGGCCGCACCTACACACAGGACGAAGACCTGCCGGGCGGACGTGACGTGGTGGTGCTCACGGAGCGATTCTGGCGGCGGCGGTTCGGTGCCGACCAACAGGTGATCGGCCGCACCATGACCCTGAACGGCGCGCCGCACGAGATCATCGGCGTGGTTTCGAACGATTTGAAGATCGAGATCGACGAGCCTCCGGAGGTGTATCTTCCGTTCAAGCTCGATCCCAACACCACCGAACAGGGGAACTACTTCAATGTCGGCGCACGGCTAAAGCCAGGCGTGACGCTGGCGGCGGCCAACGCGCAACTGAAGCCGCTGGCCGACGAATACCGTCAGCGGTACCCAGCGGGCATCGGGCCGCAGCAGGGTTTCGGCGTGGAACGACTGCGCGAAGTGCTGGTGCGCGGTGTGAGGACGCTGCTGTGGGTTCTGCTGGGTGCGGTGGGATTCGTGCTGCTGATCGCTTGCGCGAACGTCGCCAATCTCCTGCTGGCCCGCGCTGCCGGACGGCAGCGTGAGATCGCGATTCGCGCGGCGGTGGGCGCGGGGCGCGGCCGCATCATCCGGCAGATGCTCACCGAAAGCGTGGTGCTATCGCTGGTCGGCGGAGCCCTGGGGCTGGTGATCGGCTATGTGGGGATTCGCGCGATCCTAAGCATCAGTCCAGGCAATATCCCGCGCATCGGGTTGGGCGCCGATCTGCCGCTTGATCCAGCCATCGTGTTATTTACACTCGGGCTCTCGATCCTGACCGGACTGCTGTTCGGGCTGATCCCGGCGCTGCAGGCGTCGCGTGCGGACTTGAGCAGCACGATCAAGGAATCGACGGGCCGCGGAGGCACAAGCTTGAGGCAGAACAAAGCCCGGTCCCTATTGGTGATCGTGGAAGTGGCGCTGGCTCTGGTGCTGCTGATCGGTGCGGGGCTGCTGGTGCGGACTTTCTCGGCGCTGCGCGGCGTGAAGCCGGGATTCGATCCGCACAACGTGCTAACGCTGCGGATGCTGTTCGCAGGCGATCGCTTCAAGAAGACTGAGGACGTGCAGCGCGTGGTGCGAGAGGGTTTGGATCGGCTGAAAGCGTTGCCGGGAGTGGAGACAGCAAGCGTCACTTGCTGCGTGCCACTCGAAGGCGGGTATGGGCTGCCATTCATTATCGAAGGGCGGCCGCTCAACGGAACATCGCACGGCGGCGGGAGATTCATGATGATCGGCCACGGGTATTTCGACGTGTTCAAGATCGCCATGATCCGCGGGCGTGCGTTTACCGATCAAGACCGCAGCGGTGCTCCAAGCGCGGTGATCATTAACGACGCGTTCGTAAAGCAGTACTGGAAGGACGGCGGCGATCCCCTGGGCAAGCTGTTGTTCATCGGCAAGGGATTCGGCGAGTTTGAGGACACGTCGCGGCAGATCGTGGGCATCGTGAGTGACGTGCGCGACAATGGGCTGAACAACAATCCGCCGCCGACCATGTATGTTCCGCTGGCGCAGCTCTCGGATCACTTCACCGCGGCCGTGAACCGGCTGGGACCGCTGGCGTGGGTGGTACGGACCAGAGTCGAACCGCGCACGCTGCTCACTCCGATTCAAAAAGAGCTGACGCGACGTGAGTGGCGGGCTGTCGCTAGCGCCTATCCGCACGATGGACGAGGTGGTCGCGCGCTCGACTGCCGCGTCGGACTTCAACGCGCTAGTGTTGACGATTTTCGCAGGAGCTGCGCTGCTGCTGGCTGCAATCGGCATTTACGGGTTGATGGCGTATTCAGTGGGACAACGGACGCAGGAGATCGGGATCCGGATGGCGCTGGGCGCGGAGCCGGCGCGCGTGCGGAACATGGTGGTGTTTCAGGGCATGCGCCTTGCGATCGTGGGTGTTGCGATCGGCCTTACGTCCGCATTTGGATTGACCAAACTGATCGCCAGCCTGCTCTATGGCGTCAAAGAGCGGGATCCAGTCGTCTTCAGCGGCGTGCCGCTGCTGTTGAGTGTCGTGGCCTTGCTGGCAGTCTGGCTTCCAGCGCGGCGCGCGACGCGCGTCAGCCCGGTGGATGCTCTCCGTTGTGAGTGACTACTCGACGGGATTGATTTCGCAACAGCAATAGGATTTCTAAACACTGCACTGTAAGCCAGGAGCTATCTAATATCGGTGACAGGTCAGTTCTCCCAAAGAGGGCCCGCTATTCGTGTCTCAGCGCCATGGTGGGATCGATTCGCGTCGCACGCCGGGCGGGCAACCAAACGGAAACGAGCGACACAGCACAGAGGATCAGCGGCACGCCAATGAAAACCGGCGGATCCCAGGCCTTCACTTGGTAAAGAGAGCTTTCCAGGAGACGCGTCAGGCCGAATGACGCGGCGATGCCCACCACCACCCCAATCAGCGTCAGGGCCAACCCTTGCTTTACTACCATATTGCGGACTTGTCTTGACTCCGCCCCCAACGCCAGACGGATTCCGATTTCCTGAGTTCGTTGTTGAACCGAATAAGCCATCAATCCGTAAATGCCAATTGAGGCAAGCAGCAATGCCGAGCCGCCGAAGATCGTCATCAGCAGAGCATTCAGCCTCCCGCGAATCGTCGATTGCACGGCGACCTCCTCCATCGAACGGATGCGCGCGACCGGTAACCCCGTCGCTTTGCGAAGCTCCTCTTGAATCGCCGGAACCAGCGTATGCGGTTCGACTCTCGTCCGAACAATCCAGGCAATGGGCAGCAGCCGGTAGTTCAGTTCATTCAGGGCATCGGGCAATTGCGCCGCAGGCACGTACATCGCCGGCCTCGGGTTTCCGTCCAGACGAACGTCGCGGGTATCGCTCACGATCCCCACGATTTGCCGCGGCGGGTCAGCATCGAACTCCGGACGGATGGCTCGTCCAATCTTCAGACGAGCATTGAGCGGATCGCTATCCGGCCAATACCGCCGAGCCATGGCTTCATTAATCAGGACCACGCTGGGGGAGCCCGCCGTGTCCCGTTCGTCGAAGGCCCGACCCCGGCGGACTGGAATGCGAAACGCATCGAAGTATTCCGGCGTAATGAACGTCCACCCGGCCAAGCCATGAAACTTCCCGGTCAATGGGCGTCCAATCACCTCGAAGGAACTCTGCCACACCGTCTCCAGCGGGACGCAACAGGAAGCAGCCACAGCCTCAACACCGGGAATCGAGTGGACCGCTCGAATACCTTCCCGTACCAATTGGCCCGCCTCGGCACTCTTTTCAAAACGAGTACCAGAAAGCGACATCTGCATCGCCAGGACATTGTGGGCAACGAAGCCTGGATCCACGTTCCGCAATGCGATCGAAGTCCGAATTAATAGTGCCGCGCCAATCAGCAGTACCAACGCCAAAGCAATCTCCAGCGTCACCAGCAATGAACGAGCCTTGTCCTGATGCAACCCCGAACCGGAGCGTCCACCGCTCTGTTTCAGCGTCGTGCTTAAGTCCATCAGCGGGGCTTGAAATGCCGGAATCAGACCGAAGACAACGGCTGTGCCCAGCGACAGCAGCATGGTGAAAACCACAACCCTCCAGTCGGGCGTCACCATCGAACCATCGACACCGATCCGCGGGATGTTGCTCGCACTGGAGCCCACAAAGAACGGTACGCTTCCGGCGTACAGCGCCAACAGAACCCGCATCCCTGCCGTGCCCAGGGCTAACCCCAAGGCGCCTCCGATGCTAGAAAGCAGAACGCTCTCCGTCAGCAATTGCCGGACAATCCGTCCGCGTCCTGCTCCCAAAGCGCAGCGAACGGCGATCTCTCGCCTTCGCCCCACCGCCCGCACCAGCGACAGATTGGCGACATTCGCGCAGGCGATCAGCAGGACCAGCGTCACCGCTCCCAATAGAACCAACAGAGAAGATCGTATATTGCCCGTCATCGCCTGCTGCAGGGGCAAAACCGTAAACCCATAATTCTGACTGGAGGGACTTGGGAACTCACGGTGATACTGATCGGCAAGAATCTCTAGCTGAGCCCTTGCAACGCCGATCGAAACACCCGGACGAAGCCGTCCATTCACTTGGCAGTAGCAACCATCCATGCTCCGGGCACCGAGTTTAAAGGGCACCCAAATATCCGGAGGTGGATCGAACTGTTCACTGTCAAAGCCTGACCCCACAACGCCGACCACTTCATAAGCGGTCCCGCTCAATACGACTTGTTTGCCCACGATGTCCGCATCGCTGCCGAAGCGCTTTACCCAAAGGGCATGGCTCAAAACCGTAACGCGATCGGTTTGTCCAGCCTCCTCTTCCGCTGTGAAGGTTCGTCCCACGGCAATCGGTGCCTGGAAGAGGCGAAAGAAGTCGGCGGTAACGCGCGCTACGTTAAGTTGTTCCGGATCCCGGATCCCGGCAAGGTTCATCAGTTCCAGCCGGCCGGCGGATACCTCTTCGAAAAGTCCCGTTTGGCGGCGCCAGAGGTCCACCATGGCCGCCGGGCCGCCGTCATAAGTTCCACCCTCAAAGGTCTGACGGAAACGAACCGCGCGCTCGGCCCCCGGCAGATCGAGAGGTTTCAGGATCACGGCGTTTACCAGCGAGAACACGCCCGTATTGACGCCAATGCCCATTGCCAGCAAAGCGATGATGAGAGCCGAAATACCAGCATCTCTGCGAAACAACACCACCCCATGGCGCAGGTCCTGCAATGCAGCCGCCAGCCACGACACGCGATGAGTGTCGCGTACGTCTTCTCTGACAACCGAAAGATTTCCCAGCCGCTTCTTGGCATCCAGTTCTGCCTGCTCCTCATTCAGCCCGCGGTCCCGGAACTCGTTGCGGATCATCTCGCGATGAAAATCGAGTTCTTCCTCAAGCTCGCGATCCCGGCGCGCTGGACGAAAACCGTTCCAGATCCTGCGGAAAAGCGGCATCTTACGCCAACCTCAAAACTCGGGAGACCCCATCGGCTGCCCGCAGCCACTCCGCTTCTTCAGAGACCAGTTGACGACGGCCCTTCGCGGTGATTCGGTAATAGCGGGCGCGCCGGTTATTGACTGAGGCGGACCATTCCGACCGCACCCAACCAGACTCATCCATCCGATGCAGTGCTGGATAGAGCGATCCCTCGCCCACTTGCAGCGCATTTTCCGAAAGCTGCTCGATCCGTTCCGCGATTGCATAGCCGTGCATCGTCTCGCCATTCGCGAGCACGCGAAGCACGAGAAGGTCGAGTTTGCCGAGCAAGTGATCTCTCTTGAGCGTTCCCATCGCCGTCGATGGGACAATCGTAAGTTATCCGCCAATCATTGTCAATCGAACCTGGCACGGGACGCGCGTTGAGATTGCCCCACATCAAATCCGCCTACTCGCATGTAGGAAGGGCGCCCGGACGCCTTGTCGCGTATTGTTTACGGATGGCTGGCGATAACAGGCCTTACCACAAGCAATTGGCTCGAAGTTGCGAAACGGCGCTCCGGGAATAGATTCCGTTAATACGTCTTAACTGGCCTTGAATCTGACGATGGTCTCTGGTGACCGGTTTTTACGAGTCGCCGACTTACATCCATCCGGAACGACGCACTGGGGATTCGGAGTTAGACCTGCGGCTCGCCCATTTTCTTCAGGCAGACATGAA
>Ga0105238_10006980_pt1 | contig 11286 bp, 4 predicted proteins | sample KBSC34metaG_FD_81526 | JGI IMG/M metagenome (GOLD analysis project Ga0105238, IMG submission 81526) | Corn rhizosphere microbial communities from Kellogg Biological Station, Michigan, USA - KBS C3-4 metaG | ecosystem: Host-associated > Plants > Roots > Rhizosphere > Soil | place: Michigan, USA...
GAGCCAGGGCGATGCCTCGCTCAGCATCATCGACGGCACGACCAACACGCCGGTCTCGTATCCCATCGGCAGCACGGGCCCCATCGCCATCAACCCGGTCACCGGCGTGGTCTTCGTGGTGCGCCTTTCCACCGCCGCGACCGACGAGGTCACGCTGGTGAACGACAGCGGCTCGAGCGTCACGTGGCAGTCGATCGCGACGAACTCGTACCAGCCGATGGACATCTCGGTGGATCCGCTCACCAACTTCTACTACGTGATTCATTATCCGGCGGGCCACATCCGCCAGGTCGACGGCAACTCGACCTCCGACTTCCCGCCCTCGACGCAGGTGGACGTGGGCAAGCCCGGCATCCTCGTCGCGATGAACCAGGTCTCGCGCCGCGTGTACACGGTGACCGGAAGCTCGGTGAGCCCGCTCGGCGTGATCGACGCGAGCAACCTCGCCTTTACGCCGATCTCCGCTACCGTCGCCAACCCGGCCGCGGTCGCCGTGAATCCCGTCACGAACAAGGTTTACGTGGCCTTCGACGGGCAGGTCGTCGTGATCGACGGCGCCACCAACGCCCTCACCTACATTCCGTCGGGCGTGAGCGGCTCGGGCCCGGTCTCCATCGGCGTGAACGTCGTCACCAACAAGATCTACGTCCCCAACGCCAACGGGACGATGACGGTCATCGATGGCGACACCAATGCGACCACGACGCTCGCCATTCCGTCGGGTGCGACTTACGTCGCCGTGAACCCGGTCACCAACACGGCTTACGTGACCTCGCCTTCGGGTGTGACGCTCGTCGATGGCGCCGCGACCGATACCGCGCATGCGATCCCGCTCACCACGGCGATCAGCCAGACCACCACGGGTGCGAGCCCCACCTTCCAGTTCAACGCGACCTCGACTTACGCGCCGGGCCGCTTCCCGATCCAGCGCGTGTACTACCAGGTCGACAGCCTCACCGGCCCGTGGCAGCTCGCGACCGGCAGCGGCCCGTTCACCGCGAGCGCGACGGCTCTCGCCGATGGCCGCCACGTCATCTACGCCTTCGCCGCCGACGGCCAGGACGTGCCGATGACCGGCCTGCAGAGCATGCCCGTGATCGGCGCCATCTCGGAGCTCGCCTTCACGGTCGGCACCGCGCCCGCGAAGGTCGATCCCACGGTCACGCTCTCCGTGAATCCGAATCCCGGGACGCAAGGCCAATCGATCACGCTCACCGCCAGCGTCTCCGGCACCGCGGGCTCGCCCACCGGCACGGTCACCTTCATGGACGGCACGAGCCCCGTCGCCGGTTGCAACGCCGCCGCCATCTTCAACGGCACGGCGACCTGCGTCACCAGCGCCCTCGTCGCGGGCACGCACACGATCACCGCGCAGTACGGAGGAGACGCGAGCTACAACGCGAAGGCGTCCGCGGCGACCAGCCTCACGGTGAGCATCGAGAAGGTGACGCCGGCCGTCGCCCTCGCCTCCTCGCTCAATCCGTCGGTCACCGGCCAGGCGATCTCGCTCACCGTTTCGGTGACCGGGTCCAATGGAACCGCGACGGGCAGCGTGACCTTCCGCGACGGCACGACGCCCATCACCGGTTGCGCGCCCGTGGCGCTCGCCTCCGGGAGTGCCAGCTGCACCACCTCCGCGCTCGCGACCGGCACGCACTCGATCGCCGCCGACTACGGTGGCGACGTCGCGTACAACGCCGCGAGCTCGAACACGGTCACGCAAACGGTGAACGCGCCGTCGAAGGCCGCGGCGTCGATTGCGGTGACCTCGACCGCCAACCCTTCAACCGTCAACCAAGCCGTCACGCTGCAGGCCGCGGTCTCGGGCAGCGCCGGCACGCCTACCGGCACCGTGAGCTTCCTCGACGGAGGCACCACGCTCTCCGGCTGCGCCACGCTCACGTTGTCGGCGAGCGCCAGCGCTTCCTGCACCACGAACACGCTGGCACCCGGCGCCCACACGATCACCGTGCAGTACTCGGGCGATGCAGCGTACGACTCGGCGACCTCCGCGGCCTTTACGCAAACCGTGAACCCGCCGCCGAAGATCGATGCGGCATTCTCGTTCACCTCCTCCGCGAATCCGTCGCGTGCCGGGCAGAGCGTGACGATCCAGGTCTCGCTCTCGGGCTCGAACGGCACGCCCTCGGGCACCGTGACCTTCCTCGACGGCGCCAATGCGATCGCGGCCTGCTCGTCGGTGACGCTCGCCTCGGCGACGGCAGCGTGCACCGCGAGCTTCAACGCGGGCACGCACCCGATCACCGTGCAGTACTCGGGCGACAGCGGCTACAACGCGGGCACGTCCAGCGCCTTCACGCAGCAGGCGCAAGGCCGCAAGGGCATGGTCGACTTCGACGGCGACGGCCACGCCGACTTCGTGATGCGCAACGACGACGGCTCGGTCGCGGTGTGGCTCATGAACGGCACGAGCGCGACGGCGACGCCCACCGTGCTCGGGCCCTCGAGCGGCACGAGCGTCGTGAAGGCCGCGGACTTCGACGGCGACGGCCTCACCGACCTCGTGCGCCAGGAAGGCGACGGCACCACGACGCTCTCCCTCATGAATGGCGGCACGATCCGCGCGACGGCGCCGCTGCGCGCGGCCGCGACGGGCTGGCACCTCACGCACGCCGCCGACTTCAATGGCGATGGCAAGGCCGACCTCCTGTGGCAGCACGACGATGGCCGCGTCGAGATGTGGCTCATGAACGGCACGACGACCGTCTCGACCGCGACGATCATGCCCGCGGGCGCCGCGTGGCGGGTCGCCGCGATCGGCGACTTCAACGGCGACGGCAAGTCGGACCTGCTCTGGGCAAATGCCGACGGCAGCGTCGGCATGTGGCTCATGGATGGCACGACGGTCCTCTCGCGCACCTCGATCATGGGCCCGAACACCGCCTGGACCGTGGCGCAGGTCGCCGACTTCAACGGCGACGGCAAGGCCGACATCGCCTGGAACAACAATGACGGCAGCGTCGGCCTCTGGCTCATGGACGGCGCGACGCAGCTCGCGCGCCGCACGCTGATTGCCGCCGGCAGCGGCTGGTCCCTCACGCGCGTCGCCGACGCGAACGGCGACGGCAAGGCCGACATGGTGTGGACGAGCGCCGACGGCAGCGTGGGCCTCTGGCTCATGAATGGCCTCGATCTCGTGCAGCGCACGTCGCTGCTCGGCCCGGGCACCGGGTGGACCTCGAGCGCGGCGCTCGACGCGGACGGCGACGGCAATGCGGATCTCGCCTGGACGCACACGAGCGGCGCGGTGGGCCTGTGGCTCATGAATGGCACGAGCGTCACGCAACGCGGCCCGCAGCTTCCGGCGGGCAGCCCCTGGCACGTCGTGGAGACGGACATGAATCGATAAGTGTCACCCCGGGCGCCGCTGTTGCGGCGATGGCCCGGGGCCCAATTCCGCAGCCTCCTCGAAGAAGGAGCCGCACCATGCACGCACGCACCGCCGAGCTTCGCCTCATCTCCCTGCTGATCCCGGGCGCGCTGCTGTATGCGGCCGTTGCCCACGCGGCCACCTCGGGATCGGTCGGCCTCCAATCGAACGTGAACCCCTCGGCGCTCAACCAGCCGGTCACGTTGTCGACGTTCATCAATGACCAAGGGGGCGAGGAGCCGACCCCGACCGGCACGATGACGTACCTCGACGGCGGTACGCCCATCGCCGGATGCCAGGACGTGCCCCTTCAGTCGGTCACCGCGACCACGGTCTGCCACACGTCCTTCTCGAGCGCGGGACACCACACGCTCACCGCCACTTACTCGGGTGATGCGAACTACGCCCCGGCCACGGGCGGACCGCTGGACCAGGTCGTCGATTCGGGCACGGCTTATTACCCGATCATGTCCGCGGCGCGCGCCGTCTACAACGGCGAGACCGGCGTCGACGTGCTCATCCAGGCGCAAGGCCGGATGCCCACGGGCAGCGTCACGTTCATGGACGGCGCGCTCACGCGCTGCGCGAGCGTGCCGCTGCAACCGCTCGATGCCAACTACGCGCACGCCTTCTGCCCGCCGGATCTCAGCTTCGGGCACCACAAGTTCTCCATCCAGTACTCGGGCGACTCTTTCTATCGCGCACAGACGATCGCCCCCGTGATCGACGGGTACGGCACGTCGAACACGCCGATGGATTTCGATGCCCGGTTCGGCGACGACCAGCTCGTGCTCGCGGACGACGGCACGCTCTACGCCTGGCTGATGGACGGGCTCACGGTGATGTCGAAGAAAGCCGAGATCGCGAACGCGCGCCGCGGTGGCATCCACGTCGCCAACTTCGACGCCGACCTCTATACCGATTTCCTGGTGGAGCTCGACGACGGCTCGACGTGGATGTGGACCAATACGTCGACCGGCCTCTTCTCGTTCTTCCTGCGGCCGCAGGGCACCGGCTGGCACGCGACGCACGCCGCCGACTTCAACGGCGACGGCAAGGCCGACATCCTCTGGCGCAACGACAACGGCGCCGTCGAGCTCTGGCTCATGAATGGCGGCACCACGCTCTCCACCGTGCCGCTCATGGCCGCGGGATCGCCGTGGCAGGTCGCGCTCCTCGGCGACTTCAACGGCGACATGCGCACCGACCTCGTATGGCGCAACACCGCCGACGGCAGCGTGGGCCTCTGGCTCATGGATGGCGCGAGCGTTCTCGAGCGCAAGACGCTCATGCCCGCCGGCGCGCCCTGGATGCCGGCCGCGGTCGCCGACCTCGACAGCGACGGCATGGCCGACCTCCTGTGGACCCACCAGGCGGACGGGAGCGTGGGTGCGTGGCTCATGAACGGCACGACCGCCGTCGCGCGCCGTACGATCATGCCCGCGGGCTCGGGCTGGTCGCTCACCCGCGTCGCGTCCTTCACGAGCGGCAGCTCGCTCGACTACCTCGTCTGGACGCACCAGTGCGGCGCCGTGGGCGAGTGGCAGATGAACGGCCTCGACATCGCGCAGCGCCAACAGCTCATGGGCTGCGGCACCGGCTGGCACTTGACCGGGGTGAGCCATCCGTTCGGCGCCGCCACCGTCACGTGGACGCACGACGACGGCACGGTCGGCATGTGGCGCGTGAACGGTTTCACCGTGACGCAGAAGCAGACGATGCTGCAGCCCGGCAGCGGGATGACGGTCGTCTCTTCCGAAGCGCAAACCGCCACCGCGCCGTAAAGAGTGATGGAGCCCGCCATGCTCGCACGCCTCATCGCCATCACCGTGACGTTGCTCGCCGGCGCCGCGTACGCCGGCGTCGACCGTCCCCTCGGAAACGCCTTCGCCTACCCCAATCCCACGGCGCTCGGGCAGAAGACGCAGCTCTCCGCAAGCGTCCCATACAACCCCGACACCGACCCGAAGCCCACCGGCACGATGTCGTTCTTCGACGGCGGGGCACCCGTCGCGGACTGCCAGGCGATCGCGTTGAGCGGGCCTGCATGCGTCACGACGTTCAGCACCGCGGGCACGCACGTCATCACGGCCCAGTACTCCGGCGACAGCTACTACAACCCGGCGACCTCCGGCCCGTACAACGAGACGGTGGACGCGAGCACCGCGCTCTATCCCTACATGTCGCCGGGCGCGGAGGTCCACGACGATTACGGTGCCGACACCGAGGCGCTGGTCAACATGCATGGCGACAACGGCCTGCCCACCGGCACGATCACGTTCTACGAGGGCCTCGTGGTGCGTTGCGCCGACGTGCCGCTGCAGCCGCTGGACTCATCGCAATCGACCGCGCATTGCCGCTTCCCCGCGGGCAAGGGATACCACCGCTTCAGCTTCGGCTATTCGGGTGACGGCACCTACCGCGCCGCCAGCGCGACGTGGAACCAGACGATCCCCGGATTCAAGAACTATTCCGACTTCGGCGGCACCGGCTACGAGGACGCCGTCGTCCGCGGCGACAACGGCGACGTGCAGGCGTGGCTCATGGACCGCGTCGAGGTGACGTCCACGACCACGCTGATCACCGGCACCTCGCCCAACGACGTGATCAAGGCCGGCGATTTCAACTACGACCGCGTGACGGACCTCGTGCGCCAGTCGGCGGCGGACGGAAGCGTCACGCTCTACCTCACGAACGGCGCGAGCTCCACGCTGCGCGGGCCGGGCACGGGCTGGCATCTCACGCACGTCGCCGACTTCAACGGCGACGGCAAGGCCGACATCCTCTGGCGCCACGACGACGGAGCGGTCCAGATGTGGCTCATGGATGGCGCGACGGTGCTGCAATCGTCGGCGCTCATGCCCGGCGGCAGCGCGTGGCGCGTGCAGCTCGTGGGCGACTTCAACGGCGACATGCGCAACGACCTCGTGTGGCGCAACGACGCCGACGGATCCGTGGGCCTCTGGCTCATGGACGGCGCGACGCGGCTCGAGCGCAAGACGCTCATGGGCCCGGGCACCGGCTGGACCGCCACCCACGTCGCGGACTTCGACTACGACGGCATGGCCGACCTGCTGTGGCGCCACGCCGACGGCACCGTGGGCGCCTGGCGCATGAACGGCACGACCGTCGTCGAGCGCCGCACGCTGATGGGACCGGGCACGGGATGGTCCGTGGCGCTCGTGGGCGAGCTGCATTCGCCGGCGAAAAGCGACCTCGTATGGCGCAACAGCGACGGCAGCGTGGGCGCCTGGTTCATGAACGGGCTCGACGTCGTCTCGCGCACGTTGCTCATGGGGCCGAACACCGCTTGGATGCCCGCGGCGGCCATGAGCTTCATCGCCGAAAACGGCTATCTCGCCTGGACGAGCGCCGACCGCAGCGTCGGCATGTGGGACTTCAACCGCATGCAGGTCGTCTGGCGCAAGACCGATCAGCCTCCCGGATCCCCTTACACCCTCATCACTTCCGACGTGCAAACGCCGATCGCACCCTGAAGGAGCTTCCCATGGATCGAACGCTTCGCCTGGCACTCGCCCTCATCCTCGCGGTCCTGGCATCGCTCTTCGCGACGGCGGCCGCGGCGCAGGACGGCCGCGTCATCGGCCCCAACTCCACGCCGAACCCTTCCGCGCTCGACCAGAACGTCACCATCTCGGCGAGCATCAACTGGGAGGACGTCAAGGCGACAGGCACGATCACCTACCTCTCGAACGGCACGCCCATTCCCGGCTGCCAGGACATGCCGCTGGAAAACGGCAGTCCGCCGAGCTGCAACGTGGCCTTCAGCGCGGCCGGCGACTATCAGATCACCGCCGCGTACTCGGGTGATTCGCGCTATCCGGCGAACACGGGCGGGCCGATCACGCAGCACGTGGACTCGAGCACGCAGTACTACCCGCGACTGGCACCGCAGGCCGGGACGCTCGACAAGCCGACGGACGGCTTCGCCGACCTCGCCGTCTATGGCGGCAACCAGCAAGCGACGGGAACCGTGAGCATCTACGACGGCACGCTCCTGCGCTGCACGGCGCCGCTCACGGTCCCGACCGGCTCGCCCTATCCGTACGCGGAGTGCCATTTCCCCGTGAGCAGCGGCGAGCACCACCTGACGATGCAGTACTCCGGCGATGCGAACTACCGTCCGGGGACGGCCACGATCGACCTCGGCACCGGCGGCAACAAGTATTGGCCGGACTTCAACAACGACGGCTACGAGGACCAGCTCGTCCGCGGCGACGACGGCACGCTCAACGCGTGGCTCATGGACTTCCAGCCCTACACGATGGACGCCACGTGGACCATCGCGAATGGCATCACGCCCGCCGACGTCATCAAGGCCGCGGACGTGAACGGCGACGGCCTGACGGACCTCGTGCGCGAGATGCCCGACGGCAGCTCGCTCGTCTACCTGAACCAGGGCAACAACGCCTGGAGCGCGCAGCCGCTGCGCGCCGCCGGCACCGGGTGGCACATCGCTTATGCCGCGGACTTCGACGGCGACGGCAAGGTGGACCTCCTCTGGCGCAACGACAACGGCGCGGTCGAGATGTGGCTCATGGATGGCGCCACGGCGAAGCAGGCCATGGTCATCATGCCGCCCGGAGCGCCGTGGCGAATCGCGTTGATCGGCGACTTCAACGGAGATGCGCGCTACGACCTCGTGTGGCAGAACACGATGGACCACAGCGTGGGCCTGTGGCTCATGGACGGCACGACGGTGCTCGAGCGCAAGACCGTGCTGCCCGCCGGCACGCCCTGGACGCCCACGCAAGTGGCGGACCTCGACGGTGACGGCATGGCGGACCTGCTGTGGACGAACACGGACGGCAGCGTCGGCGCGTGGCTCATGAACGGCACGACGGCGGTGCAGCACCGCACGATCATGGGACCCGGCACCGGCTGGTCGCTCCAGCAGGTCGGGGCGAAGTACCGCACCAACTTCCTCGTATGGACCCACACGAACGGCAGCGTGGGCATCTGGGCCATGAACGGCCTCGATGTCAGCAACCGCCAGAGCGAGATGGGCCCGGGGACCGGCTGGCACCTGACCGAGATGGCGGGTGGAACCGGAACCAGCGGCCTGGTCTGGACGCACGACAACCGCTCGGTCGGCCTCTGGTCGATGCCGTTCCTCACGCCGTCGGTGCGGCAGACCGCGCTGCCGCCCGGCTCGCCGTACACCGTGATCTCGCCCGACGCGTGGACTCGCATCGCGCCGCTCTGAGCACCCAATTCCAACTCGAGGAGCCAACCATGAAGAACGCGACGAAGATCCTCGCCCTCGTCGCCGCTTTCGCAGCGGCGCAGGCGCACGCGACCATCACCGTACCGGCGCACGTGACCGCGACGCCCAACCCCGCCGCGGTGAACCAGCCGGTGACGCTCGGCGGCAGCATCGAGTGGCAGGAGGGCCAGAAGCCCTCCGGCACGTTCGACTTCTTCGACGGTGGCACACCGATCGCCGCATGCCAGGACGTGCCCTACCCCGGCAACGGCGATCCTGCGCTCTGCTCGACGTCCTTTTCCGCCGGCGGCTCGCACACGCTGACGGTGACGTACTCGGGCGATGCGACCTACAGCCCCGTGACGTCGGGGCCGTACACGATGACGGTCGATGCGAGCGGCAAGTACTACACCACGGTGGAGCTCACCTCGGACAACGTCGTCGCGGGCCCGGGCCAGTTCCCGGTGTTCACCGCGGTGATCCGGAACAGCAACGGCACCGCGACCGGAACGGTGACGATGTTCGACGGCCTGGTCCAGCTGCGCGATTGCACCGACGTGCCCGTGGTGTCGGGGCAGGCCCAGTGCCACGCGCCGTTGAGCCGCGGCCAGCACCCCATCACCGCGCGCTATTCGGGCGACGACCTCAACAACGGCTCGACCTCGAACGTGTGGGCGCAGAACTCCGTGGGACGGAAGGCCCTCGTCGACTTCGACGGCGACAACAAGGGCGACCTGCTCTTCGTGAACCGCTCCGACAACTCGGTGCAGATGTGGCTCATGGACGGCACCACCGTGAAGTCGCAGCCGATGGTGGCGGGTCCGTCCACGCTCACGGCGGCGTGGCGCGCGGGCGACTTCAACGGCGACGGCTACACCGACCTCGTCGCGGGAACGTCCGACGGCGCGGCGACGATGTACCTCATCAGCTCCGGTGCGGTGACGACGCAGCAGCAGCTGCGCGCACCCGGCAGCGGATGGCACCTCACCGACGTCGCGGACTTCAACAACGACGGCCGCGCGGACATCCTGTGGCGCAGCGACAGCGGCGCGGTCGAGATGTGGCTCATGGACGGCACGACGATCGTGCAGCAGGCGACGATCATGCCGGCGGGGACCGCCTGGCGCGTGGCGAAGGTCGGCGACTTCGACGGCGACGGCCGCGCCGACCTGGTGTGGGTGAACGACGCGGACGGCAGCGTGGGCCTCTGGATCATGGACGGCACGACGCGCCTCGATCGCACGACGCTCCTCGGACCGGGCAGCGGATGGATGCCGGCAGGCCTCGCCGATTTCAACGACGACGGCAAGGCGGACATCGTCTGGAGGAACACGGACGGCAGCGTGGGCCTCTGGATGATGCAGGGCACGCAGCTCGCCTCGCGCACGTCGCTCATGGGCCCGGGAACCGGCTGGGCCCCGGTGCTCGTGAACGACTTCGCCAATGCCATCTACTGGAAGAGCAGCGATGGCAGCGTGGGCCTGTGGCTGTGGAACGGCTCCGGCTTCAGCCACTACTCGCTCATGGGCCCCGGCAGCGCGTGGACGCCCACCGCGATCCAGAGCGTGAACGGCAGCAGCAATCCCAATACCGGCAGCGACATCCTCTGGACGAGCACGGGCGGCAGCGTGGGCCTCTGGATGATGGGCGGCGGCTTCGTCTCCAGCCGCACCAACCTGCTGCCCGACGGCACTCCGTGGCGTCTCGTGAACGAGGAGATCGCGCCGAGCTCGCCTTAGGGTTCGAGGCCGCCCGAATGTTAAAGCTGATCGGTCGGGCGGCCCCGCCGGGCGGGCGATGGCGCCCGCCCGCCTTTAGGTGTTGAGTATTATCGCCGCCGCCCGAGGAGATGCGCATGAAAGTGACATTCGTTGCCGCCGCATGCGCAGCGTACGACTCCGGCGGCAACCCGCAGCCCTGCATCCACGCGTTCGACGCCGCGGGCACGCATCACATCAGCGCCACGTACTCGGGCGACAGCACGTATCCGTCGAGCAGCGTGAGCGCGGACCTGGTCGTCAACGCGGGCGGCAAGTTCACGCCCGATTTCACGACCACCGCCAGTCCCATGGGCAGCGGCCCCTACGTCTCGCAGTTCGGGGTGTACGCGGCCGTCGTCGACGGGTCGTTCAACGTGGACACCAGCGCCACGGGCACCTTCACGTTCTTCGATGGCCTGGTGCAGCTGCGCGATTGCACCGATGTGCCGCTCGCGAACGGGCAGGCGACGTGCCAGACCTTGTTTTCCCGTGGCACGCACTCCATCACGGTGCACTACTCGGGCGACGCCAAGTACGACTCCGGCGTATCGGATCCTCCCTATACGACCGGAGGCGGCGGCCGCAAGATCGTGATCGACTTCGACGGCAACGGCGCGGGCGACCTGCTGTTCGCGAACCAGGCGGACAACTCGGTGCAGGCGTGGCTCATGGATTACAACGGCCAGCCCGTCGTGCTCTCGAAACCGGTGCTCGTCGGTCCCTCGACGCTCACCGCGAAATGGAAGACCGGCGACTTCAACGGCGACGGCACGACGGACCTCCTCGGCGAGACGTCGGACGGCGCCACGGCGATGTACCTCGTGAGCGGCGGCGCGGTCACGACGACGCAGCAGTTGCGCGCGCCGGGCAGCGGCTGGCACGTCGCCTTCGTCGCCGACTTCGACAAC
>Ga0105238_10006984_pt1 | contig 11284 bp, 8 predicted proteins | sample KBSC34metaG_FD_81526 | JGI IMG/M metagenome (GOLD analysis project Ga0105238, IMG submission 81526) | Corn rhizosphere microbial communities from Kellogg Biological Station, Michigan, USA - KBS C3-4 metaG | ecosystem: Host-associated > Plants > Roots > Rhizosphere > Soil | place: Michigan, USA...
AGAGTTCGTCGCGGAGCATAAATCGGCCTCCATTTATTTTGTTGAATCTCGGTAAGCATAGCGTGGCGAGCGCCGCTTGCTGACCGCTCATAATTCCGCAAGGGTATCGATTACCCCTCTGGCAGTGAGACTTGGATAACGTCAAGGTTACACCAGCCTGGTCCAAGAGCATGAGATACAATGATCGCCAAGGCCAGCAGGCACCTTATTTATCTGATGTGTTGTAGAGCTGTCGTTTTTCACCTGCACTAAACGATTCGCAGCATCGTATTGATATTTTTGCCGACTCCTGATCTCCACCATCCGAGCAATTTCACTATATGCCGGACAAATTTCATTTAATGCCGGACAAATTTCACTATATGCCGGACAAATTTCATTTAATGCCGGATCCCACAAGCAGCACAACTAACATTAAAAAGATGACCAAAAGCTTGCTGAATGAGCGTTCATTCAGTATTATGCGGGACTGTTAATCTGGTGGGAGTGTCGGAGGAGGGATATGCGCGTTGAGAAGGCGGCGGTCTTAGGGGCGGGGACTATGGGGGCGCAGATTGCCGCTCATCTTGCGAATGCGGGTGTACCGACGGTGCTGTTAGATATTTCGCCGCGTGAGCTCACGCCGGAGGAAGAAGCGAAGGGGCTAAGGCTAGACAATCCAGTTGTGAAGAATCGGATTGCGCGTGGCGGGCTCGAGGCGGCGGTGAAGGCGAAGCCCGCTGCGTTCTTCACGCCGGAGTTTGCTTCACTCGTTACGCCTGGAAACTTCGAAGATGATCTGCCGAAAATAAAAGATTGTGATCTGATCATTGAGGCGGTCGTCGAGAACTTGCAGATCAAGCGATCGTTGTTCGAGCGGGTTGAGCAATATAGAAGACCTGGCTCTATTGTTGCTTCGAATACGAGTGGTATTCCGATTCACTTGCTTGCCGAAGGTCGGTCCGACGATTTCAAACAGCACTTCCTCGGCGTTCACTTCTTCAATCCGCCACGTTACCTGCACCTCGTCGAGATTATTCGCACTGAGTGGACCAAGCCTGAAGTCTCCTGTTTCATTTACGGGTTTCTCGATCAGCGACTCGGCAAGGGCGTGGTGCCGGCGAAAGATCGTCCAAACTTCATCGCGAATCGCATCGGCACGTTCGGCGCGCTCTTCACGATCAAGACGATGCTCGACGACGGCTACTCGATCGAAGAAGTCGACAAGATGACTGGTCCGGCGGTCGGGCGTCCGAAGTCAGCAACGTTCCGGACCTTTGATTTGGTCGGCCTGGACGTCTTCACCCACGTCATCAAAAACCTTTACGAAGCACTGCCGGAAGACGAAGAGCGCGAGATGTTTGTCGTCCCCGACGTGCTCGCTACGATGGTCCAACGCGGCCTGCTCGGCAACAAGACCAAAGCAGGCTTCTACAAAAAGCAGAAAGGCGAAGGCGACAAACGCGAGATCTGGGCGCTCGACACCGCCACACTCGACTACCGCCCGTCCGAAAAGGTCAAACTTCCTTCGCTCGACATGGCGAAGAACATTGAAGACCTGCCCGAGCGAATCAAGACCCTGACGTGGGGCAAAGATCGCGCGGGCGCGTTCCTCTGGAAGACGCTCTCACGCACGCTCGTTTACGCCGCGAAACGAATTCCCGAAATCGCAGACAACGTCGTCGAGGTCGATCGCGCGATGCGCTGGGGCTTTGGCTGGGAGCTCGGACCGTTCGAGGTTTGGGATGCGCTCGGTGTCGAGAAGTCTGTGGCGCGCATGAAAGAAGAAGGACTCGCAGTGCCGGCGAATGTCGAGCAGATGCTCGCATCAGGCGCGACCTCTTTCTACAAGAAAGAAAACGGACAGCAGTCTTACTTTGACTTCGCGAGCGGCAAGTACGTTCCGCTCACCGATCAGCCAGGTGTTTTGATACTGAAGTCGATCAAGGAACGCACCGGCGTCATCAAGAAGAACTCGGGCGCGTCGCTGATCGACATTGGCGACGGTGTCGCGTGTCTCGAGTTTCATTCGAAGATGAACGCGATTGGCGGCGACACGCTTCAGATGTTGAAGTTTGCGCTTGGCGAGGTTGAGAAAAACTTCGTCGGGCTCGTCGTCGGCAATCAGGGCGTGAACTTCTGCGTCGGCGCAAACATCATGTTGATGCTCATGGAAGCGCAGGAGGAAAACTGGGAAGAGCTCGACATGATGGGCCGCGTTTTCCAGAACGCGACGATGAGTTTGCGCTACTCGCCGAAGCCGGTCGTCGTTGCTCCGTTCCAGATGGTCTTCGGCGGCGGTTGCGAGATGGTCTTGCATGGCGATCGAGTGAGAGCGGCTGCTGAGACATATATAGGACTGGTCGAAGTCGGCGTTGGAATCATTCCGGCGGGCGGCGGCACGAAAGAGATGCTGCTGCGCATGATGGATTCGATTCCGAAGGGCGTCAGCGATGCGGATCCGTTTCCGTTTGTGAAGCGAGCGTTCGAGACGATCGCGCTCGCGAAGGTTGCGACGTCAGCCGAAGAAGCGAGAGCACTGGGCTTCCTCTCGGCTGATGATTCGATCTCGATGAATGCCGATCGCTTGATCGCAGACGCGAAGAAGGAAGTGCTGGCGCTCGCTGCGAGTGGATATGTTCAACCGCAGCAACGCAAAGACATTCTCGCGCTGGGCGCGCCCGCGCTCGCGACGTTGAAACTCGGCATTCACCAGATGAAGCGCGCCGGGTATATTTCGGATCACGATGCTGAGATTGGAACACAGCTCGCGCGGATTCTTACAGGTGGCGAATTGAATCATCCGACGCGTGTTTCGGAGCAGTACCTGTTGGATCTCGAGCGTGAAGCGTTCCTCAAGTTGGTGGGCATGCGCAAAACGCAGGAGCGCCTCGCGCACATGTTAAAAACAAGCAAGCCGTTGAGAAACTAGAGGGCAATATGAGAGATGCAGTAATCGTTTCGGCGGTTCGGACAGCGGTTGGGAAAGCGCCGAAAGGAACGTTGCGCACGACGCGTCCGGATGAGATGGGAGGGACTGTCATCAAGGAAGCGCTCGCGCGTGTTCCGGGGCTGGAGATGTCAGAGATTGAAGATGTGATCATGGGCTGCGCGATGCCTGAGGCGGAGCAGGGGATGAACGTCGCGCGCGCGGCTGCGATTCGTGCGGGATTGCCGGTCGAGACGAGCGCGATGACGATCAATCGTTTTTGTTCGTCGGGGCTGCAGTCGATCGCGATGGCGGCCGATCGGATCAAGAGTGGTGGCGCGGAAGTGATCGTCGCTGGCGGTTTGGAGACGATGTCGATGATCCCGATGGGCGGTCACATCATTCGTCCGAACCCGTATCTTGTCGAACACTATCCTGACTTTTATCTAAGCATGGGACTCGCGACGGAGAACGTTGCGCGCAAGTATGAAGTGACACGCGAGGAGCAGGATGAGTTTGCGCTGCGCTCGCACACGCGTGCGGCGGCGGCGCTGGATGCCGACAAGTTCAAGGATGAAGTCGTGCCGTTGCACGTCGTGCTCGAAGACATGGATGAAAACGGCAAGAAGCAACGGCGCGAGGTCGTGTTTGATAAAGACGAAGGTGTCAGGCGCGATACATCAGCCGAAGGTCTTGGGAAACTCAAGCCCGCTTTTCACGTGAAGGGAACGATCACGGCTGGCAACGCGTCGCAGATGTCTGACGGCGCTGCGGCGGCCATCGTGATGTCTGACGCGCGCGCGCGTGCCCTCGGCGCGAAGCCTTTGGCGCGCTTCATTGCTTATGCGACCGCCGGCTGCCCGCCAGAAGAGATGGGCATTGGACCAGTGTTCGCAATCCCGAAGGCTTTGAAACTCGCTGGACTGACGCTCAACGATATCGATGTGATCGAGTTGAACGAAGCGTTTGCCGCGCAGTCGCTCGCTGTCATCAAGACGTTGGGACTGGATCCGGATAAAGTGAACGTCAACGGTGGCGCGATCGCGTTGGGCCATCCGCTCGGTTGCACGGGCGCGAAGCTGACTGCGAGCATTCTGCGCGAGCTGGAGCGCCGCAACGGGCGATATGGAATGGTGACGATGTGTGTCGGCGGTGGAATGGGCGCCGCAGGTATTTTAGAACGATTATGAATCCACAGATTTCACAGATTACACAGAAAGAATCCGTGTAATCTGTGGATGGTTTGAAGAAAGGATCCAATTATGTCAGCCGTAGCCGAACAGAAAAAGCTTATCAAAGGTGGCGCGTTCCTGATCGAGGAGCGGACGCCGGAGGAGATCTTCACGCCGGAAGATTTCACCGAAGAGCACCGCATGATCGCCGACACCACGCGGCAGTTTGTGGATAACGAAGTGGTGACGCGCATCGACGAGCTCGAGAAGCACGACTGGAAACTGTCGCGTGAGCTCGTCAGCAAAGCGGCTGACCTCGGATTGATCGGCGCCAACATCCCCGAAGAGTACGGCGGACTCGGTCTCGATCAAACGAGCGGCGCACTCATCGGTGAGAACATCGGGCGCTCTGCTTCGTTCGCCACTACGCTCGGTGCGGAAAGTGGAATCGGTCTTCTGCCGATTGTTTACTTCGCAACCGATGCGGCGAAACAAAAGTACCTGCCGAAGATCGCCGCCGGTGAGTTGATTACTGCATACGCGTTGACCGAAGCGGGCTCGGGTTCTGACGCGATGGCCGCGAAGGCGACGGCGCGTCTGAGCGACGATGGCAAGGAATACATTCTCAACGGCGAGAAGATGTGGATCACGAACGGCGGCTTCGCTGACATCTTCATCGTCTTTGCGAAAGTTGATGGCGACAAGTTCAGCGCGTTCATCGTCGAGCGCCAGCCGGGCCTGACGTCAGGCGCGGAAGAGCACAAGATGGGCATCAAGGGATCGAGCACGACGGCGCTCGTGCTTTCCGATGTGCGGACGCCGGTCGAGAACCTGCTCGGCGAAGTCGGCAAAGGTCACAAGATCGCTTTCAACGTGCTGAACATAGGTCGGTTCAAACTCGGCGCGATGTGCTGCGGCGGCATGAAGTTGATGGTCCATGAGTCGGTGCGTTACGCGAACGAGCGTCACCAGTTTGGAAAATCGATTTCGTCGTTTGGCGCGATCAAGGCGAAGCTTGCGGAGCAGGCGATTCGCACGTGGGTGGGCGAGTCGATGATCTATCGCACGCTCGGAATGATCGAAGCGGGCGTCGGCGCGGTTGATTCGAAGGATATGGACGCGCGGTTGCGCGCGATCGAGGAGTACGCTGCGGAGTGTTCGATCATCAAGGTCGCGCTTTCTGAGTACTGCGATTTTGTTGCTGACGAGATGGTCCAGATCTTCGGTGGCTATGGCTACTCTGCTGACTATCCGGCTGAGCGTGCGTATCGTGATTCACGTATTAATCGCATCTTCGAAGGCACGAACGAGATCAATCGCATGTTGATTCCGGGGCGGTTGATGAAAGCTGCGCTCAGCGGCAACCTGGCACTGCTTCCGGCGGCGCAGGCATTGATGGATGAGGTGTTGTCGCCGCAGATGGCGGGTTTTGATGACGACGATTCGCTGCTTGCGACCGAGCAGAAGCTGACGGCGAACGCGAAGAAAGTCGCGCTCATGACGCTCGGCGCCGCGGCGCAGAAGTACATGATGAAGCTCGGCGACCAACAGGAGATCCTGATGGGAATCGCTGACATCATCATGGACACGTACGCGATGGAGACTGCAATCCTGCGCGCGCGCAAGGTCGCTGCGTCGCACGGCGAGAACGCTGCGGAGCGTTACCTCGACATGACGCGCGTGTTCTGTAACGACGCTGTCCAGCGCATCGAGTCGAAGGCGAAGAACACGCTCGCGGGCATGTCGGAAGGTGATGAGCTGCGAACGCTGTTGGCCGCTTTGCGACGCTTTACGAAGTTGCAGCCGATGAACACGATCGCCGCGCGCCAACGCATAGCCAACGATCTCATCGCCGCGAACAAGTGGATCTATTAGCTTGATGCGCGTCGTTCCGATCTCACTGCCAACGCCTTTCTACATTGGTCCGGTAAACGTCTATCTGATCGCTGAAGATCCGTTGACGATCATCGACACTGGACCAAAGACGAAGGAAACGATCGATGCGTTGCGTGCGGGACTGCGCAAAGCCGGGTTTCTCGTTTCCGATCTGCGTCGCATCGTACTCACGCACGCACACGAAGATCACTGTGGACTCGCCCGCTCTTTACGTGATGAAGCAAAGAACGCTGAAGTCTTTGTTCATAACTGGGAGACGGGCCATCGTCACAGTCGCCTCGAGTATGAAGAGCATCGCACGTTGCTCGTGCGCGCCGGTGTTCCCGATGCGGAAATCGAGCGGATGCGCGGGCTGTATGAGTACATGCGCCGTTACGCGGATTCGTTTGGCGACGACGAATACACGTCGCTGTGGGACGATGGCGAGCTCGAGTTTGAGTCCGGGAGTTTACGGATTCTGCACACGCCCGGTCACACGCCGGGTTCGTGCTCGTTTCTTCGTGAAGCGGACCGCACGATAATCGCCGGCGATTGTGTGTTGAAACGAATTACGCCGAATCCCGTGCTGTCGCCCGATCCGATCGATCCAACGCGACGCTTTCCATCGCTGGCGGAGTACCTCGTGAGTTTGGCGCGGCTGCGATCGTTCTCACCGACGCTCGTTTACGGCGGGCATGGCGAGCCGATTCACGATTACGAAGAGCTTTTCCACCGGTATTTCCGCGCGTTTCAGGACCGGCAGGCGCAGGTGATCGGGCTGATTCCGAAATTAGGGATAACGGCGTGGGATCTGGCGCTCAAGATGTTTCCGCAGGCGGATGATGTGCATAGGTTTTTGTCAGTCTCCGAGGCTGTCGCTCACCTCGACCTCGCACAGACCGAAGGCAAGATCGCGTTCGAACTCAAAGATCAGACCGAAGTCTATAAACCGATTAGTTAGCCCCAAAAGGCACAAAATGATTTCTTCCTCTTTTGTGCTTTTTGTGCCTTTTGTGGCTAATCTTTTTTGGAACCGGCCGGCCTAACCTGCGTGTAACCGCAAAACTCTTCCGGAGGAAACTCGCATGAAAGCTAAATATTTTTTTAGTCTCCTGCTTGCTCTAATTTTGGCCGCAGGTGTTGTAGCCGCTCAGCAGTCTGCGCCGCCGCCTCCGTCTCCCCCCGACGAGCCATCGGATCAAACGTTCTCTTTTTTCATTGATGGCGGTAGCTTCCTTGGTATCTACGCCGAGAACGTCAGCCGCGAGAACATGGCGCGCTATCACATGAGCCAGGTTCGTGGCGTCGGTGTGACGCAGGTCGTCAAAGACAGCCCGGCCGAGAAAGCCGGCCTGCGCAAAGACGACGTCATCCTGCGCATCGACGGTGAGAACGTCTCGAGTGTTCGCAAACTCAATCGACTCGTTTCGGAGCTCGCCCCGGATCAGAGCGTCAGAGTGAGCTTTAGTCGCGGCGGCGCCGAACAGGAAGTCACCGCAACAGTCGCCAAACGCTCAAACCAGAGCTTCACGGGTGATCTTCTACGCGGCGATCCGAAGGTGTGGAAATTCGAACGCCCGGATATGAAATCGTTTAAGTGGGAAGGGGCGCCGTTCAACCGTGGTGATTTGTTTGACAACGATGGCAACTTCTCATTCGTGCTCAGCAATACTCGCCGGATCGGTGTGAGCACGATGGAGCTGACGAAGCAGCTTGCCGACTATTTTGGCATCACGAGTGGCAAAGGCGTGTTGGTGACGTCGGTGACTGACGATGGACCGGCAGCGAAGGCTGGCGTGAGAGCCGGAGATGTGATCACCGCGATCGAAGGTGAAGAAGTCGACTCGCCTGGCGATCTCTCGCGAGTCATAAATCGCAAGAAAGAGGGCGACGTTACGCTCACGATCATTCGTAACAAGTCGCAGCAAACGATTCGCGTGACGCCGAGCGAAGCCAAGGGGTTCGGAACGTTGGACCGGCCGCAGGTGGGACGTCGAATCGTCATTCCACGGATCAACTTTCCCGATATCGATATTGCAATGCCGAGAGTCGTGGTTCCGGCGATGTCGATGCCGTCGATCAACATCAACATGCCGCGCATTCGCGTCACGCCCCGCGCGCGAATCCGGACTGTAAACGGCCCCATTTAGCTGAGTACACAACCAGTATCCACAGATTACGCAGATTAAATCTGTGTAATCTGTGGATACTTGCGTCAAACGTGTTGGTTGTGTGATGATCGCAAGCGATGGGAATCGTCATAAACAGCCCTGATCTTTTGAGGAGTGCATAAAGAGTGAAAGCGGAATTGCAGAAGTTAATCGCTTTGCAGAATCTTGATACGACCATACGAAAACTAGAAAAAGACCAACAAGCAACACCCGAAAGGCGCGCCGAGATCGAGAGAGAATTCGATCAGCGCGCCTTTGAAATTAGGGCGCTCGAAAACCGTCGCGACGAAGCCAAACACACCCGAGCCCGCCTCGAAAACGAGGTCATGGAGCAGAAAGGCCGAGCCGAGCGAGCCGAGCGAAACCTGATGTCGTCGAAGAAGCCGGATGAATACACCGCCGCGATTCGTGAGGCAGATGCGGCGCGCAAAACGATCTCAGGCCTGGAAACACAGATCCTGGAACAGATGGAGCAACTCGAACAAGCGGAAGGATCTTTGAAGGAACGTGCAGACGAGATCGCCAGCATGAATTCCGATCGCGAGGCGAAGCTGAAGGCGTTTGACGACGAGGCTGGAACGATCGGCGACCGCATCGCTACAGCACGCAAAGAACGCGAAGAAGTGTTTGCGAGTCTGCCGAAACCGATGAGCGCTCTATATTCGAGAATCGGGGCGCGGATCCGCGATGGAGTGGCAGTTGCGGAAGCGCGCAACCGTTCGTGCAGCGCGTGTTTCATGTCTTTGAGGCCGCAGATGATGGCCGAGATCCGGCGTGGGGACGAGATCATCACGTGTGATAACTGTGGTCGCATCCTTTACGTCGCACCGCCGGCAGAAACGGTTAAGGCGGATGCGGCGACGACACAGCCGAACGTTGCGGTAAGCTAACGACAGTCGTAGGTTGGATTTACACGATTAGACAAGATTTACAGGACAGTTCTTGTAAATCTTGTTCATATCTTGTTAATCCTGTCTAACTTTCAAGGGGGAATGCATGCGTGTTCTGGTAACGGGCGGCGCGGGATACATCGGAAGTGTCGTCACTGAAGAACTGGTAAACGACGGCCACGAAGTTGTGGTCTACGACAATCTCTCTAAAGGACATCGCGGCGCCGTTGTTGACGGCGCCCGTTTTGTTGAAGGCGATCTTTTTGAAGCAGACAAGCTTCGCAAAACGCTGAACGACAATCGCATCGATGCGGTCATTCACATGGCGGCATCGTCGCTCGTCGGCGAGTCAGTCGAGAAGCCCGCGAAGTATTACCAAAACAACGTCGTCGCTGGGTTGGTGCTGCTCGACGCGATGCACGACTGTGGTGTCCGCCGCATCGTTTTTTCCTCAACGGCGGCGACGTACGGCGAGCCCGAGGCGCAGCCCATCTTCGAAACAGCGCCGACTAACCCCACCAATACTTACGGCGAAACCAAACTCGCATTCGAACGCGCGATGCACTGGTACGAGAAAGCGCACGGACTCAGGTATGCATCGTTGCGTTATTTCAATGCTGCGGGAGCAAGTGAGAAGTGTGGTGAGGATCACGATCCGGAAACGCACATCATTCCGATCACGTTGCAGGTAGCGGCCGCGAAGCGCGCTCATGTAGAGATCTTCGGCGACGACTATCCGACACCTGATGGGACGTGCATTCGCGATTACATTCACGTGATCGATCTGGCGCGCGCGCACATTCTCGCGCTCGACGTACTGAGCGAGCGCAGCGCGATCTACAACCTCGGATGCGGTGGAGATGGGTATAGCGTGCGCGATGTGATCGAGACGGCGAAGCGGGTAACAGGGAAAGAAATTAAGGTGCGGATGGGACAGCGACGCGCGGGTGATCCGGCGGTGTTGATTGCAGGCTCAGACAAGATCAAGAGTGAACTCGGATGGCAGCCGCAGTTCCAGGATCTCGGCGTAATCATCGAGTCAGCGTGGAAGTGGATGGAGACGCACGCGGACGGATATCCGCGTTAATCCCCGTTCATCTGCGGCCTACGATGTCGAATTCGAACTTAATATTGTCGTCGACGCGCACCATCCCGTGAAAGGCTGACGTCGCTTTCACCTTGTAATCATCGCGATCGATGCTGAACTCGCCAACTGCGCGCAAGAGGCCGCCCTTCAGCGTGATGGTTGCCGGGATCGTGACCGGCTTCGTCACGCCGTGCAGCGTCAGGTTGCCGTTGATTTTTACGTCGTAACGATCACCCCCCAAAACCTTCGCAGTCACGTTCGTGCTCTGAAATGTGATGTCCGGATACTGGTCCGGATGCAGCACGATGTCTTTCAGCTCTTTGTCGATGATTTGTTTCTGCGGCTCGGTGAATTCAGCGCCAGTCTCGTGTAGCGACGCGGCCTTAACGACGAGTCGCAGCGATGCGGGTGTGATCGTGTCAGGCGTAAGCTCGACCTGTCCGCTGAAATCACTTGCAGCAAGGTGATGGCTCTTACCTTTGAACCACAGCAGACCGCTGCGGCTGGCGTGGGCCATGAACTTGCTTTGGCTGGCGTCGAGATTGTAGGTTACCGTTTGAGGTGGTGCTGCGATGAATGCGGCGAGAATCAGGCAAAGTAATGTAATTCTCATGGTCTGAATTTAGCATGCCTAAAGAAGAAGTAAAACGAACGAAACAGAAAAGCGGCACGGTTGTTACAGTTGAAGAATTTCTCAGCCTGGGCCGGCCAAGAGGCGACCTGATCATCAAGGTGGGACGCGAGCAAGTCGGAGTTACGAGCCTCGATCGTATTTACTGGCCCGACGAGAAACTCACAAAATTCGACCTGCTTAGTTACTACCTGAAAGTCGCGGATTACATCATGCCGTATTTGCAGGACCGGCCCGCGATTCTTCAGCGCTATCCGCGCGGCATCAAGGCGCCGATGTTCTTTCAACAGGACCTCGAAAGCGCGCCTGAGTTCATCAAGACCGCGCGACTCACGAATCAGGAAGGTCGACAACTCGACTACGGAGTTTATTCAACGATCGGATCGGTGCTGCACTTCGTGACGCTCGGCACGATCGAACAGCATCCGTGGCACTCGACGATCAAACGTCTCGATAAGCCTGACTGGATCGCGATCGATCTCGATCCGAAAAAGGCGCCGTGGGAGAACGTGTTGCAGGTGGCGCTCGTAGTGAAGGAAGTCGCGGACGA